>ERZ1026780.1448-NODE-1448-length-15538-cov-7.631725_pt1 | contig 15538 bp, 5 predicted proteins | sample MGYA00380126_ERZ1026780 | MGnify/ENA primary metagenome ERZ1026780 (study PRJEB33269, sample SAMEA4719762) | human gut metagenome | biome: human-associated habitat; feature: organic feature; material: feces | place: Cameroon | collected 2013-10 ... | reverse complement strand
CAACGAGAGACAATTCTTCGGACTTCGCTGCCTTTATCCGCTTCAATGGCATACATTACACGGCAGACACATTGGAGGAGTTTAATACAATTGTAGAAGAAATAAAAAGTATATCAAGATGAAAAAGTTTCTAAGAAAAGTAGGTAATATCCTTCTTAGTGTTTTGGGGTTCTGTGTTGTTGGCTTTATGTTGGTTAACTCGTTCTTTAATACTTGTACTTATGATGTCACGAAAGACGTTGAGCGCAAAGCAGAAGAAGAGAGAGACAGAGAAGAACAAGAGTACCAGGAAATGACGGTATGGGCAGATTGTAGCACCATGTATTACCATAGTGACGAACATTGCAAGGGTGTTCATGATATCTATACAGAAGAAATGCCATTGTATAAGGCAGAACGTGATGGCTATAGAGAGTGTAATTTCTGTTGGTAGTAAATACTAAGAATATGGGAAATAAAATCATTTGTGCGCTGCGTTGGTTGGTTGTGCTTCCATCTGCTATTATTGGTGCATTAGTTGGAACGGCATTTGCGAATTTCGCCTACAAAGCAGCAGAAAGATATGTTGGTGAAAGTGCCCTTGGCGTTTTCCTCGCTGCTTCTGTACTCTCTGGACTTGGCTTTGTGTATTGTGGTGGATATGTAGCACCAACACAGAAATCTAAAGCTGCATTAGTCTTAACTGTAATATTGGCGGTTGCGTGGGTTACTTTGTCTGTATTAGACTTCTATTCAAACGGTTTTTGTTGGGACACATTGAAAACTGCAATAACTGGAGTGCTCTCTATTGGTGGTGGTATCGTGGCTTGTGGCAAAATAGACGAAGATTGCTAATAAGCAATGGCATTACCTCAAGGGGCAGGGCGTTAGCCCTTGGGGGCGGCACGCCCCCTTATCTTCCCCTTGTTCTCTCATTCTCCAATACACCCATACAACACTCTACATAAAGAGAAAACACCCTCATTACTCTCCTATTAGCTATAGAAGAGCTAAGAGAGTAGAATACCTGGACAAGAGTCCTTTTGATAGGCTGTAAGCGTGATTTGTGCGTTTGCAGCCTTTTTTCGTGCAAGTCGGATTGGCTTGTTTGGTGTTTTGAGGTTGTTTTTGCGTGTTTTTCCGCTTGATTTGGCGTTTTTACGATATTTGGCAAGTTTCCTTTTGTTCTATCCTTCTATTTAGAGTGAAATTTTGAGCAAATATTGGCTTTCTCGTGCGTACATCTCTATGTTTTTTGATTGTTCTATATTTCACTTTACTGCTACCCTTGGTCTCAAAAATCACGGGGTTTAGACCGTTTTGGTTGTTCTAAATATCGGATTTTTTAGGTAAAAGCCCCGACAAAGAGGTTGGCGTGAAAAATGCAAATATTGTCACGGAACGAAACACGGCAAAACGTGTTGCTTTTCTCCTTAAATTTGACGTTACTAAGGACTTCTATGGCTTTTTTGTGGCTTTTGGCTTGTTGTAATGGCTTTATGGTTCTTGGATGCGCTCTTTGGCTTTCTGTCCTTGCCTTTTTCGACTTCCAAATGTTGTGTTACTTGACATGACCCTTGTGGGGTCATAACCCAAAAGGATAAATGACTGATATATAATGAGTTATGTGGTTATAGTGTGGCTTTGGTAGGCGCATGGTAGAGAAAACAAGGAAAAGATGATTGCTCTTGATGATGTGGAGGGGTGGCGATATTGCCATGAGTGGTATGTGGCATGGTGGCTGATATGGGAGGATAGGTTAGAGTGCTGACGTGTTGGAGAGGTTAGAGCATGATGGCGAGGATAAGGAAGCGATGAGGCATAGGTGGATGATGAACGACCCAAAGGGGGTGGGGGCTTAGGTACTGGCTGCGAATTATAGTAGATAAAAGCATAGGTATAAAAAGGTACTGTTCTCAAAGGAGGTCATCATCATTTTCCCCAGAAAGGTACTACCAGAAAAGGAGGTCAATGTTATATTCCCCCAAGGAAAAGGTACTGGAGAGAAAGGATGTTAGTTATGATTATTAAAAAAATACAGTAGATATGGAAAATAAAATAGCGAAGATAGTTGACAAGGTTGGCACAGACAAGGTGATGCATGCGGAGATGTGTTTGGAGCAGTGTTGACGGGATTGGGAGTGTAGTATTTTGAATTAAAAAAGATATAGATATGACAGACATTAACAGATTATTTAGGGTGCCATTAGGCATTAGCGAGTTGCCAGGAGCGAATAATCCGATGATAGGTTTGCTTGGTGCAGCCAGTTTAGGTTTGAGTGTAGGTAGTTCGTTGTTTGGTGCTCATAAGGCGAAGAAGGCGGCGAAGAGAGCCTTGAAGGAGCAGAGGTATCGTGCCAATGCAGAAAAGGCTTGGTATGACAAGGAGTACAATACGGACTACCTGGACACGAAGGCGGGTCAGAACTTGATGCGTAAGGCTCAGGAGGTTCAGGACGATTACATTCGTAAGGCAAATGGGGCTGCAGCTGTTGGTGGTGGTACTGCCGCGAGTGCAGCTATGGCTAAGGAGGCAGCCAATAGGACGATGGGTAACACTATTGCGAACATTGGCGCTAATGACACAGCGAGAAAGGCGAGTGTTTCGGATCAGCACATGAGGAACGAGCAGAATCTTTCTAAGCAGAGAGAGGATATTTATAGTCAACAGGCTGCGAACACTACTGCTGCATCCCAGAATATGAGTAATGCGATGATGAGTGCAGCTCCGATGTTGGACGGCTTGGGTAAGGGCAAGGCTGCTGCCAAGATAGACGTGTCAAGTCCGCAAGCTCAAGCAGCAAAACAAGGTTCGCTTGTGCCTAATGTGAACGAGAATGAGGTTCTCTATGGTATGTATGACAACATACTTCAGAAGGCTACGGGAGTTAAGTAAGGGTAAAAAAGTAAAAGAGTAAAAAGAAGGAATATGGGAAGGATAAGAAAGAAAATTGGCGTGAGCGCGAAGAATGGTGTTAATGTGGAGCGTGTGATGGAGGCTGCGGGGTTGTTGAAGGATTCTGTTGTTGACGCGCAAACAAAGAAGATAGAGATATTGGAGAGGTCGTTGAAGATGAATAAGGAGCTTGCGGAGCGTTATCACTTGGAGTTGGAGAAACTTAAAGAGGATTATAAGAGCCTTGCTGCGCACTTTGACGGCTTGTGTGTCGAGCGTGATATGTTTGAGCGTTGCTTGAAGTCGGCCGAGAATGCCTTGGTGTATAAGGACAAGGTGATTGATAGGATAAAGAAGAAGAACGCTAAGCGCATGGCTGCCAAATGCGAGGTGATAGAGGTGCTGAACGAGGAGATAGCCTATCAGTACAAGCGCAGGGATAAGGCTGAGAAGCTTGTTGAGGCTCTTGGTAAGACGTTTGAGTCGTTGAAGAAGAAGGATGGTGGCTATGAGCTGCTGTCTGTAAATAAAGAATAGTTATGAGCAAGGTCGAAAAGAAGAAGATTGGTTTTATGTCGGGTGCTCCCTTGGGTGTCGGTGGCGTGTCTGCTGCCCCTCCTGCCGTTGACGCTACCAATGGCGACGTGTTGGCTCCCAAGGGCAGAATAAGGCCACGTATGGGTGGCAGCAGTATGGTGCCGGATGCTATGCCGGGGCGTGCTCCCGAGTCGGCTGTTGCCGCTCCTACATACAACGCTTTCACTACTGGTATGCGAAGCGGTCGCTTTGACACCCCTCCCGACGCAAAGCCACAACAGAGAGGCCATTTGGAGGATGCAGCTATAGTAGACAGAACTGAGTATACGCCACAGCGAACAAGGGAGAGCCAGTTGGTTGGTCCGGATGGTATGCCTAAACAAGTGGGCCATTTGAATGACGCCGCCTTCGTGGAGGAAGGGGCGTACGACCCACAACATTCGCGAGAGGTTCAGACATCTTATCCCGACGCAAAGCCACAACAGGCGATACACGACAAGAGGGGTAGTGCGGTTGAGGAGATGCGCCCCGAGGCGGAGGCTCCTGTGTTTGAGAAGGATGACACTCGGAGGGATGGTGGCTTCTTTAAGTGGCTTGGCGGATTGTCGAAGAAGCGACCAGGAAGGCGTGAGGGCGAGAGTGATGATGATTATGACGAGCGCATGACGAGGAACAAGATGCGCATGGCTGTTCTTGCTGACGCTATACGACACATGGGCAATATCTACTATACCTCCAAGGGTGCTCCGGCGCAGAAGTTCAACAATCCGGTGGCGGAGTTGCAAGCTGGTCTTGACAAGAGAAAGGCCGAGCGTGCGAGAAAGGCTGCTGCCGAGGCGGACAGCGCTTACAAGAACGCGAACTTGCAGATAAAGATGGATGCGGCTGCTGCCGACAGAGCTTACAAGGGACAGATGCTTGATATGAAGAGACAAACCGGTGAGCGTGCTGCTCAAAACGCTAAGGACTTGAAAGAGTACCGCGACGGAATACTTGGCGTGCAGCAAGGAAACTTGAAGTTGGCTGGCGACAGATTGGGTGAGACCAAACGACACAACCAAGCATCTGAAAGACTCAGTGCGAGCAGACTTGCCTTGGCGCAAGCGAAGGCTGCAAGAAGCGGCGCTAAGGGTTCTGGAGGAGCTAATGGAGGTTATGGCTACGCTACACCTTACGGACGACTGACAAGCAAGAAGCAGCTTACTCCACAGCAGGAGGCGCAGGCTTGGAACGAGATGCGTAATCTTGGAATGATAACCCCTCAGAAGCAGAGGGAGCTTGACCTTGCGATGAACGGATATACGGCAAGCGACGGAACTGTAGTGAAGCCGAACTCGGCACAGGCCCGAAAGATTATTCAGGGCGCTATCGGCTATGGCTTGCTTGACGCTTCAAGCCGTGGCGAGTCGCTTAGGAAGACGTTTAGGGACGGCTTTGGCTATGCAGACGTGCGGACGAGCGACAAGGCCAAGCGTGGCGTGAACACTTCGGGCAGAAAGGTTGGATATGTGACGAAGACGGTATCGAAGAGCCAGGCAAAACAGATTAGGGAACGGATTAGGGAACTGCGCAAGGGCGCCAATCCTATAAGATGGCAAGGCTCTGGCAGTAAGCCGAAGGCTCCGTCCACCAAAGGTACAGCCAAGGGCAAGGGTACGGACTGGAGCAAATATGTGAAGTAGACTATATAAAGAGTATAAAAAAAGACTATAAAACACGATAAGAATATGCCGGATAACAGATATTATATTTTCAAGGACGCTAAGGGCGGTAAGCATACTGTGGACAAGGCGGCTTACGACAGTGACCCGGAAGGATTTGCAAAGGCTTTTCCCGGAGCCCGTATGGAGGTGATAGACCGCAAGACGGGACGCCGAGGCGACGTGGCCGTAAAGGACGCGGGTAGGATTGGTGACTTTGGCGCCAACCTTTTCACGGGAAGAAGAGTGAAGAAACAACCTCAGCAGCAACCAAAGACTGCATTGGGAAAAGCCCAGCAGAGCGTGGCGCAAGAGAAGTGGGGCGATAAGCCTTCCTATGCCTCTTTAGGCCTCTCTAAGCCTTTGGGTGATGGGGGAGCCAAGGCTGTTGATTATACTAAGCCCGGGTCGTTCGGTGACTTGATGAAGCAAGAGGATGCGCAGATGGACGCGTATAACGGGGAGACGCAAAAAGCCATTAAGGAGATGGCTGCCCGGACTCGTGCGGAAAGGAAACGCATGGACGCTCCTGTTGTTGATACGGGCAATGCGAATGTGAACAAGTATGTTGTGAACACACAGGGACAGATGGAGCGTCAGATGATGGACAGCGGCCGAGAGCTTGCCGACAAGCATCTTGGCGGCTATGTGTCTAAAAGCATTGAGGACGTGTTTAAGGATGCAACAGCGAAAGGTGTTGCCGCTGAAGACGCTTTGAGCAGGACATCTCCATTCGCGTCTATGTGGGCTGGTGAGGCTTACAACGAAGCTCTTGACCCCGACAAGCTGATAGCGCAGCTAAGCAAGAAAGCCGAGAAGGATATGGCAGGGTTGTTTGCCAACCCGAAGACAAGGGAGGATATCAAGCTGAAGGCGGCTGCTTATGGTGTGGCTCCGGAGGAATACGTAAGAAAAATACTCGCTCCTGGCTTGCAGGCGAAGATAGCCGAGGAGTTTGACAAGAGCGAGCTGAGCCGTAGTATGCCTAAGAGCACGGCAGAATACATCATCCGTGGTGTCAACGACTCGATGATAGGCACTATCTTGTCGATGGGCATGATGTCAAAGAAGCAGAGACAGTATGCTCAGCAAGGAATGGCTATGACCGATAACGGGGAAAATCCTTATGTTAAGCCGGGTATGGGTGCGAGAGTGGCACGCGGAACATTGAGCTTTGTTGCTGACGCTCCTGCGTTTGGTGCAGCAGGAAAGGCTGGTGCAGCCGTGGCAGGCAAGGCTTTCGGCAATGGTGTGGCACAGGCAGCAAGGATTGCTAACACGAGTCTTGCAGGGCGCATAGGTCGTATGGTTGGTACTGGAGCCGTAAGTCAAGGTGTAACGGGTGTGCTTTATGGTTCGACGAATGCTGCAGTGCAGAATTACTCAACGGGTGATGATACCTCTATTGGCAATACCGTGAAGCTTATGACTATGGGCGGTCTTTCTGAGGGCGCAAGCTGGGCTACTATGGGTGGCATTGGCGGTGCTGTAGGTGCAGGAATCTATAATGTAAGTGGCGTGAAGCGCATCCCTGCCAAGGTGTTCCAAATAGCGATGGAAGGTTGGGGTATGCACGTCGGTGGCAATGTCGCCAAGATGATAGAGGGACATGATACCGACTTCTGGAGCGTTGAAGGCACACTTGAGGCTTGTGCCAATGTTGTAGCCTTAAAGCTGACACACGCAAGACTGCCTAAGCGTCAGGTGAATGATGGCAAAAAGGAAGGCTACCTTGATATGGTGGCGAGAAACATTAAAAACCTTATGACATCTGACGGACAGAGAGCAGCCTTTGGTGGATATGTTTTTACCAATGAGGAGAAAGAACAGCTGTTCGGAAGCGACAAGGCACCAAAGCGCGAAGAGGTGCTCTACGGATATGACGTACACGGCAATCCGCTGACGAGAAAAGAGAGTCTGACATCTTGGGCGATGCGAGCAAAGAAGACCGCAGCCAAAGGGAAAGGCGAGGAGTCGTATAAGGACACAGACACTGAGTTTGTGAAGACTGCCTATGACGAGATAATGGCAGATGAAACTATCCCTTGGGACACAAAGGCTAAATTCTCGGCTTTGGTTATGGGAACTGTTCCTTCGGCCCGTCCGATGATGGACCATATAGCGATAGAGCGTGACGAGAGAGGAGCGTATGTGGGTGAATATAGCCTTTATGGAGAGTTGCTCTCAAAGAACCGCTATAAGACAGCCGACGAATACGTTTCAATCAAATACAATCTTGGGGCGAAGAAAGAAAACCAACGTTTGAGTAATGCCTATGGCGCAGCTCAGATAAAGGACGAGAAGGCGGCACAAGAAACATTGGAGACTGTAGCTGAGACGTTTGGCTTTACTGCTGAACAGTTGAAGGCAGCTATGGACAAAGACCCGTTGAAGCGCAGCGAGGAAGAACAGAACGCTTGCGTGGCTCTGAGAAAGGCTTATGAGGGAGAGCAGTTCCCGGAAGGAACGTTGCATCCCGACCAGTCGCAGACAGAGGGCAAGGACGTGGTTGAGGCGAATGGTCTTGGTACGGAGAATCCTAACAATGATGCTGTGGCTGAGGTGCTTGGTAAGCTAACAGAAGCTGAGGATGCCTTGGATGCAGCGTTGGAAAAAAACGATGTATTTAAGCAGGAGTTTGAGCGCTTACAGAAGGCAGGTATGAGTAATCCTCAGATATATATGGAGTTGATAAACTCGGGATTGACTCAGGAGCAGCTTGCGCCCCTTGCTGACTATATCAATGCCAATGCGAAAGCGCAAGGTATGTTTAAGGGGACTCAGAACAAGATAGCGGAGGTTACACAGAAGCATGTGGAGCAGTGGAGCTATAAGGGTGAGCTTAATGGCGAGAAGCTTAATGGCGGTCAGATGTTGTTTGTGAAGGACAACAATGGCAGACTGCTGATTATTGGAGCTGGCGATGTTGCGTTTGATAGTGAAGGTAGAGCAAGAGAAAGCGTAGGCGACATGCTTAGCGTGCTTGACCCGAATACAAAGGAAATGGACTTCGTGAGCAAGAAGGACGTGCAGCTTGACCATGTGGAAAAGACGGAGGACTATGCCAAGAACTATCAAACGATGTTGGAGGAGTTGAACTCTACCGCTTACGCGGAAAGTGAAAAGGGAAAAGAGAAAAGTGAAGAATCCGATACTAAGCCTTCTGAAGCCTCTCTAAGCCTTCCTAAGCCAGGGGAACAGCCGAAGGGGGAAGATGCACCGGTACCTGTGGATGAAGATGTAAAGCCTATAGGGGAAGGGGGGAAAAAGAATCCATCCGATAATGGCAATGGAAGTAACGAGACTTTAACATTTGCGGACGGTACACCTGTGCCGATGATGAAGGACTCGAAGGGTCGTGAGACAGCTGACTACTCGCGGATGACACACGAACATGGAGCGGAGTGGATGTCTTCGCAGTTTGGCGAGAACGCAGAAGCTGCTGTAGACGGACAGATAAAGAGAGCCGAGAAGATGCTGAAGGAAGCCGAAAAGATAAAGGTGGACTACACGGGAGATTTGAATGACGCTAAGGAGGCGGAGGCTCAGAAGAAGATGGCAGTTGATGCCGCCAAAGCAGAGCTGGAGCTATATACCAATATCAAGAAGGCAATGACTGAGAAAAAGGTCAAGGCAGGAATGGAGAAGGTAGGTAGTGTAGGTGACGTAGGTAGTGTAGGTTCGGTAGGTGAAGTAGGTAATGTAGGTGTTGCTCGCGAGAAGTTTGAGAGCGGTAAGCGCGTTGTGGGCAACAAGCGCACACGCACATTGTCTGACGGCACGAAGATAAAGGGACACTATGAGCTTGTCGAGGCAGACAGCCTTACTCCTTCGCATAACGCTAATGACGGCTACAAGAAGAGTGAGGGTTTCCCCGTGAACGAGGAAGGACGCACTATCAACGACCGCGACTACGAGAACGACAAGGACGCTCAGAGGGTGACGGACATGATAGCAAGGCACTATGACGGACAGGCGGTAGACCAGGTCCCGGTTGTGACGACTGACGGCATTGTTGTTGATGGTAACGGCAGAACGATGGCGGGACAGAAGGCAGCAAAGGACGGAACAGACGGAGCTTATCTTGAAGCGTTGAAGGAAAATGCGGAGAACTACGGCTTCACTGCAGAACAGATTGAGCAGAGCGGAATGAAGCATCCAAGACTGGTGCTTGTAAGTGACGAGCCTATGAAATATGACACGGCTACATTCGCGAAGTTCAATATGAACGAGAAGAAGTCGCAGGGCAACACGCAGCAGGCTGTTGCAAACTCGAAGAAGCTTAGTACTGACGAGATAAGTGTTATTGTGTCGGAAATAGAGGGCAGTGGCAGTCTTGATGCATTCTTTAACAATTCTACCGCAATAAACTCGTTGCTAAAACGTTTAGTTGATAAGGGCGTTATAGGTCTTAACGAGATAGCGGGATTGCGTGAGGGCGAGGATAGATTGTCGGCTTCGGGCAAGGACTTTGTGAAGAACCTTCTATTGGGCAGTGTTTTCTCAGAGAACACTATCAGAATGATGGGTGCTGACGCGGGTTTGAAGTCGAAGGCTCTGAATGGTATACGTGCCGTTATTGACAACATGAAGCTTGGTGACTATGCTCTTATGAATGAGATAGACCATGCAATGCAGTTGATGTACGAGGCTCATCAGGATGGCAGTGGTGTAGACGCATACTTGCGCACTCCTGCTATGTTTGGAGAGAACGCTGCGGACAGATACGACCCTATATCTCAGGCTATAGCTCTTGCTCTTGAGGGCAAGGTTGAGGACTTCCGTGAACTGATGATGGCATATAACCGTAATGCAGCTCATTATGCGGATGCCAACCAGACGGAAATGTTCGGCGAGAAACCTACGAATGAAGAGTTTATAAAGGAATTTTTGAAACTTAGAAACTGGGAAGACTATGAAACAAGACATTCAAGCAAAGAAGGAAATGGCGATGCTGGCAGCTCTGAGGGAACTGAACCAGAAACGGCAGGAGGAAACGGCAGAAGAAGAAAAGAAGAACTTGCAAAGAGTGGAGATAAGACACTCGAGCGGAAGAATATCGATGATGTATCTACCGAAGAAAACGGTGGCCCATTGGAGGGAGATAAGGAAGGCAAACCCGGGAATGACAATGGAGGAAGCCCTGATAGAGACGTTCAAGCAAGAAAAGGACAGCGAGAAGTAGACAAGGCTGTCAAGCGGATTGCCACGGAGATAACCAAGAAGACGGGTATTGAGGTGGTGACGGACGAGAAGGAGGCTGAGGAGGTGATCCGTGAGAGCGAGGAGACCGATTCGGACTTGAAGTATCACAAGGAGACTGACGAGGCTACACTTGAAGAACTGGAGAATGGCGAGACTGTGAAGGTGTATCGCGCGATGCAGGTGATAGACGGCAAGCTCTATCCTCCTATGGCAGCTGCCGTGAACGGCAAGCGTGTGGAGGCAAACGAGCTTGGCGTGTGGATACGTGCAGACGAGAATCCCGACCTTGCCATTCCCGATATTGACCCGAAGACCAAAGAGCAGAAGGTAGACAAGAAGACGGGCGAGCTGAAATGGAAGTTCAAGCTCGACAAGGGCGGCAAGGATGCGACTGGCAAGAAGGCTACGGATATTCCTGCTGCATACAATCCGTATTGGCACACATCACGCTCGCCGTTGAACGACCAGTTCAAGTCGGCTTGGATTCGTCCGAACATCGTTGTCGTGGAATGCGAGGTTCCGGTGAGCGAACTGAGCAGCGGTTATCGTGCGGAGAGAGCAAAGGATGCCGTGGGCGAAGTGGACTGGAAGAGTGGCGTTGTGAGTGGCGAGGTGTACAAGCAGACTGGACGCGCAAGAAAGGTTATCCTCTCCCGTTGGTGCAAGCCTGTGAGAGTGTTGTCGGACGCAGAGGTTGCACAGAGAGCCAAGGAGTTTGTGGGCGACGCTAAGGTTGAGATACCCGAGAACGTGCTGACACCAAGACAGCGCATAGAGTTTGAGAAGGCAGGCTTCAAGATTGGCGCACCCGAAAAGGGCGTGAAGAAGTCGGACCAGATACTGGAAGCCCTTAAGAGAGGCTTGCAGATTGATAATGAAATCAAGGAGCATCGCAGCCGTTGGGCAGGTGGTGAAGTAGTCGGTATGAAACAATTACCCGATAAGCTACATACCGACCCAGATATGTTGTGGAATGAAATATCGCAGTATCATGGTGATTACATCACGCGTAAACTTGAAAAAGTCCCAGAAGATGGTACGATAAAATTCTTCTCCGCCCATGATGGCAAATGGTATTTCTACAGTGTTGATAAGAATCATACTATAACTCTTTTTGACGCTGTGGAGGCATCAAGAGAGAATTATGAACTATTTAAAGACAAACTAAAGAAGTATGGATTTGACGGCACTACAAAGGCTGTTCGTGATGGTATGCAGGAGGCTGGATATACCGGACGAACAGACGGCGATAAGTTTGAGTCTTTTATCAGACCAGGAATTGAGAGAAGCAATGGACTGGGTGATGGAAAAGCTCAGGGCGGACGAAGAGCCGACCGACGTGGAATGGCTGGAGAAGATGACGGAACTCAACTTGAAGGCAATTCGGAGAAGCAGGGGGAAGTAAAGTATTTCCGTACTGCCAATGGCGAGGTGTATGGCTTTACTGACGGAGAGAAGATTTATCTCGACACGAAGAAGATGAAGCCAGAGACACCGCTGCATGAGTATGCGCACTTGTGGTGTGACATGCTGCGTAAGGTGAACCCCAAGGAGTGGGAAAGCGTGAAGAAGCTCTTTGACAAGGTGGAAGGTCTGAAGGAAGAGGTGCAGAAGTTGTACCCCGAACTGGAAGGCGACGCCTTGTATGAGGAAATGATAACAACCTACTCGGGACGCGAGGGAACGAAGAAACTGGAGGACGTGGTGAGAAAGCTTGCTGCGGAGGAAGGCAAGAGCGTGACTGAGAGCGCGAAGGCACAAGGATTCCTGGAAAAAGTAAAGGAGGCTCTGACAAAGTATTGGAAGGGCGTGGCAGATGTGCTTGGCATTCACTTTACTACGGCTGAGGAAGTGGCAGACAAGGTGCTGGCAGACTGGGCTAAGGGAGAGAACCCGCTTTCAATCCTTCCTAAGAAAGAAGAGAATACTCTTAATCCGATAGTGAAGGCTGCGGAGAACTACAAGAAAGACCATCCTTTGACTGAGGGTGAGATTAGGAATAGCGATGTGGACGACATTGCCAAGGATATGGCGGTGGATTATCTGAATGGCGAGGTGACGGATGATTTGCATCGTGCCGTTTATGAGAGCATCTATGAAAAGGTGAAGGATGCGAAGATGAAAAACGCCACTAAGCAAGCGGATAATAAAACAGAAACTACCGAAACTCCTAAGGTGGAAGCCTCAGCAAGCCCTATTGAGGGAATGAAGAACGCTGCCGAGAAGTTTGCTAAAGAGAAAGAGGCTGCTGCAGAAGCTATGGGCGAAGTGAAGAAGCCTCAGCAAAAGGCAGACGATGCAGCTGTGGAAGCGTCGAACAAGAAGGTTAACGACCTTTGGAACGACTTGCTGAAAGCAGGCAGAGAGGATTTGTCGGCATCGTTCATCGGACTTAACGCAAGACAGCTTGAAGTGCTGCCTAAGCTTGTGAGCGCAATGGCAGAGAACGCTTACCTAAGAATAAAGAGAGGTATGCACAATCTTGAAGACGTGGTGAAAGAAATGCGCAAGGAGTTTGCTCCAGCAGCCCAGGTGTTCAAGAAGGAAGACGTGGATGCCATCTACGAGCAGATGATGAACATTCGCTATCGCGACGGTGAGCAGCGCATGAGCTTGAAGGAATGGGCAGACTACTACGAGAAGACTTCGCCTAAGCATCAGGAGAATCTGGTGGGCGACTCAAAGGAAGCAGAGGATAGAAAGGTAAGCGAGAACAAATTTATAGATGCCGTGAAACTTCAACTGGCTTTCGGTCGCAAGATCAAGAGCATAATAGAACTGAGAAAGATTGCAGAGAGACATGGCTTGAAGGACATTAAGGATACAGACCTTCAGGAACTTGCAGAAGCTGCCATTGTGATGAAAGCAAGAGGCATCGCTTCTTCTGAATCAATCAACGAAGCCGTGAAGTTTGAACGCATCAAGAAACTCTACGAGAATCAGCCGAGCCTTAATCAGCGTGACTCAGAGAGAGTGATGAAGCAGCAGTATTCTACACCTGCTCCTTACGCTTTCCTTGCAGACATGTATGTGAAGGCAGGAATTGAAGTAAAGAGCGCATTGGAGCCAAGCGCCGGAAACGGAATGCTGACAATAGGCTTGCCTAAGGATGCGGTACATGTGAACGACATCGACGCACAGCGACTTGTCAACTTGCAGAGACAAGGCTTCAAGAACATAACAAGCCAAGACGGAACACAGCCGTTTGCGGACAAGGACGTGGACGTGGTTGTGACAAACCCACCATTTGGAAGTGCCACACCAAGGGATTATGACGGTTATACTATCTCTTCATTGGAGGGACAGATGGCTATCAACGCCTTGGAGAGCATGAAAGACAACGGTCGTGCAGCCATCATCATCGGCGGCAAGACGGAATACGCCAAGAACGGAAGTCTGAATCCAAAGGATAAGGCTCTGCTTGGTTATCTCTACAGCCACTATAATGTGGAGGACGTGATAAACGTGGATGGAAGCCTGTACGCAAAGCAGGGTACAACATTCCCGACACGCATTATATTGATTAACGGACGACGCTTTGACGAGAACGCCTATCCGCCAGTGAAGGACAAGGCAAGAGCGGAAGCCGTGAAGAGTTATGACGAACTTTATAAAAGAATAAACGATGATATACTACAAAGTGGAAGGATGGATTCTCCCGTCGGAGAAGGAGGAGAAGATGCTAACGCAAAGCCTAATAAGCCGAGCGTTGCTAACACTAATGAAGAGGGATTACGAGCAGGAGGAAACGGAGGAGGCGAACAAAAGCCTTCAGTTCGTACTGGAGGAGTACATGACAAGACTGCCGAACCAGTTTCCGACAATGTATTGGGAACAGAAGGAGGAACCAAGCCAGGAGAAAATGGAGGACTTCCTGATGGGGCTGCTGGAGCAAACGGAGCAGGGACAGAGCCTGCTTCAAGCAAGGAACCAACCACTGGAACCAACAAGCAGCGAGGAAATGAACCAGGAGGAAATGGACGACCTAACACTCAGTCAAATGCTGATGAGACTACCGATGCCGGGAACGGAGGGGGATCACGGGGACAACTGGAGCGGTTGGACCGACCCGTACGTGAACTAAGTTCCGAGAAGGTCGCTTATACGCCAAGAAGTGAAAACCCGTTCACTCTTAAAGCCGTTATGCCAGCCGACCAACAAGAGTCCGTGAACAAGAACTTGGAAAAGTTGGGCGACGCAGACCAATTCTTGGTTGACGAACTGGGCTACAACGATAAAGCAGACCTATACGCACATCTTGCAGCAGAGCAAGTAGACTCAGTAGCTCTCGCTTTGCAACAGGCAAAGAAAGGCAATGCCTTTATCATCGGTGATATGACAGGTATCGGCAAGGGTAGACAGGCTGCTTCGCTTATCAGATACGCCAAGAAACAAGGACAAGTGCCAGTATACTTCACAAAGACAGCAGGTTTGCTGAGTGACGTATATCGTGACTTGGTAGACATAGGTAGCAAAGAATTGAGACCGTTTGTATTTGGAAGCGCAAAAGAAGCTGCCATTACAGACGCTGACGGAAACATAGTATTTGCCTTGCCTTCAAAGAGCGAAGTAAAGAGAGTGCTTGACTATATAGAAAAGAACGGAGAGCTGCCAAAGGAGTATGATTACGTTCTGACGACATACAGCCAAGTAAGCAACGGCGTATATGAGTTTGACGAGAATGGCAATCGTAAGGAAAGGAAATTAGCCAAAGGCAAAAAGTTTGGTGCAGCAGCAATCAGCGGACAAGCCCGACGTGACGCTATAGAAAAGCTCATGAAGAACGGCTATCTGATATTGGACGAGAGCCATACAGCAGGAGGTGACAGCGGTCAAGGCAACTACTTCCAGCACATCATTCAGAAGGCAAAGAACGTGACCTTCTTCTCTGCAACCTTCGCAAAGCGTCCCGACAACATGCCAATCTATGCTCTAATAACGGCAATGAACCAGGGAGGACTGAAAGCATCTGACTTGATAGACGCCGTGAAGCGTGGAGGAGCCACACTACAGGAAATCATGAGTCAGGCGCTGACACAATGCGGACAGATGATACGTCGCGAGCGAGACATGACAGGCGTGACTATTGACTGGAAAGCCATTGATGATCCCGAAGTTGTTGCCGAACAGCGCGAGCAGTATGACAGCATCATCGGTCTGTTCAACGACATCATCAACTTCCAAAGAACCTATGTAAGCGCATACGTAGACAGACGTAATG
>ERZ1026780.1445-NODE-1445-length-15577-cov-5.752223_pt1 | contig 15577 bp, 9 predicted proteins | sample MGYA00380126_ERZ1026780 | MGnify/ENA primary metagenome ERZ1026780 (study PRJEB33269, sample SAMEA4719762) | human gut metagenome | biome: human-associated habitat; feature: organic feature; material: feces | place: Cameroon | collected 2013-10 ... | reverse complement strand
GCCCAATTCCGTCCTTTCTATGACAAAGCCCTCGCCCGCGACCCTCTCTTCGCCCAGTCGGTAGCCGACAAGATAGCCGCCGACCGCCCCGAAGTAAAAGCCGAGCGCGACCGCCAAGCCCAACATAAAGCCGAAGCCGACGCTCTCATCAAATATATTTGCCGCAAGGACAAGCCAAGCACCAAGGCAAGAGTAAAAGGACTCACAGAACGCATAGCCAAGCTTCAAAAGGAATACAGCGACATCGTGAGCGAGGACGAGCTGAAGGGCTTCGAGGCGATACTCTCAAAGATCATCGAAGAGGCAGGAGCATAATAAACGAAAAGAGTAATAGAAAGGAAAGAGATATGGAAAAGGAAGAAGCCTACAAGAAGTTGAAGGAGATCTGCACCGCTGCCTGTCATGAACGTCATGCTTGTGCCGAAGGCTACAAGCAGATGCTGGCATCCGACAATGTGAGTCAGATGATGGCAACATGGCGTGCGAATTGGGATGATATTGTAAACAGTAAGTTTTCAGACATCGCTAACGCCAAAATCCCAGATCTCTACCTCGACCCCACCCTAAGAGCAGAAATGAACGCAGCCGGCATCTACTTCAACGAATGTCCGAAGACCGCACCCGAATACGTCCTTGTCATCGTTACCGACCATGACCGTATCGTTGACATAAATGATTACGCCAAGTGTTACGTTCTTGGCAAAGCATGTGTTCGTGCATGGGACCACGCCCAGGTATATAGCGAGAAGAACGATAGAGCCATCATAATGCTCTACGATTACTCTTACGGCCACGTCAGCAAAGGCAAGACTTTTGCCAACGGCCACTCCCGTTTATGGACCTCCGCAAATGCTGCCCTTAATGGCAGCGTGACATGCGAAGCCCACGGTGGCGAGATACGCGCCAGCAGCTATCTCAAGATAGAAGCCTACGGCGACACCAAGGTATTCAGCAAGACCGACCGCAACATCACGCTCTTCGGCAACGCCAAAATAATAGTATAAAAAGAAAAGACATGAACAGCAAACTTACCATACTTGCCGACGGCAAGCCTCTCGCCCTAAACGAGGACGCATCCATCAGCATTGAGTTGAGCAATCCTTTGTTCAACGACGTTGAGATGTTCTCCTATCCCGTAGAGCTCCCCTTGGAAGGCAACCGTCATTTCCTAAAGAACGTGGATGATGTCAGCTCCGACATTCGCCCCGTCAGCTACGAGCACACCCCTATGCAGATCATCGCCGACGGAGTGCCCTTTGCCTCCGGTACCGCCATCATTCAGGAAGACGAACGCCTGGAAGACTCCCTCTCACTCAATATTGACGCAAGCACACAATCATTCTCCGACCTCATCAGCGACCTCAAGTGCAACGAAGTGCCCATTCCTGCCAAATACCACGACCAACTTCTCATAGGCGAGAAGATTGATGAGATAAATGTGGGTGTAAGTTATAATACCGAAGTAGTAATTAAGTATGAAGGCAAGAAGGGCGATAAAAAATACGGTTCGGTAGGAGGAGGTTCTACTTATTCCACTTTCTCACCACAAGCTCTTGGCTTTTCTTATCCTGCTCAGTGTAAGGAGAAGGGCGATAAGCACGAAGCTGTGTTAAAGAAGACATACACTTATCCTAACGGCAATGAAGTGAAAGTACCCGAAGTGCTGAAGTCGTATATCAACGTAAGCGATCCCTACCCTCTGAAACCGTACTGCAATGCCCGTGTGTGCTACAAGCATTACGACCTTGCTGAAGATGGTACGACATCTGGCAATGTAGTGGATAGCATTCACTATCGTGACAACGAGAAAGGATTGAGCACAAAGGAGCAGGAGATGTACGAAGACCGTGGTCGTATATGGGTGTTGGATGCCGACCGTCCGCAATCGGGCATTTGCTTCTACGTGCTGTTCTTCCTCGATTGCCTCTTTGAGCATCTTGGTGTGCAGTTTGACAATTCAGCACTTACAGCAATAGGCGATATGAACCGTCTCTGTTTTTTCACTACCAAATGCGCATATGATATAAAACCGCTATACGCTAAGTCTCTTTATACTAAAGATGATGAAGAAGTAAAAGCAGGATTGAAAAAAAAGGGTGACGTAAAGGAGCCATTTTTCTATAAAACTGCCAACAACGAGAATGAAGCTCAGTATCTTTTTAGCGACGTAAACAACTGGCTTAGTTCGCGCGGTTGTGGCGGTCAACTAAAACTTGAACATCCGAAGGACAAGAACGTACAGGAGGTGAAGTACCGTAAAGTGAATTTCATTTATAAGGAAGTGGATAATTCTTTTGGTAATATTTTCTATGACAGGGGAATGTTCAAGGACACTGAAGTTACGCAAGTGAAGGACGAGAATTGGACTACCGCTGTAGTAGGAAGAGACAAGATTGCAAGTATCACTTGCAAGAGCATTATCAATAAGGCTCAGATGAGCGCAAGTATCTTTCGTATGTATGCCAATGGCGATAATTTCCCCGCTGAGTCGGTAACCGACGTAATAGACTCACTTGAGCAACAGTTTGGAATTAAGTTTCATTATGACTACGAGCAGAAGAAGGTAACCGCCTATCTTATTCGTGATGTATTCCGCAAGCAGAATCCCGAACCCCGCACATTCCATGCCGAAGTGCTCTCTATGGTGCCAATGACGGAGAAGATAACCGGTGTACGTGCCGGATATGCAGCCGAGAGTGAGGCGAAGGAGCAGAAGGATAACATAAAGAATAAAGTAAAGGACTACAACACCGAATACGACTATATAGAATACCCTAAAGACCGCACCGTCACTAATCTCACTTATAAGGACATTATTCATCGTGTCTATAATGGCGAGATGAGTGTGTTCGTTGACTTGCAGACGGGCAATAAGTATCGTGTCAAGATAGACAAGGATTTTACGGATGTAAGCAAGATGGACCCGCGACTGTTTGAGGTAGCTGCCATGAAGGGCGTAGAAGTAGGTGATTGTTCCACGATCAATGAAGATTTTATACATGAGTTCAAATCGTCGTTTGTACCTGTCGGTATGGTAGATGCCAATTATCGCAAGGCACTTTCTGCAATCACGGGTAGTACATGCGCTACTGAGGATAGTACGCAGCCGTCTGAGATTGGTAAGGAATATGAAGGTTTGGAGATTGCCACTATAAACGGCTCTTACGCAAAAACCCAGATGGCAGCTCTCGTTGACGAGGACATGGAGCATGAGTTTGTGAAGCAATACATCAAGAACACCATGTCGTCGATGGTGGCTGACTTCTATGTTACCGAAGAATTGTCTCTGCGTGAAAGCTACGATCCTTCTTCTACCGACGACGGCAACTCGCCCCTACAGTCATACGATTGGGGATTGTCGGTGGCTATCATGCGAGGTGGCGGCATAGACGCGACACACGAGTCCTATGACTACAACTACGACGGATTCGGTAACTCGAAGTGGCGCACCAAAGCTGGCGAGTACGCCCTGACAACCGACTCTATCGACCCCTACGGTAACGAGTACGACTACAACGGCGTAGAGTCGGGCATCGGCAATGAAGAACGCTTCTCGTTAAAACCCCGTGCTTGGGTGCAGCCCGAATGGGCAGATGCTCCGCTTGTGGTGAACACCCCGTCAGTAAAGAACCGTGGCTACGTAGACGTATTTCTCGTCGATTACATCTACTTCCTCCTTCACCGCAAGAAGTATTACGTCAAGTGTCTCGCTTCCGTAGCACAGATAGCCGACATTCAGAACCATTGGAAAGAGTGGTGGAACATCGACGGCAAGAAATGCCTAATCAACAAGGTCAATGCCGACGTGACGGCGAAGGACGGAATGGGAGAAGTAGAAATGGAAATCTACAGCATCTAATTAAAAATCAATAATTACCAATTAACAATTGAAGAAATGGCAAGTTTTCTGAAATTAGAATCGGGTTCGGTATTCAATGGCAACCCTATTGTCTTCTCCGTCAATCCTATTGTGCTTGACGGTTCACCTTCGTTTCATCGTATGATATTCGAGGTGAAATGTGGCGTGAGTGGCGGCAATTACGAGATAATAAAAATGTCGGAGCCTATTAATAAGGAAGACGGCACAGCCGTGACGATTGACATATCGTCTGCCTTACGGTCTTTCCGTGACTCGTATGAGTATTCTTCCGAGCCGGGTGTAATGCCTGTAGTGAAGTTCAACGTGTCGGCATACGACGAGTATATGATTGATGGCGAGCTGCATAAGACGGAGCCGGTATCTTATCTGTCCGGCAACGATGTGAAGCAAACCTTGTTCGGCGGTTTCTCCGATTACGACCGACTCATGGCTACAAGCAACACAATGCCTGTTAGCCGTATGACACGCAAGCCCACCACCATACCGCAGTTGGCGTGTGTAGGCGAAACCATCATCTTCGTAGAGCCTTATGCTCCTGCCATCGACTTCACAACCGCCACATGGGATGCACCCGAGGCAAAGGCATTCACTATAACCAACGAAGGACAGCAGACCATTGGCGACATCAGCGTTTATGCCATGCCGCAGACCGAAGCCAAGCACCGCACGGAGTTCCGCTTCATCAATTCGTTCGGCGTATTGGAGAGCGTCAGTGTGCCGAGAGTATATAGCAAGAAACTCGGCATAACCACCACCAATTATACCGTGACACGAAAAGAAACGCTACGTTCGTTTTCTCGTGCCGCCACCCGCAAGCAGAACAATCAGGAAGAATGGAATTTCCAAACCGACCCACTCGATGAAGCATGGCTCGCGTGGTATCTGCATGAGTTCCTTATGACAGAACATGCCTGGATAAACATCAATGGCAAGTTCCTTCCTTGCACCATTACAGCTGAAGAGAATATTACGTTTGACGACGACACCAAGGAAGAAATGCACAGAGTGTCGTTCACGGCAAAACTCGACTTCCGAGGCAGCAGTCTGATTTGAATTAGGAGTTAGGAGTTAGGAATTACGAGTTAGGAATTACGAGCTCAAGAGCTTTATGAGTTCTTGAGGTCGTATTGTTTATGTCCGTATGAATAGGGCATTTTATGCTAAATTCGCAGTAGAACATTAAAATGTTATATGACACAAGCAACAACCAAAGACTATTGGATTTCGCCTTATGCGCTACATATAGAGCGGAACGCTTTAGGCTATCCCGACTATATCCAGGCATCGTGTGTAAGCGGTGCCCAAATACTTGTGCACGTCAAGGACATCATCGATTATGATGCCGGACATAACTATCGTCGTTGGGCCTTGCAGGCTTCACCTACTGTATTCAACAGTCATTCGGAGAAATACGTATATGCTGCTATCCCTCGTGATTTTAACTCTACTGAGTCAGCACGAATTGTATTCCCATCGGAGCAGATTGACATTTACGGCAAGAACGTGAAAGAAGAACAGATCGGCAACGAGAAGTATTATTATATCTTTTTGCAAGGCGTTCTTACTTCTTCCGGCGACAATGGTACGGAGCAACGTAAGTGGAAGTCCGATATATTCTCTGGCTATCTGTCCACTAACGAGGCTTTTTCTGCAGGTATGGTGGATACGGTATGGTACAAGTACGAGACCGTGAATGAACTCGTAACGTTCTTGAAGGAAATGACCATGAAGGCGGGCACTTGGTTTCGTGACTTCTATGCAAAAGCTGTACATATCGTTTCTGGAGGAAGTATTACGTTTGATGGACAGGGTTCGTTGAATGGCATTGCTAAAGAGGACACTTCACTTGACTCTGAAGACCGAATTGTAACCCCGAAATATCTTGATGACAAATCATTGTCGAAGCTGCATGACGACATTGCTCAGGAACTGATACGCTTTATGCAGGGGCTTAAGATAGGTGACGGCGACAAGGGTATTGATGCAGAGGGTAATGCGAAACTGGGCGACGTGACGGCTGGCGACGTGAGCATGATGGATGCGGTGCTGCGCCGTATCGTGTCGCTTGGCTACGACGGGGCGACACAGCAGGGTTTCGGCATCGTTGACCGTGGCGACGGCAAGTTCAGGCTTGACATTCATGACCTTCAGGTGTGGGGCAAGGCTGTGTTCCAGGAGCTGGAGGTGCGCAAGCTGTCGTATGCCGGGGGCAATGTGTACCTGAGCGGTTCGGGGGGCAGGATATTCAAGACCGAGGAGCTGTATGACGAGGCGGGCAAGCTGAGGGGTTGGCGCTGCTGGCTGCTGGCTGACGACGGCACTACGGCGACGCAGAACATGTGGAGTGTTGGCGACCAGGCCCGCTGTCAGACGTTCGGGCTGGCCGACAAGCAGAAGCCGACTCGCTCGTGGTGGCGACTGGTGACTGCCGTGAGTGAGGAGAATGTGGCACTGACTGACGAGTCGGGCAATGTGCTATATGACGGAAAGAAGTTCGCATGGATTGAGATTGCGAAGGACAACTGCGAGCTGGGCAGTGACGTGCCCGAGGCTGGCGACACAATAGTACTTGACGGCAACCAGAATCCTAACGAGACAAACCGTCAGGGTGTCATGATTTTGGAGACTACTGGTCCGAACACTCCTCGCATCGTGGCGTATAAGGGTGTAGTGGGCTACACGCATGAGGGCTGCGAGGTGTTCAAGCTGTCGCCCGAGGGCTCAAGGATTGTATCGACATCGTTCGAATGGGTGTCGCCTACGGGTGACATTATACACATTGTCAATTACAGAGGCGAGTGGCAGAGTGGCGTGAGCTACGGCTATTATGACCAAGTGAGCCACGGCAACGGTGTGTGGCTGTGTACTAACAGCAACGGCAGTACTACTGAGCCTAAGGAGGGCAATGCCGACTGGCAGCTGGTGATGAAGGCGGAGAAGGGCGACAAGGGTGACGACGGTGTTGCTTATCAGGTGATGATAACGAGCGACACTGGCACGGTGATGATTAACGGCTCAGGAAAAATGACGCTCAAAGCTACGCTGCTGCGCAATGGCGAAGACATAAGCGACACTATCAGCAACGGCTCGTGGTCATGGTGGCGACAGTCGGCTGACGCTGAAGACGATGCTGTATGGAACACGCTGCATGAGGGCGTGGGGCGTTCGTGTCTTATCACACGTGACGACGTGAGCAGGCAGGCGCAATTCGGGTGTCGTGTGTACATATCAGACTCAAAGACTATTAATAGTAAATAATATAACTTTAATTCAAAAATAAGATTATGCCAAAAGTATTAGCTAATGGTCAGATTACTATCGTTGACCTCAATGACGGCAAGGCCGTTCAGTGTTTTACTCATTGCTCTAAGGGCGAGACTCAGATTTACACTCCCGACACGGGCGTGTACACTCCGGACTATTCGGCAAGTGCACCTAACGTTATCACAGCTCATGTCTACGTGACTGGAAATCCTAATGACCAGGCTCTGAAATCGGCTTGTACCGGGTGGTCGTGGAAGGTAGACGGTGTAGATGCTACACCAGTGAGCGGTAAGTCGTATCAGCTTAACCTCGTAAGCAACATCGCCAAGAACGGCAGCGTGAAGAACATCGAGTGGTCGTGCACATACACAGACCCGGAAACAAAGGCTACGACTACGTGTATAGGCTACAAGACCATTTCGCTGGCGAAGAGTGGCGGTGCGCTCCAAACGGTGCAGATAGAGACTCCCGACGGCAACACGTTCGACTCGACCAACAACACGAAGAAGCTGCGTGCCGTGGCGAAGTTCTTCCGTGGCAACGTGCAAGACACTTCTCTGACTTCTATGACGTGGGATGTGCTGAATATCAGTGCCGGAACCTGGAGCCCTGTGTCTTCGGGCAGCGTGAGCACTACGGGTGGTGTGAGCACTCTGAATGTTTCTGCCAACGACGTGCTTAACTTCCAGACTTTCCGCTGCACGGTCAAGGATGGTACTGACACTGCATACGCTATCGTTACATTCTTCGATGCGAGCGACCCATACGTTGTGGAAGTGTACTCGCTGACGGGCGACAAGATTGTCAACGGTGCACAGTCGACCGAGCTTTTCGCTCGTGTTTGGAAGGACGGCAAGGTGGTGGAGGATGGTGCTCAGATTAAGGCTGACAGCAGTACTCCAAGCTTCACGTACAAGTGGACGAAGTACAATGCGAGCGGTGTGGCTACCAACTGGGACGGTACGACAAGTCCAGTAAACGCTTCGACCAAGCCTTACGTCACCGTGGCTAACGGGGACGTGAAAGGCAGAGGTACATTTACTTGTGAGGTGTCTAAATAAGGGCACCTCACCCTTATTTTTTCTGTAAACTAAAAGATGAAAGTGTATGGCAACATTATTGGCGAGGGGTCAGATTACGATAGCGGCGATAAAGGATGGTGCTGACGGCAAGCCTGGTAAGGATGGTGTGAGCGTGAGTGTGGTGAGCACTACCGTGGAGTATCAGATTAGCAGCAGTGCCACCAGTGCGCCTCAGAGCGGATGGAGCACGTCCGTGAAGCAGGCTACTGATGCGCAGCCTTACTTGTGGTCGAGAACCGTCGTGAAGTATTCTGACGGCAAGAGCACAACGACTTATGGCGTGGCTTATAAGGGCAAGAACGGCTCTAACGGCAAGGATGGTGCAGTCGGTCCGCAAGGCCCTCAAGGCCCTCAAGGTGAGCAGGGAGTGCAAGGCCCTCAGGGTGAAAAGGGCGACCAAGGTGCTCAAGGTCCGCAAGGCAAACCAGGTGCTGACGGCAAGGACTACTGGCAGCAGGATGTGTGGGTAGACTTGTCGGCTGCAACCTACGACCAGAATACATGGTACACGGTTGTGGGAGAGCAGTTGCCGCAAACTGGTTTTGCCGGCATTAAGGTGGTAGTGAATCTCAATAGCGACACCAAGCCTTCATGGTCTACTCATTCGGCAGGCTTTTCTGTAGATTTTCATATCGACACACAAGCTTCTGGTTGGGGCACTACACTTGCAGAGACAATCATCTATTCTGACACCTTTAACTTTTGTTCTGTCTCGCCTGTCAGCTACAAGCAGTTAGATTGGGGTAGCAGACCTATATTATATCTGCGAGGCGGTGGTAAGTATCGTGTGTTCTCTACATATAACGCAGCGTGGAAAATATATAAAGACGGTTACACTTGGCAGTCGGGTCAATACTCTCAATCAGCCAAACCTTCCAGCACTCGCCCTACCCCAGATGGGCATACACTTCAAGGCGAGCAAGGCTACGGTATTGTGGCTGCTATACAGCGTGAAAAAATGTACACAGAAGAGACATGGGCTGTTTGGGCTGAAATAGGGCATACAGAATCATGGGGCGTAAGTGTAGAAGACCGCAATGGCTGCCGTATCGGTGACATCTTCACAGTATCGGGGGCAGCTACAGACACCGATAACTATCATATCGCATACTACCGCAGCACAACTGATAGTGGTGAATTGGTTGGTGTGTGTATCGCTCATTCCATTTCTCCCAAGGGAGACACTGGCAACGCAGGCTTCAGTTTCGCTAATGGCAAGTCACTATACAAAGATTTGCTGTTTGATGAGGGATATAATGGCTGTGAGGTTTACAACAATCTGAATAACGATAATGTTAAGTTAAGCATCGTTTCTAAATCGTCAGACAATCCTTATAGTATCGCTAAGAAAGAGCTTAAGATAGAGACTACGGGGGTTGCTACGCCTGGTCACGGCGGAGTAGAGCAGACAATAATGTCACGGGCGAGTGCTGTGTTTGTGCGTCGTGTTATTGCAAAAATACCTAAAGGTTATTCATTGGAGACCGCAGAAAATGCAATGGGTGTAGGTATGGTGCAGAAATGGTTAACTCCCCGTGTTGGCACTGGTGTCTTTACCGAATACATATATATGTATCAGTGTGGTGCAAGCGGTAATTTCAGCACTGGAGGTCACATGTATCTGTCGGATAATGAAACTGACACCGCCGACAAACCAGTGGTGTGGTATATAGCATCGTGCGAAACTTATGACATGACTGCTGGCAGCTCTGCACAGATAAAGTCTACTGAGGTAATGTATGCTACATCTACTTCGGGCACTTCTGCTCCAACGAGTGGTTGGCAGAAGAATATCCCTACTGTTGCATCGGGTTCGTTCTTGTGGTCAAGGTTTACGGTTACATATATGGATGGCAGTAATGCCGTGTCATATAACGTGAGCAAGATGGGTGACCGTGGCCCTCAAGGAGCGGCTGGCAAGGATGCTGTGTCGGCTTCGTTTTCTCCTGCTGCTCTGACGTTCTCAGCAACGACTGACAGCAACGGCAACTGTCTGGCTGACACGACGAGTGGCAACACTGCGACTATCACGATGCTTGAGGGTAGCAGTGTGGTGACGGGTACTTACTCTATCACTACGAAGGTGGGCTGCGAAGCTGTTATATCGGACAGCACTGTGACGGTAAAGAGCGTGGCTTATGACACTATTGACGACAGGGCTATCAGCAGAACTTCGGCAAGCGTGACGGTGAAGTGCGTCTACAACGGCAAGACGTGCTATGTGAGCCTGCCTATCAGCGTGAGCGTGAGCGCAGTGTGGGGTGGCTTGGTGACTTCGCAGGAGAAACTGGAGTCGAAGTACACAGAGGTAAGCAACAAGTACAACGCCCTGCCGCTGAAGACTACGGACAAACTGACGCAGTACACCTCTACTATCAAGCAGAGCGCACGTGAGATTTCGCTGAAGGTGTCGCAGACGGCTGTGGGCAGGAAGAATCTGCTTGTGGGGAGTGCGCTGAGAAGACAGGGGGGCGTAAGAATCGGTACACAAGAAGGCGGTGGTATAGAAACGCTGAATGGTGTTGGCGGCGTGAATTGTGCTCATGTAATTGCAACAGCACCTACTCACTACATAGGCTTGTTTTGGTGGGGTATTACACCTGACCTTACAAAGTGCATCAAAATAGAGAAGAACAAAACATACACAGCTTCTTGTTGGGTAAAGTGTGACAGAACTGACGCTAAGGTTTACATCGAAGCGAAGTGGGCGGAGACTGCAACTGGTGGCGAGCGCCTTGACTCCGTGATACAAAGCGGTGGCAATCTGTTTGATGTCAAGCAGGCGAATGAGTGGCAGCTCTATTATGTCACCTTCAACACTAATGACACCGAGAAATTCAAAGACTTCATCGAGTGCAATTTTTGGGTTAACAACAGGACGGAAGGAGTAACAACTAACGCTTGGATTTGTCAGCCTATGCTCGTTGAAGGAGAGGACTGTATCGGTTGGTCTATGTCGTCAGAGGACTTTGACTACATTGGTGGCAATCTGCTTGATAATACTGATACGCTGGTGGCAGGTGGCAACTTGACGGTAGTAGGCGGCAGTTACAGTGCTTTGCATCCACGAGACGACAGCGACGACGAGATAAACAGACAGTCATACAAAGGGTTCCCGACACTGAATACTGACATTCGATATGCAACTGATGTCAATACTATTGATATGCTGGAATGGGGTTTAGGCGCTGATGTGGTAAAGCAGGGCCAAGACTACATGTTCTCATTTATGGCGAAGGGCAACAAGGGCGGTCAATTTACTGCTTACTTCTACAAAGATGGCAATCAAGTTGTATTTACTGAAGTATTGGACAGCGTGAACGGTCCTAACCAGCACACAGCAAAGGATGGCTATGCGCAGGTGGAGTTCAAGGAGGACTATGTATGGAAACGGTACTGGGTGCACTGGCGTGTTGTTGGCAATAATGTTCCTGTCAGAGTGTTGATACGCTGTAACAAAGGTACTGATATGTATGTCTCTCAGCCTAAGCTGGAGTATGGTGCTACGGTGACTGAGTATCGTGCGACGAAGACCGACTATATAGAGGACAAGAGTGTGGCTGGTAAGCTGCTTGATGCTGGCATTGATATTAACAGCAAGGAGATAACGCTGACGGCAGATAAGACGAAGCTCAGAACGCAGTCGGGGCAGGAAGTGGCTGTGTTTGACAAGGACGGGCTGAATGCAGACCTTATAAACGCCAAGCACGTATGGGCGATGGACTCGGACAATAATAAGGTTGGTCACTTCGGCAACTGCGAAATACCGGAATGCAAGGTCAGTGAGGGCGTGTATGCTCCGCTGTTCGTGGGTTCGGCGACTGCGCAGGATGCTCAGTTTTATGTGACGAGTACGGGTGCGATTAGGGCTACGGCAGGTTATATTGGTGATTTCGAGATAAGCAATGGTGCACTCGTTGAAAAAGGTAATGGAGACAAGCGCTCCATGAGTCTAAGCGATTTTAATTTGTCGTTTAAAGATACGGTTGATGATAGTTTTTTCCTTATGGCGTTGGGCAACTTTGTAGGTCCTTCTGCTGGAGGTGTGTCTTATACTGGCGGTTTCAACTTGGAGAAGGTGAAAAACTTCGGATATCCTACTCATAATGGTAATTGGATAGCTTCAAATCAGTATAATGTAGGTCTTACGCTAAGTGTCAGCGGCACAATGGATAAGGCTTCAAGGGAATGGCAGACTAATGTAAATCTCGATATTCCTAACGGAAACCACGCCTTGCTTATATCAAGAGGCGACATCGCTGGTTTCCGTCCTATGCTGACCAAGGCTACGACGAGCAGGGCGTTGTCGAAGTTGGAGTGTGTGGTAGTGTGCGAGTATCCTTCAACATCTTACATTACATTGACCTTGCCCGACGACCCGGAAATCGGACAGTATTATAAGATTATACAGCTTACCGGTCGATATACGGGTAAGGCTTGGGGTAAGACTTACATAAAATCAAATCGGTCAGACAAGCCTATCTCATGCTACGGTCTTGAAAGCTCTCAAACATTCGGCTCCGATTGGCAATTCCAAGTTACTGAGCTTTGGTATGATGGTACGAAGTGGATTGCCCAATGGCATAATAATATCTAATCCTCCCTCCCCTCTCTGTATTTTTGCAGGGATGGGGCGAGGGGGTAAATTTGCAGGGTTGTAGTGAGTATAGGTGTGGTTGAGTGTTGAATGTTGAATTATCTCCTTTGGCGATTTTGAGTTATTAATTTTTGAATTTTGAATTATGAAGGCAAGTGAGATATTGATTGACAAACTGAAGCAGTTTGAGGGGTATCGGGCGAAAGCGTACCGATGCCCTGCTGGTGTGTGGACGTGTGGGTATGGGCATACTAAGGGTGTGACGGCTCGCACGGTGTGCGACAAGAAGAAGGCAGAGGAGTGGCTGCGGAAGGACTTGGAGCCGATAGAGAGCTTCCTGTCGGCTGTGCCGGAGGTGACGAAGACGCAAGGACGATTTGACGCTTGTGCGGATTTCTGCTTCAACCTTGGGACGGGTGCGTTCAAAGGGTCTACGCTGTTCAAGAGGATCCAGAAGAAGGAGTCGGTGTCTGCTATTCAGGCAGAGTTCTTGAAGTGGGTGTATGCCGGGGGACGGCAGATGGAAGGACTGAAGACGAGGAGACGATGGGAAGCGGGGCGCTATGCGGAATGTTGAATTTTGAGTTTTGAATGTTGAATTGTCGGCTACGCCGATGAAGAATTTGGAATGAAGAGTTTCTTCTTCTACACTCAACATTCAACACTCCACATTCAACATTGCCAACGGCAACCATTCCACATTCAACACTCCACATTCAACATTAAAAAAAGCCGCTTCCATCCTCACGAACGAAAGCGGCCCAACTTTTAATACTTTACAGATATGTGACTAAGAGCCACATCCTTGTCTGCAAAGGTACAATATTTTTTTTGTTTTTACATCGGATTTCACGGATTTCACGGATTTTTCTTTTTGTCATCGAATGACACAAATGAAAACAAACTTCAAATCCGTTTCATTCGATTCATTCGATGACTCTCCACCATGTCCAATGTTTCACGCGTCTTTTTGGTACCTTTATACCATGAGCAACGTCAGTAGACTTTCAGTAGACATTCAGTAGACTTTCAGTAGACTTGCTCCGAGTTAATTAACGCCCCTTTTTAGGGGTAATGTTTCACGGAAAATTTGTTGTTATGGCAAGAATTGTTCCGAGCCATCTGATAACTTCTATCAGTGGCAAACTGTGCAAGCAGGACACCACCTATATCGGGGTCAACAAGCACACAGGCAAGATATATTCGGCAGGGTATCATGGGTGGCGTAACTGCCGGTGGCTCTGCTGCCGCAGGTGGCGGTTCTACCACCGAGGGTGGCGGCACAGAAGGCAATGGCAAGCTGGAAGCCTAAAGTTCCCTCGCCAATGCGAACACTTCCCACGACAGGCGCACGGGAGCTTGCCGTGGGATTGTTTTGTTTGCTATGTCCGTAGGACGAAAAAAGTGCCGCTATCCTCACGGACAACGGCACACACCGAATTAATAACATAGCAAAATACTATGCTAATATCTTTTACTCCGCCGTCACGCTTGCACTTATCTTTGCGCCACACGACGGGCAGATGGTTTGTATCTTGAACTCCGCAGCAGGAGTTTTCGTACATTGGTCTTCTGGCGGGAACAATTCGGTTATCTTTACACCCAGTGCATCGGCTATTTCATATAAGTTGCTCAGATGCGGATTGCCGTTTATGCGTGCTCCGAGAGCAGCAGGGGTCAATGTTCGTTTGTTATTATCCTTATCGGTTATGATTATTCTCGCTGCGAGGTCGGGAAGAGTAAGACCCTTCTCTTTCATTATCGCAGATATGCGGAGATTGTTTCTTCTTTCTTTCATCTTGAGAAATGATTTTGAGTTTTTTGTTCTGTAAAGTATAATAAAGTGATGCAAAGGTACAAACAAACTTTGAACAAACAAAGAAAATTGCGAGAAAAATTCGTTTTATCAAATTTCCCTTTGTTATATTCATTAGTTTGAAGAATAATCTATACCTTTGTGTCATTCTTCTCCTCGGCATATCGTGGAATGTTGGTGACGAGAAACGCGGTGGCGCAGTTGGGGCATACCAGCACCTTGTGAGCGTCTTGCGGAGTCTGCGCGAACAGCGGACCCAAGCGTTCGCGCTCGGCATACTCCTTCAGTTTCTCAAAGCTTACCTTCGGCTCTTCGATGATTGTGCCGTCGGGAGCCATGCGATAGAAAAAGTCGCGAGGGTCAACGTCTATTGCCCAGGCTATCTTGTAGAGGGTGGAGAGCGTGGGGTTGCCCGATGTCATTTGCGACACGGCAGCTTTGGTCACGCCCAGTCGTTCTGCCACCTGCTGAGTGGTGAAGCCCTTGCGGTGAACAGTCTCCATAATGTTCAGTTCCGTAACGGGAGCGTATGGCTGCACCACCTTGCGTCCGTCTTTCTTTATCTCGATGTCTACCATATATATAGTGTTTTGTGTTGTTTATAACGCAAAGTTAAGGTATTTTGTTTTTATGCACAGGACATTGTGCGGATTTCGTTTGTTTTGTGTAAGTTTGACCTATTGATATGGTGTTTTTAGTATAGTTTTTGGTTGTTTTAACGTACTAAAAATGAGCGTTTTAATGTGTTTTATCCCCAAAATAACTGTCGTAATTTGGTTTTCCTTGAAAGTAGCAGATTGTAGGCTGCTACCCGTAAAACTATGTAAAATTTTAAGGATTAGAGCAAAGGTGTTGATTTGAACGGCTCGACCTCAGAGAGGACCGACCGCCGCGCTGAGGGCCCTTGGTGTAGCGTCGGTTAGTCATAACTTTCCATA
>ERZ1026780.1441-NODE-1441-length-15602-cov-8.147874_pt1 | contig 15602 bp, 7 predicted proteins | sample MGYA00380126_ERZ1026780 | MGnify/ENA primary metagenome ERZ1026780 (study PRJEB33269, sample SAMEA4719762) | human gut metagenome | biome: human-associated habitat; feature: organic feature; material: feces | place: Cameroon | collected 2013-10 ... | reverse complement strand
CTCTTTTGTTTTTATACATTTCAAAGTTGCACCCTATTTGCACCCATAATTCATAGACCTCCATTTCACTTGCCCCATTGCAGAATCTTCAACATGCAATTCTGCAAAATCAGAGGATTTGCACCCAATATTTATAGTCTATTCTCTCTTTTGCACCCATTGCAGAATCCCTGAGCATATAACTCTACAAAATCGTAGAGTATTATAAGGGTTGTCAAGCATCAAAGTTGACAAGTTGAAAATCACTAAGGACTTTCAACCGTCAACAAGAAACTTCATTTTCAAATTGTCTTATCTCGAAAAAGATAAATTCTGAGGATCCAAAATAATCTTAGACACCTTCTCATTGAACAAAGCCATAATATCTTCATATGAAACTTTAATAAACTTATAGTTCTTATGATTGCGAATTTTATCATCAATAGTCTTTACTGGCTTCAAACGAGAATTCATATATTCATCAATTGTGCGATTATAAAAAGGATGCTGTGGGTCTGTTATTATATACTTTCCATGAACATCACCATACCCTCCTGGTATTGCAAAAGATTGTGTTTGGATTTTGCTAACAAATAACCGTAAGGTAGAGAATATATCGTCAATACCATCTTCATCAGAATCTAATGAATATATGCATTTATTCTTTAGAATCTCTTTTGATAAAAGTAAATCTTGTCTTCAAACATGGACGAAGGGAAAGATCGTAGGTTCCCATCTGGAAGTAGTTACGACTATCCTTGCTTGGATTCAAGTTCTGATAGAAATGAAGACCACGACCAAGGGTGATGTCCCAATCATTACTAGTGCGGATGTAACGGTCATGAGAGTTTTCATCAAATTCATATTCAAATGTCATTATGTTGCCATCCATATCAGCCAGGGTTTCCTTGATACCACTCAAACTATCTTTTATATAAGATGACTCTTCTACCGTATCGCCGAGTTTTGTAATCAACTTAAAAACTTTACAGTCACCTATCTTTACCAATAATTCGATGAATCGAACCAAATTGGTTACCTGATAGCCATGTGACAAGTAAGGTTCTTCGAGCATAACCACCTTTGCCCCCTTCAGATAGTCAGCAAACAAGTCATCATAACCATAACCTATATCGCCATATTGCACATCAATTGTCTTCTCTTTAGGAGAATCATCTTCAACAATTAGAGGTTTCATCATAGGACGATCCTCCATAACCTTTGAAGGTGCATTCTCAAAAGGCATTTCATCATAAGCTTCGGTCAAAACTGCCACTTCAGGATCTTTACGAGGATTCTGGGTTGCCTTGCTATACTTACTTTCCGGACAATATACTATAATTTTCTTTCCATCCCTATTTATATATGACATATTGATACGAGCGTATTCCTCATCAGGCTTACGCTTATTCAATTGTTCCTTCACACGACGACGGCCTTCTATCGCATATTCCACTATTTCATCGAACTCCTCATCAGTTGGTTGACCTGTCGGGAACAACAACTTGATAAAGCCAGATATCGTTTTTTGTAAGGCACGGTTATCACGGCCTTCAATATTATCACCCTTCTTCAAACGGGCATTGACTACCCCCACGTAGTCACTATCATGCACAAATAAGTAATGAAGTGCCTCTGACATATAATCCGTGATCAATCCAAAACCGTTATTATAAGCACTGTCATCAATCTTCGGTATCTCCCACCCTGGAATATAGTTGTAGATACGATCGATTACAGCAAGATCAAAAGCTTCAGGCAAAGTAACCAGCAAATCTTTATCATAATTATTAACTATCTGCTGGATATTCAAGTCAAAGTTACCAACAAAAGAGAAACTGGCATAGCCTGTCACTTCCCTACCACGCGAGAAACGACCATTAGCCATATAATCTTTCATGATTTGCACGGTATCTGCATCCTTGATTTTCATCTTGGCAACCTCATCAAAGGCGACATTATCCCAATAACCAACAGCACCCACTTGCTTGCGTTGATTATTATATAGTAATGTGGCAGTTGAAGCCTGTCCACCAGACAACAAAGTAGAATAAGGAGAGAACTCCGAATAAAAATAGCTCTTACCGGTACTTCTGCCTCCCAACTCAATGCTATTATAATTACTTTGAACCAATGGCAGGAAGCGGGAGAGAATATGAAATTTCAATCTTCTACCATTCTTATCGCTATTCAGCTGACGTGATCTTTCAGAAAGCCAATCAGGATTAATGCCAATACTACGAATCAGAACATCCATCCACTCATCAGTAGTAAACTGCTCACGACCACGAAAGAACTTTTCTGCATCAAAATGGGCAATCTGGATAGGGCGCAAATCTTCGATGAAGAAGGCATAGTCATCCTCCTCCACTTCATTATATGCCAAAGTTATCTCTGCCCAGATGCCACTCTCGAGCAATTTTTCGTTTTCCTGATAGAAACAAGGATTGATGGCGATACGCTTAGAGGCAAAATTCTCCATCTCAGCCCAGTAACGTTTTTCCCGCTCCACATATTTCACATGAATCTTATCAATGAATTTATGGCGTTTTTTCTGCTCTACGATTGCCTGTGCCTTGTTAGATTCATCTGGTCGAACATAGCATTTTTCTATGGTTTGCAGCACAGCTTTCTTTCCTTCTTCTATTTCTTCGGGATCCTCACTGGCACAATAACGTGACAGCAGGAACTCCAAGACAAAGGAAGGAACGTTCACTGCACGTTTAATATCATGCAGCAAGTCCTTGCGAACCACCTTTCCAGGGAAAGCATGGTTAAGTTTCATATCTAAAGCATCCATTTACAAATCATTTTCAAAGTTCAACTTCAATGTAGAGAGCGTAGCATGGGTATCGGCGTCCAACGCAGACACAACAATACTGTCACCCCCATATTCTTCATCTATGACTATCGGCTGACGGTACTGAGTAACACCTGAAGGTATTTGTGCTGTCTGCGTAACATCATCATAGAATTTGCCACTCGGTGCGCCTATTGCATGACCTTCGCTATCAGCCACTATTAATCTTATATTTACTCCATCTGCAAACAAATCATCCTGATGGATATTAATATCAATCAACGGACGGCAAGTATAAACTGTACCAGACGTATTCCCCTTATACTTTAATTCCACGCTGTATTTCTGCTTTTTTTGCTTATTCTGCAACTGTACAGTTATCACAGGTACCACATTCTCCTGGAGCGACAAGCCTTCATGGTAAAATACTTCACCTTTTCTAAACACTGTAAAGTTCTTGGCATAACATAGTTTCATAACCTCAGCATCCAGTCCCAGTTCTTCAGGAGTAAAGGATAAGGTATCCTCGCTGTCATTCAGATTACCAACCAACAAGCGACTTTCTTCCAGCGAGACATCACTACCCATAGGTTTATCTATCAAATTACCCACATGGAAACTTGACTGCACCATAAATCCATGGTCAGCAACAAAGACAGCCGTATCAAAGCCTTTTTGCTTGCAGGCATTCAAGGTACGCGCCAAACGCACCAACACCTTATCCATCACGGCAAGCCCACTCAACTTGATTTCTTCTCCAGCAGTATCCATATCCTGACTTCTTATAACCAACAATTGTACATTGTCTTCTATGGCAGACATATCGAAATTTTCCAAGCGCACATCTTGCGTTACTACATGGGTTTTCTGCCGCAAATAATCCAGTCGGTCATCAGGTGTTATAATCACTCTACCATCTACAGAAGGTTGCAGTTTTCCGTTTTGTTCCACAACTTTCACATGTCCCAGATGAGCAGCCATACCAAATCGAGTGACAGAAGGCAGGAAAGACAACTTTGCCCCTATCTTTACTTGCTCTGGTTCATTGCGCATTATACTATCAGCAAAACATTTACCCATCTCATAGCGGAAAGCATCCACAAAGAACAAAGCCACCCGCTTACCTTCTTTCAGGGCAGGATATACGATATCTATACACCCCTGGTTTCTCAGTTGCTCATGATTCTTGATTTCCCTGGCACGCATCTGATATTCCTTGACACTACGCTCTGTAAAGTCAGCATACAAGCCTTCTACATATTGTGTCATTGCCTTTACCGCAGCAGGAAGAGAGACTACTTCCTGGCTATCAGTCAAATATCTACGGAAAGCTTTATCTGCTTCCTGACCACTGTCAACATACCATTCCACCAAATCCTGGATATCTCCATCGCTCTTTACTCCCCGATTCACACAATCAGCGATTTGCAAGGCATAACCAGCCAACTTCCAAAACGTTGACACCTCAGAATCTTCCTGATACCAAACGTCTTCGATATTCTTTTTGAGCAACTTATGAGCCTCCCCTAACTTACCCTCTTTGAGATAAGCTACAAAACGCTCATATTCCACCTTATTTTCAAAAGCAAAAGTCACACGGTCGCCCAAATGTTTGGACTTTGCAAACAAATCAGCAAGTTGGAAAGCATCAGCCGTTTTACGTGCCATTCTTACATAAATCTCACGCAAGTCGCTTCTGCGACGCAGATGATCACACACCGAATAGATCTTATCCTTGATTTCAACCGGTGCCATAGCAACCGTCTTCAAACTATCAGGTAAAGCCGAAGGCAAATCGAAAACGAACTCACTAAACAGCAAATACATCCATAGTTTCTGCTGAATATCCTGAAGTGAGATACCGTTACTATCAAGCCCCGGATATTGAATCTCCACAAAACGATCCCATTCAGGCAACCATGCCATATCCGAAGAAAACGTTTGAGCCAACAAGCCCACCGTCATCTCAACAAAGCTCTTGCCACCAGTCAATTGTTCCAAAGCAGGATAAGCCGCTCCATCAAGCAAGGCATTAATCATATTGAAAGATGTTGTTCCACTCGCAAACAGGCGTTCAATCTCGTCTTTCTTGGTTGGCAAAAACGACTGACAGATGTACTTATAGTCATCTTGTGGACCTACAGGAAACATTGCCGCAGCGTTTTTGAAAGCACTATAAGGCTCCTCTACCCACTGACGGTCGGTAGTAGGTTGAGGCATCTGGCGATAGATAATCATACGCAAATCACTATTCTCCGCCAGTTCACCACACCAAAAACGAGACGCAGCCAGCCGGGCATGTAGTAAGCCCTTGGTTGTGTCTATCACCTTCACTCCTTTTTCCTCAGCAAGAGGCAAAACACTATGATAAAGCGCATTACGGTCGTAGATGACGAGCACAGGTTTCTCTGCGCTCATCTTCCCCAACCAGTGGTCTATGATATATCCTTGTATGTCCATCTTCTTGTAATTTTCTTGTAAATCTTCTTGTATTCTTGTAAATCTCAAAAATCATTTCTATCAGATTATCAATACCTTACAAAATATTTCTTGTAAAATCTTGCAGTTTTCTTGTAAATCTCTAAGCCTACAACTCTACTTGCACAAGAACCAAATACGTCTCTTCACATGGATTTTCCCTTCCTTTCTTAAGGAAGCCAGCAAGTTAGTCACCTTATTATACTTTTGAGTTTCATCCAAGACCTCTGGCAATTTATCCATAAGAAGTTCTTCGATTTCTTTTCTTGATGCAGACTTAAACTTTTCCAAGTAATCTATAATCAATTTCTTATAATATGAATCATCAAAACTCTTATTCTTTATATATGAAGCCTTCAAACCTATATGCTTGGAAGATTCCACTACTTTATACGACAAATATAAATTGGTCTTTCTACCTTCAACAAATCCTTTGTGTCTAAGAAGAGCTATAGCATCATTTGTCAAATCTGCATATTTTTTCTTCTGCACCTTATCTAGGAGAATAATTTCTGAAAGAGACAATTCTGGATTATTCACAAGAATACGAGCAAAATTCTCATCCAAGACTTTTCCTTGTATCTCACACCTTACCTTTTGGTCGGAAAGCGTATATATAGGCATTGGAAAAAATCTCTTCTTCTGTTCAACGAAGAGTTTCTTAATTCCACCTCCTTCTGTATCAGCCATTCCTACATTACACATCGCCTCCATCAAGAAAGGATTTCGGTACCTTGAATCAGGACAGTCTCGTTCAACCACATCTTCTACCGAATCAGGTATAAACTGACCATAATTCTGCACCACCAGTTTCTCATCTTCATATTCCAAAAGTTCAATACGAGTGCTCATACCATAATCCTGATGTCCGATAGCGTTATTAATTGGCTCTCTAAGTGTAAATATGTCATAGCGTTTCATATTCTCCGGGAACATGTTTCCGCTGATGGTATATATGTAGTTAGTATTTCTTATGTACTGCTTTGTTATCTCATCCACAGCCTTAATCATTGGGATATGGAAATTACGAAAATCCTTGTTTTTATCCTCTTTTGCAATCAGTTTCCAACGAATGACACATACGGCTGGCGACAAGAAATGTTCAGATTCCTCTCTACCCAACAGAATGATAGCTGCATTGGTTATCTTTCCGGCTCTTGTAATCTTTGCCTTGTTCAAGAAGGTTGCATCATCCCAACTCTCGATTTCCTTAACTCTTCTCTCATGCCTTTCCGTATATTTTTCTCTTGCCATACGAATAGCATCAGGATCAAGATCGTCGATGGTAGCATCTTCTATAATATTGGCTGTCCAGTCGCCAAAGACTGCACTTGGTTCCGAAAGAATTCTTTGCATACGCTCTTGTGTCATCTCTACCAGAGAATCGGCAATACGCTGCCAAGCCTTTCTATGTGCATAGACTGGGCGGCGTGGCTGATGCTTGGGGATATGGATAATCCAAACAGTCTTGTGCGTATCATCTGTTATAAATTCTTCGATATGAAGGCCTTCAGAAGAAAGGTTCACACATTGCTCCACCAACTTGAACGTCGCAGTCAATGGGGTTGCAGCAAAGCCATTAAATGTCAATGCTGACAAATCTGTGCCAACTATGTCCAAGGTCTGGTCTTTGACTCCAATCACAAGTTCCCCTCCCTCCATGTTGGCGATAGCCGACACGTAGGAAAGTACATCATTGCCCTCCTTGCCATTGAAGGAGTTCTTCAGATTTTTCATTTCCTTCCATTCGCATCTTGCGTTTTCTTCAGGATAGCGTTGGCGGATATATTGTTGTAACTCTTGCTCTGTCATAGTTTACTCGCTTTGATGTCTTTAAAATGATAACGATGTTTGGATAGGTTCATTGCCTTCACCTTTCTTCTTTCTTGCCTTCTTTTCCTTCGGCTTGTTCTCACAGATGTGTTCCAAACCGTGGGTCAAAGCCATGCACCAGTCTTTCTTCGCCTTTTGGGTTACTCGGGCTGGATACATACTCATGGCAAGGTGACTCCAGTCGTAGTCGCCTTTTTCCAGAAGTTCCATGTTCTTTTCGCATTCCACTCGCCATGGTCGGCTGGCTGCAAGATGGAGCAATGGGGCGGCTGTCACCGGCACTCCGTCATCATGGTTAGGCACATAGCCTGCGGCAAGGATGCGGTTCAGCTCATCCATCATGCCTTCCACCTGTTCCTGCTCGGCACGGGTCTGCGACTCCTGCGTCTTGTCGTGGGCTGCAAGGGCGGCATTCAGACGAGTGCGCAACTGTTCCTGCTGTTCACGCAGACGGATGATCAACTGCGGCAAGGTGTTCTTGCTGAGCTTTGGATAATACACCCAGTAGTCCACGATGCCGTCTTCCGAGGCAAGAAGCCAGTAGATAGGTGCCTTGCGGCGGCTCTTGGTATAGCGCTTGAAGTGATAGTCAAAGAACCCGGTAGGCGATGCGAGGAAGGCTTGCAGACTCTTGCAGCCTATCAGCTGGCAGAGTTCATACTCCATATCGTCGGCACGGTCAGCCCAGAGCCAGTGCATCACCTCTCTTACGTGGCTTACCAGACAGAGAGAGGAGTCGCTGTTGTTGGTCAGGATGCCATCCGTAGGTACGTTGAGTTGGGCAGGACAAGCTGCCTCGCCCTGACTGACCACTGGCATGAATGGCAGAGCATCGAACACATCGCCAAACTCAGGAATAGCCTGTTCGCCCTTGGCGTATGCCGTGTTCCATCTGCCGAAAGCCATACCCACCAATTCCATCACGATTTCCTGCGCCATCACTTTTTTGTCAATCACGTTCTGGCTGCTGGCTCCGTCTATAGAGAGCAGTTCCTCGTAAGGACGACGTGCCTTATAGTTGTTTAAGGTCTGGCGGAATTCGCTATTTCTATCTATATCAGCCAGGTCCATCCACAGATTATCATTCTCTTTCACGAGTTCTTCGTATCGGGCGTAATCAGCTGTCAGCTGCTCCTGCATCTTATCCAAGGCTGCATCAATGGTGGTATCAATATGCATCTGAGCTATCAAACCATGATACTCCAGGTTGGTTTCATCCAAGCTGAACCACTTGCGCTTGATGTCAATGATAGCATTGACGATACGCTCGATGTCGGATTGACGAGTGTCGTAGTCGGGCATAGGAAGGAGATTGACGTTGCCACTAATCTTGTGTTGCGCAGTATATAAATTTATAGTATATTGAGACAACACTGAATTTATATATGATAAAACTATTGTTGCATTACTTCTCGACAAAAAAGCTATACCTTGGCCTTCACCTGTTAAATAATGAGTTTGCAAATTCACAACTTGAGCATCCAGAATGTCACCTCGTTTACCATATCCAACTACATAAGTACCTAAATAGCTTTCATCACCACTCCTATAAGATTTATGTGTTCGAACAATTGCACCATTATTTTTCCATGTAACCAAATCTCTATTACACTTAAGAAATAAAGTAAAGGATGAACCTGGAAATGTATGAATATAATCTGTTGTTATTACTTCAAAAAATAACCTATTATGTACAGGAGCTGCTACATGTATACTTTCTCTTGCTCTAAAACCACGATTCGAGATAGAAGGATTTTCAAAAAGGTTTAGAATTTTTGAATCAAAATAATATCCTATTATAGTATTCGGCAAATTATCAAACTCCACAGACTTCGCCACATAAATCCATTTGGCATCCTCGTCTCTGTTATAAGTTCTTATCAACACAGAGAGATTCTCATCCTTTTCCTCAGGATTCACATCTTGCACATCCATAAACACACCTTCCACATCAGAACTTAGTTTATTCAGCACCAACGTAGAAGTCTCTACACTTGCATCCAATACACCCCAACCAGTATCAGCACAAGCCGTGATAAAGCCACAAAGATTACGACGACGAAAAGCCTCGTAGCTCGACTTGATCATTACAGTACGGTCGAAAATTGCTCCCAATTTGCCTTCATCATCCAGCATTTCCTGCATACGATCGAAGAAAGCACAAACCAAATTTCTACTCCAAGCAGGATAGTTGTCATTCATATACTGACTTGTATGCTCACTTCCCTCTCCAAACGGTGGGTTCATGACGATGCAATCGAATCGTTTCTGGCACAATTCGATAAAGGCAAAGCCACGGGTGGCATCTTCAGAAAAGAGCGCATTTTCGTAACCTTCTTCCTCACTCAATCGGGAAGAAAGTTCTTGCAACGCAGTTTGCAGACGCTCTGCGATTTCCTCAAAAAACTCATCCTTATGGTGGCGCAGCTCTGTACGAGCCTCATTGACAGCCGCAATCTCAGCACGGCGCTCCTCAGAATCAAAGATATTGGCATTACGATTTTGGTTCACCTTGCTCCAGTTCTTACGCAGGTATTCGATATCATCACTAATTTCCTTTTCCATCTTAAAGAGCAGACCAGCCTCGCCCACATATTTCATCTTGTTCCAAATGGTGGTAAGCAGACGCTGCATCGGCTTATCAAACTCATCCATCAAACCCTTGAGAAGACGCTTATTGCCCGGCATAGCCTCCGCCAACACCAAATTGCTTCGGGTTATCAAAGGACGCTCGGCTGCATCAAGATTCATCTGGCTATAACTCTTCTGCGCACGGAGCCAAAGGCTGAGAGCGGCAATCTGCAAGGCACGAGGATCTATCTCGCAACCATAGATATTATTCTCCAATATCAGCTTAGGCACCTCACGACGGAAACTCTCACGGGTATGTACCTCACGATATTTCTGAAGCAACGAAGGCTGATGATCCCAGGCATCCATATAGATATACTCATATACCTCGTAGAGATAAAGACCAAAGTGCATGGAACCACAGGTAGGATCAAGCGAAAGAATCTCGGTAGGCTCCTTCAGTTTGCGCTCCTCCAATGGCTCACCAGGGCGACGAACCATATATCGGCATTGCTCCTCACCGATGCGGCTCTCACCACGGGTCATCTCATACCAGATACGACCCAAGGAATTGTCGGTCAAGAAGCGCACCACATACTCAGGCGTAAAGAACTGGTTGCGCACCGCCATCTCACGGCTGTTGCGAGGCTTGCTGCTCGCTTCGCGCATCTTTCTGCGCTCCTCCAAGGAATTGTAATCCTGGAACATCCATCCCAAGGTTTCGTCCTCTTTCCAGAAATTCACGGTCACAGCATTCTGCTCGTCAAACCAGGCAGAAAGTTGACTGTCGTTGATGAGTTCCAGGAGCTTCATCAATGTACTCTCATCAGGGAAAAGAAGACCGAATGGTGAAAAACGGTCGAAAACTGCCGGCAGTTCGATGCTCAGTTCATCAAACACGCTCAACAGATAGCAGCGATAACGCTCATAACGGCTTGCGCCCACACTTTGGGCTATGCTGTCGTAAGCCATGAATCCTGCCGACTCATAGCCCCCACGAATACTCTCCATTATCAAGTCACGCTCCTCGCACATGCGAAGAGCGCAAAAACGGTTGAGCTGGGTAAAAGCCTGTTCAGCCACCAGCTGCCCTACAGCCTGTCGCTCCTTGTCGGCATCAGTATCCGTATCAGGCAGAGCAGCCATCAGATGCTGCAAGCGGTCGCGCAGCATACGGGCCGTATGCACAATGTCAGTATCCTGACTTGGCAACTGCTCCACACCAATGGTATGGCCATCCGCCCAGATGCCATACCACTGCTGCAACATTTCCGTTACGTTCTGCATCAGCAGGTTCTTGGCTGCCGAAACAAAGCGTTCTATTATCTTCTTTCCGTTTTGAGAAATCATATATACTTTCTATCTTACTTGTAAGTTCAAACCTAAAAAATAAATTCAACAGGCGAATTATCATCCACTTTCCCCAGCAGTTGCGTGAGCTGGTCGATAACAGCCTGCAAATCGGCACGCGACGTAATTCTTGCCTTCATACGGAGACGTGTAGGCGTATAGGAAGGAGAATTCACCGTTGTAGTCGTTTCCTCAGAAACGGCAGGCGCATTGGATTCCGCCATAGCTTTCACCCGGTTTTCGATGCTGTTCACCGTACCCTGAGGCAAATAGAACGCCGAATAGGTGTTTACCATATCACGCAAATTATCAATGCTGTCGCCCCGTCGCTCTATGCTCAATTCACCCAGCAGAGTATCTATCTGCTCACGCTGGTTATCCTTGAGGCTTTCCATCTCTTTCAGCGCCAAGATCTGTTCACGGCTCTCTTTGAGCTGTTTGTTGCTCTGCGTCTGGAACTCGATGCAAGCCTGCTGGAGATAGGCATCCAACTGACTGCTCAAATCAGTAATGTCCGATACGATGCCAGGCACATCAGGATTAGCCACATAGCCATTATACATCTGGCGCACATCATTCACCTGTTTGCGGAATTCGGCAAGCTGTTCCAGCGGAGTCAGTTTTTCAGCCTCATCCATCAGTTTCTCCATGTGCAGGAAACGCTCTACAAATGCCGACTGTTCGTTACACTTGACGAGTTCCATCGCATATCGAAAAGCCTTCTCACATTCCTTGTCCTTTCCCAACAAGTAAGCAGCTTCGCCACCCTCACTCTCCAAGATGCGATTGGCATAGACAATTGCCTTGTTCAGCTGATGCAATCCTGCCAAATGCAGATGTTCGAAGTGAGGCACCAACTTATTCCACTTAGTCATCAGATACTTGATACGCTTGTTGGCAACCTGCGCAATCTGATCCTTGACAGGAGCTGTGCGTGGAGCCCCCAATACGCCCATCAGTATCTTTGCCGCATTCAGCAGTTCTGGAACCGTTAAAGTTCCATCTGTATTGAGAGAAATACTTATCTTTCCAAAAGCATTGTTATTGCCCATGGCAGCCACTGCCGACTCACCAAATACGGTGATGTCCTTGCCCGATACACGAAGTTGTATGCTTCCAGCCTTCAGCATCAAGGCAACCAGATAGCGGATGGTATCCTTTGCCCAGCCATACGGAATGCTTTCGAAATGGGTCATCAGTTCCTGTCCCGTAGCCTCAGAACGAGACGCCACGAAATCCTTTATCTCCATCAAAGCCGGATGAGCGGCATCTATCGTTCCGTCGTTCTTCTTGATGATCTTGAACGGATTGAGCGAATCGGAAATGGTGGTAACATCACCAAACGAAGCAAGCTTGTTCACGCAATCGCTCTTCATATTGGCAGAAGCCAACGGATATTTCTCAAACACCTTTTCGGCAATGCCCTTCAAGGCAACCGTCTTGTAGGTATCGGCATTCACCTGCTGTGGAGAGCCGCGGAAGATGATTTCACTGTTGGCCTGCGCCTCTCGGAGCGCACGGATCAACTGCTGTTTCTTCTCCTCTGCCATATCACCCTGCGCACGGAGATAAGCCTGTATCTCCTTGTTGGTCTCGTTCTGGTGGCGGTTGCGGATGTTCTGGCATTTCACAATCTCCTGTAGCAGAGCTTCCTTGTCTTTATTAAGCGTACAGAGCCAATAGAGGGTACGCATATTTTCCTGTCGGGTACTCTCTGTAAGCAACTGCTGGCGAGTCTCCTCAAAATGCGCACCATTGACAAAACGCACGTTCATCTTCAAACTTGTTGTGTTATAGATGGTGTAAGGACGGTTGCGTTCTGTCAGTTCCACACCTGCGGTGATAGTCTTGCTCGCATACACATTCACGGCAGGCGCAGGAGTCAGCAAGTCTTTCAGCATATCCTGCATCACCTCGGCTTTCTCTACTTCACGAGGCACAATCTTACCACGTTCCTCACGAATGCCCAAGATGGCGTTGGTCATAAACTGGTATTTGCCTTCCACCTCCTGCAAGGTAAGCTCGTTGGAACCCGAAATCTCGTCAATAATCTCACGCACACGGTTGCGGTCGAGTGTTTCGCTCACCTTGTTGTTCAACAACGCACAGATATTGTCGAAAGACAAGTTGAAGTCGTCAAGCAACTGCATCACGGCGATGGTCTTACAGATGCGCACAGCCAGTTCATTGCCAGTGTACATACGTACTGCCTTATCTGCAGCCAGGACGATTTCCTTGGCTGAGTTCTTCTGCATATCAGCTGACAACACATCATAGAAGTATTCCGGACCCGCCAGCTGTCCGATAGTAGCATCAGCCAAGTGATTGTCCACCAAGATGTCTCGTATCAATCGGATAACCGAACGGAGACCTACACCACCCGTGCGACTTGCCAACTTCTGCAAAAGTGAAAGCAGGATATCGATATGCACTGGGAGGAACGGATAGAGGTCGGCAAACGACTGCTCTGTAAGCACCTGATTATAGATGCTACGCTGCTGCACAGCCAAATGGGTATTATTCTTCAAGATGCCTTCGTTTTGATTGAAGAGCTTGACCAGGAATTCCTTGCCCTCCTGCGACTTGCCCAGCAGACGCTTGGTGATAATTTCCTTGATGTCGTTAGCCTCAATATCCACCTTGATAGGGAAACGGTCGTTCAAACGGAACAACTCATTGGAATTGAGTTGCGCCTGACGATTGTCCTCCGTAAGAGTCTGCTGTGCAGTAGCAATCACCCACACATTTCCACGGAACTCATCCTTGAAAATCTGCATCATGCCCTGCACATTCAGAATCAGCTCTACATTGGAAGCCACATACTGTCCTACCTCATCCAAAACAAAGATAACCTTATCCTTTCCCGTTTTTTCCTTGATCAGCTGATAAAGACGCTTGAAACGTTCCTTCTCGTTCAAGGCGCTGTTCATCTTGATGTTCTTGAAGCTGGCGCTATCAGGGAAATAGGCAGGCAAAAGCCTTGGCGCAAGACTTGCCGCAATCATATTCGCAGCCAAGTCGTTGCACTGTTCCACTTCCCAATCCTTGTGCTTCTCCTCCTTCACGATGCGGCAGAATTCCTCATATTTTCCCTCGCTGTGAAGCATATCTACGAAGCACATCACCTTCTGATCGGTACACTTGGTGATGTTTAACTGTTTCAAAGTCTCATAATACACAATATCACTGACCGTTGAAATATTGCCGGCAACCGATTGTGTACTGAGGTCAATCATCACAACCAGCGGATTATGGCGATTGATGATGGCATGGTGCAAGGCTGTGATAGTTGTATCATGAATGCGACTCAACAACTTATCACCAAAAGTAACGCCATCAATCATCAGGCTCTTATCAAACGACAAGCCCAGATATTTGGCAAAGGAACTCTTACCAGAGCCATAGAAGCCTGAGACCCAGATACCAATCTCCTTGCTTGAATTATCAAAAGCCGACTGCAAATCGAGAAGCACGTCCTCGTAGTTCTTGTGCAGTTTGTCCGTAACGACATACTCCCGAATTTCATGGTCCAAATCTTCCGTGGTATTGGCACCAAAGGTGACAACACTCTCTATCTTACGGTTGAGCTGTTTGGAAGGGTCGAATAATTCTTGTATCTTATGCATAACTGATTATCTTTAGAAGTTAATGGAACGGTAATTTCCGTCCTGGTTATAAATGCCGAGGAAAGAACGGGCAGTGCCTTGCGTTTCTCCCGGATAAAGCACCAACATTGGAATCTGAATCTGGTTGTAGATATTGTTCTCCACAGCGCCAATCATATAGAAAGGATGAAGCATCTCCACATCCCGGATAATCAAGAGCGGATTTTCTTCTTCTGCCAACAACTGGTCTTGTTTCTCCAACAGGGCTTTCTCTATATACTTGTCGTTCACAATGGCCTGTTTGATGCTATTATAGAGTTCTGGCTCTTCTACATCAGGATCGGTCCAAATATCCAGATAGTCATTCGTATTGATAAACCTATCAATGACTAACCCCATAGAAAACTCATGGGCATGGAATCCCATGTATTCCGCCTTTGGTTTCAGAAACGAGTCAATCAATCCTCTAACCACGAAGGCATCCTCGGGCTGATATACCATATATACAATAGGGCTGTAGCCAGTAGGCGACAACTTGCTTGGCGACTTCAGGTAATCCAAAGCCTTTTCTATCTTGTTCTCATAATGTAGCATCAATAAATTCCTCCATTGTTTGATAGTTCCACGAAATGGTGAGCAATTCGCCCGAGCACTGGGCAATATAGCCACCCTTGATATTCATATCCATGATGCGATCCAGCAAAGTGTATTTGTCCAACCCAAACAACTGCCAATCCTCATGATTCCAAATTGCCATATCTGAAAGACCAGCGAAATGAAGTTCATGCATTAAGTAGAGCAATACAAAATTAGAGATTTCATAAGGTAAGATATCTCCATTGCGAGCCACAAAACCAAAATCCACCAACACAGCCTTTATATAAGAAGCCTGTCGTTTTTGTATGCTTTCTCCCCACTTCGCCTTTCCTTCATCTACAATGCCCTTAATAAACATAGTGATTCGATCACGTTCCAACTTTTGTGTC
>ERZ1026780.1440-NODE-1440-length-15609-cov-4.362801_pt1 | contig 15609 bp, 13 predicted proteins | sample MGYA00380126_ERZ1026780 | MGnify/ENA primary metagenome ERZ1026780 (study PRJEB33269, sample SAMEA4719762) | human gut metagenome | biome: human-associated habitat; feature: organic feature; material: feces | place: Cameroon | collected 2013-10 ... | reverse complement strand
ATAATAGCCTACTGCGGCATAGGTATTCCCTACCGCGGTATCGCCACTGGCAAGGTTATTATCTCCAATCCATTTCACATCCATCAGAGTCAGATATACACCGTCCTCCCAGATGCTTTTTGGAATCTGGCTGAAATCCATGGAAGACAGGTTATAGTATGTTCTGCTGTCATGCTTCGTCTGGTTCTTTGTGGTGTAGCCGGAAACCGTATAGTTGATGCTTCCCTTCTCCGCCTTCAACGTAGCCTGATAGCCTTCCTCATCGGTGTATTGCTTGGTTGCACCCAGCTTTTTCAATACAGCCGCATCATTTCGGGATGCTACTGTTGTTTCGTCTGTCTGCTTCACATCCTTTGTCAATACCTCTACCACCGGCTTACTGGAAATATCAATCTGGTGATACACCAGTCCATTCAGCTCAAAGGTTGTATCCATGGTATCAAAAATTTCTTCCGTATTATTGATGACATACGTTTTCTTAATATAGGAATTCCCGTTTTTTTCATAGGCTTCCTCTAATGGTTTTGGTGCGGCAAATGCCATTGTGTTACAGCATAATACGCCTATCAAAGCCATTGCTGTTATTCGATAACCTCTCACATCCTCAATCCTCCTTTTCAAATATCCGATACAGATAAAAAACAAGCCACTCGCATAACAGAAAGAATAATACACTACTGATGCCACAGGCCATTACTACGGAACCGGTAAACCAGAGTACATTCAAATATTGTCCGCAGATATAAAAAAGCAGCAGCAAACCGACGAAAATAAAAGAATCAGCAAAAAGCATGACAGCTGCCTGCTGCAGCTTTGGTGCATACCGCTTTTTCTGCTGATCGGATTGATACTGCTCTGTTATGATTTCTTCTGTAATGTCATATTCCGGTCTGATAGCCATTGCCTTTTGCAGCTTATCGCACATCGTGGGGAATAAAACGTTCGCCTCCTGATCCATCAGTATCTCCTCTGCTGCTATTGCTGCTCCCCAAGCCTTCCATTTTTTCTGTTTCCTGCGAAATCGCTTTTTTGCCGTCATTTCTCTATTCTCCCTTCCAGTAAATCATCCAAAGTACGCTCCACTGTTTCACGGTATCGTGCATGGCAGCATGTAAGGATGGAAAATAAATTCCCTTCCATAACATAACGCTCAATCTCTCTGCCAAAAGGCAGGATTCCGTCAAAGCCGCCAATGGTTATATTCATTTCCTCATGCAGGGAATATGGTTTACTGAGTCCTTCCAACAGCAGGCAATGCGTCAGCCGTCTGGTTTTGTCCTGATACTGTTTGAAATAAAGCAGTCCCTTTACATCCGCAGTTAACAAACACGCCGCAACCTCCGCTTTTTCTGTCATTACGATCTGAAAAGCATCCGTCCAGTCAGAGGTTCCGTCCCAGATTACAACCTCAGCCATACCATCCACAACGGTATATAGCTGCTGTATCTGCGCTATGGTTCCTTCCTGCCTTTTCCGTTCATGTATCTGAAAGCCCATTACACCGATGTTCGGAAATTCACGCAGGATTTTAATTGCATCTGCGGTACGCTGCGATGTAATCTCTCCTGCATAAAGCGTTCCCAGTCCGTCTGTATCCGTATTTCCGCAAAAAAATGGCAGCATTGAAATTCTGCTGTCTCCGCTAATCAGTAATGTCTGCCTGTTTCGTTTGCCTACTGCACTTGCCAGTGCTGCGCTGAATACACTTTTCCCACTGCCCGGACTGCCAATAATCAGAATATGCTTTGCCATAGATTCACCCCCTACTCAAAAAATGATTCCTGCTCCGCCAATAGCTTTTCTGCCAGTTCTTCATTGCTCCGCACAATAACCGATGCATAGAATACTGTTTTCTTCTGCCGTTTTACATACTGCTGCTGTTTTTCGTTCAATGCTACCGTTACTGCTACGGTATCTTCCGCTTTTTTCGGCGGCACAACAGACAGGATTCGGACAAATTGCAGTTCCGGAATGTCCTTCCATTTCTTATCAAACAGATTTATCTTTATCACATCGCCCGTTTCTGGGATTGGGTATTCACTGCCTTCAATCATCCTTAGTGTCATCAGCTGTGCGGTATTTTCCTCCGGCAGAATATCCTTCGGCAGATCGCCTTCTAACGGAAGCTGTGACAGCTTGGATAAAAAGAGAATGTCCTCCGCAACCAGATCCACAGCTGCATATCTGCCAATCACATCCTCTTTTGTCAGTGCACTTCCTTCCGATAGATGCAATGCACCGACCGTAATCGGTTCTATATCCTGATCTGTCAGCTGTTCGCCCTTTTCCATAGTATGCAGCACACGGATTGCCTGCTGTTTCGGATAAAGCCGATGGGTAAATAACGGGACTGCAAGAAAAAGCAAAACGACTGCAAGGAGAAAGCAGCTTATGGCATAGTATAGTCTGCTTTTCATGCGGTACACCTCAGATATTCTGACGGATGATTCTTGTAATAATCCCTACCGCAACGCCGTTTTCCTGATCCAGACGATTCACAACAAAGCTGATGTCATCATTTTTACCGGGCAATCTGTAATCGTTGCAGCTATGCGCAATAGCATTCACTCCGTTAGACAGCCTTACAAAAATCACGCCCTTATGAATATCCGTAATCCTGCCGGAATACCGTCCCTGCACCTTACATTCCTTCAATTTTTCCAGTACTTCATTCTTCATAAGACGTTTCATATCAGCAGTGATTTTTACATTCATTGTCTCTGCATCCGATTCTACGAATGTAACTACCGCCATCACTCTGTCACCTACATGATATTTCTCCCTTGCATCACCGACCCATTCCCATGCAATATCTCTGGCAGGAACTGCGCACTCTGCGCCGAATACCTCCAGACGCACTACCTTTTCCGCTACTGCGATAACACGCGCCTGCACAACTCTGCCTTCGGTAATCTGCACACTGCCGTTTTCATTCGGAAAATAGAACTTCCTGCGTTTTGCAAGCATTGCCAGTCTGCGGCTTGCCACAACACTGCGCGCAGTATCATCCAGTGCTATCAGGATAAAATCAATCTCGCAGCCAACCATGTTATTTAAAATACGAACCTGACGGCCCTTCATTTCTCCATAGCCGTTCTGTTCGGAAAGATTCAGCTCCATCTCGCTGACAGGGATAATCATACGCTGTCCTTTATAATAAACCACTGCGATACTGCCGCTGCTTGTCTCCTCTACACCGCTTAATACACCGGACAGTATCCGTTTACTGCGGTATGCATTCTGCAGCTCATGCCAGAGGAGCTCCGCTTTATCCTCCTCTGTTTCGTATGCTCCGTTTGCATCGATTGTAAGTACCTGCTGCATTTCATGTAATGTTTTTTCTGCTTCATTTGCCATACTTATTTTCCTCCTTTATTTACTCATCAGTTCTTTCTTGGAAATCTGCACTGTTCTGCTCTTTGGTTTCTCCTCTTTTTTCACCTGCATTGTATCTTCCACAGGCTGCACAATAGAATCGTCTTTTGCCTGTTCCTTTCTCCAGTCCGGGATATAGGCAGCCGCCTTACACTTTTTCAGCTTTCGGCTTTCCGGATGCCTGGTATAATCGAATTTTTTCACTTTAAATACATTCTGTCCGCGTAGTATAATCAATGCCTCATCCGGCGGCATCCGCAGCACCTCATCCGCTGTCATCAGTTTTCTGCGGCCAACAGAGTTGGTTTCTCTGTATTCCGGTGTATAGTCCGTCATCCGCATGGCATACAACTGCTTTGATTGGCTATTTACATCAATCGTTACCTCGCCGGTACGATTGGAGATAAAGCGTGCAGTTACTTCATCCGTACAGCCCAGCGCTATCTGCGTATCACAATTCCCCAGAATCTCCAAGTATTCATCATTGGGGTAACGGTTCTTCAGCTGTGCTATGTTCTGGAAAATAACAGAAATCCCGATGTTCCTGCTGCGTACCGTTGAAATTTTCTTTTTAAAGTCATTGATAACGCCAAGGTTCGGGAATTCATCCAAAACGAAATTCACACCAATCGGCAGCTTTCCGTCTACCCCTTCTGCATCGGCATAACGCACCAGCTTAATAAACAGGAACGAGAAAAACAGCGAAGAAAGGAAGTCGAAGGTACTATCCTGATCGCTGCTAATGCAGAAAAACGCGCATTTTTCCCGTCCCGGTCTGCTGAGGTCAAATTCATCCTGCGCCGTAATATCGCAGATAGATGCATTCTGGAACACCTGTAGCCTTGCACCCAGACCGATAATTACACCACCTCTCACATTATCTCCTGCCTGCTGAAAAATATGGTAGGGTGCCTTTGCCGGATGCCCGCTTGGCAGCATCTCAAAACGCTGATTTAATTCATTCTCTGTCAAATCGGATAGCATCCGATATACCGCACCCATATTCCGCTCAGCAGGTGTCTTTTCATAGTCAACATATAAAATCAGTGCCTTTAGCAGATTTAACTCGGAGGAATCCCAGAAATGATCTGTTTTTCCGCCACCTGTATTTTTGATAATCACATCCGCACAGATCTGTGCCATCATTTGGTCGTGTGAAACCTCATTGATGCAGTTCCAACGGTCGCTATGCTCCGGCTGTACCAGATTAAAAACCCGGACGATGTAGCCCTGCTCCTTCAGATACACTGACATATCCTCATACAGTTCCGATTTCGGATCGGTCAAAATCAGACTTTCCCCTCTTTTTACACTTTGGAAAATCATATTTCTAACAAAGGCTCTGGATTTCATACTGCCGGATGCACCAAAAACAGCGATATTACGATTCATCCTGCTTGCGACAGGGATACTGACAACCGCACCGTCTATGGTTCCCAATATCGTTCCCTCTGTTTTCTGGATAGCGGTAACATCCAACAGCGCCTTCATCCTTCGTTTATCCATAAATCGTGCTGTACCATAGCTACCTTTTCCGGAGTAATGGAATTTCCGCTCCGTATCATAATCACCTTTTTCGCCTTTTCCGATAAACACTGCAAAAAGAACAATACCGGCAATCGTCAATCCAAGGAAAAACAGCACCTTTAACCCCATCAAGGAAAATGCTGCGCTGAGACATACAGAGACTCCCTTTTGGGGCAAGGACGGTGCTGTTCCGTCTCCCGGGATATGCCCTGCCTTCTGCCAGATGCTATAATTCTCTATTAACTGTGTCAGATAGCCACTTGCATAAAAAACAGGAAATATTGCCATACAGACGTATCCGAACACCTTCATACTGCGCTTATTTATCTGCGAGGAAGTTTCTTCTGACGGTTTCCAGATTAACCGTCGAAATCTTTGTTTGTTCTCCACAATACTTCTCTATCGCCTCCTTCTGAAAATCAAAACAGATTGCCTCTCCCTGCACACCGAGATATGAAAGCTGTGTCTGAAACTGTATCAATCGTTTCAAATCACAATCAACACAAATCAAGGTTGGCTGTCCATTCTGGTTATAGCCATCTTGTATGATAAACGGCTGTCCTTCCTTTTGCTGTAAGTCCTCCGCCAAAACAGCCAACAGGCTTTGATGGGCTTCTGCATCATATATGAGCTTCAACAGAAGAATCCCATTCTCATCCAATGGTATAAAGCAGAATCGTCGAAATGGCGCATTTAAGATAGTTACCCGCATTTTTGCATCCTCTAAGCATTGCACTGCCTGCTGCATTCCTCTGCCAAATAACAGTGCATTTGTACCGTGAAAGCAGAGTTGCTTTGAGCGCAGTATCGACTGTATCAGAATATCAGCTCTGTTTTCCACCGTTTCAAACCACTTGGGTACTGCCGCCTGCATGTTATAGCAAAGCCATACTTCTGCCTGCGAAAGCAAAACACCTGTCATTTTGGAGCTGATGATTTTCCTTGTGAAATCTGCCTGCGCCTTTACCTCCTTTGGATGAAAAAAAGCAGCCTGCGAAAGCTCGCCTGACTGCTTCGGGATATTTTCAAAGATTGGTTGTTTTTTACTGCGATCCATCAGAATCTCTGCACGTTCCATAATCGCCAGTGTTTCCGAAATGCGGTGCTGCCGTTGTCTTTGTGTTAAGCCCGCCCTGCGCATGGAAAAATCCGCACCGTCTGCCAGATAAAAAGAAAACCGTTCCCACTCTAACTGTAGTAGGGTTTCTTTCCCCTTTCGCATCAGACGATAACCCTTTACGCCATCCTTCTGATACTTGGATAACAGCCTTTCCTCCAACAACCGCCGTAGCACCTTTTGCCGATAGCTTTCCTGCGGCAACAAAAGCGTCAATGCCTCCTCTGCACATTCACCGGATAATGCGACCAATGCCAATACCCGATAAGCCTGCGAATCCTTTGTAAGAATTGTCCTCACCTCCTTTCCGATACCATTCTCAACATAAACTCCTAAACTATGCCAAAAACCTGCCTACTCCTTTCTTTGAAAATATGGAACTTCATGAGAAAAGTTCTATTTTTCGACATATCCGAAAAACCTATGTTAATTACCGTTTATTTTCTGACACGAAACCAGACCTATATCCGAGCTGATGATTACTCTGGTACAAGTTCTGTTTCCGCGTCTTGTGCTGTAGTGCAGTTCACAAAATGCGCCGCCATCATCCAGAAGAAAAAAACTGTTGATAATATCCAATACTTCCTTTGTCTCGATATTATCGTAATCTCTGATGCAATGGATGGGCGTATCTTCTGTATACTCATAAATAAACCAGATCAGAGCATACTCCAAACGGCAGATTGGATGTACCGCAGTAAATTCCTTTAAGGCGTAGGTTAATGGCTCCAGAAGAAATACGGTATGATTCCGATGATTTCGTTTTGGCATCAAATGCGGCAGCATCACTTCGTAGCCATAGGGCTGTTCTTTGACTGTAATCCCCTGTGCCTCTGCGGCACAGCTTTGTACCTGTTCCCTGCCGTTCATTTGAAAAACGCTTACGATATTTCTTGTGCCGCACGCGATGCTTTCTGCCTGTCTGGCCATATCCAGACCAAGCTTTTCAAAATTTTCCGGATATCTGACTGCATCTGTTGTTTCATAGGCACAAAGCGTATTCTGAAACCGCAGTGCATCCTCACGCAGGTGATTCAGTCTCTGCCGAAACAGCAGACGATTCATAATACCTCACCTCTCCCTCTCTGTTTACGGTACAGAAAACGCAATTTATTCCTTGTAACTTATCAATCTGCTCCGTATCCTCCAGCACAATCAGCACCTTTCCCTGTACTTTCTCCTGCAAGCGTTCTATCACATGGCACAGAAACATTTCATCACCCTTTTTACAGGAATAGATTTCATACGCCTCACCATCTGCGTATACTGCAATCAATAACGGATACCTCCCGACGGCGTGAAATTCAATATCCTCCTTTAAATCAAGTACAACCCAGAAGCACTGTGCCAGTCCTTCGTCATACGCTCTCTGTTCAGATGCTTTTATGTAACCGTTCTCTTTGTCAGATACAAGCCTGCCCTTCTTCACCAGTTTCCGTATTATTTTTTCCATCTGCGTATCTTCTAAAGAAAAATATATTTGCAACTGCTCCATCTGCAATGCTCCATATTCACCAATCAGCTCCACGATTTTTCCTTCAATCGCTCCGCCGCTCTGTAAGCAAACCATGAAATGCCTCCTTTCTACTCCTGTTTCCTTCGTATCATCTCGCGCAGCTGCTCACGGTCTGTTGTAATCATTTCCGTTTCCAATCCGGATGCTTTAAATTCTACCGTTACTGTATTGTTGTTGGTCAGAATCAGACCGTTCCCGCGCGCAAAATGTGTGATATTCATAATCTCTGTATCACTGAGATTCAGAATATGCTGTACCCTTTGCGCCTCCTCATCCTCTAAATTCAGTACAATTTTTGTCTTACTGTTATTGATGATGCCCTTTCCATACTTCCCATCGTCCAAAGAAAGGAAGTCATTGATGTCCTGTGTGGCACAGATTGCAGCACCACCATAGCCTCGGATAATTTTGAAAATCTCCAGAACAAACTCCGCAGCCAAGCGGTTGCTGGATGCTCCAATCAACTGCCAGACCTCATCAATAAAAATTGCTTTCTCCTGTGTTCTGTCCTCCTTTGCTTTATCCCAGACATAATCCAATGCAAGAAACATCCCGACCGTCAATAAATCTCCGGTTAATTCCGAAATATCGAGAACGATATATTTATTATCTAACCGTACATTGGTTTGCTGATTAAATGTGCTTGCAGAGCCATGCACCAGTCGATTCAGGATATTCGCCATACGTCTGGTCTCTGCGCTTTTCTTCAGAACATCATATAAATCACCTAAAACAGGCATTGTTTTGTAACTTCCCGTTTCGTCATACAGCGATTCATTCTGATGGGTAATGCCTTTTCCTGCATAGGTCTGGATCAACCCTTCATCCAATAGCTGCCGTTCCTCATGTGTCATATCTGGAATCAGCAGGGAAAAGAAAATATGCAGCCGCTGGATTTTTGCCGATAGCTCGGAACGCTCCGTTCTTTCGCCGTCTATCATATCCTCCGCAGTTTTATCATTCTTTCGGATTTCCATGATATTGATGCAGTTTTTCGATGCCGGAGAAATCTGTATAAACTCTCCGCCGATGTTATGGCAGGCTCTGCGAAATTCATGCCCCTTCAATGGTGCCAGAATAAAGGTCTGAATATTCTTCTCTCGAAGTCTCAGTGCCATCAGCTGCATGGTGAAGGTTTTGCCTGCACCGGATGTGCCAAGCAGAACCATGTTTGCATTCTTGTATATTCTGGAATTAAAAATATCCACAATAATCAGGGAGTTATTGTACTTATTTACCCCCAGTAAAATGCCGTTATCGTCACTCATCTCAAAGCTGACATACGGGTAACAGCTTGCCGCCCCTGTTGTTAAGGCATTGCGTTTTGATAATTCGTACAGACTCTTATGTAGCTGATTCAATGGCAGTACGGACTGAAATGCCAAATCCTGTCTGAAATAGCATGGTTTCAGAATAAGATCCTGCGACAGCATCAGCTTTTTCATCTCATTGGTACGCCATTCCAACTCCTCCTGGCTATCTGCGGTAATTGTAATCAGGGTATTGATATAGTAAAAATCCTGATTATTTGCCAGACCATCCTTCAGATAATAGCCTGCTCGTACCGCACTGTCGATGTCATCAAAATCCGTATTAGTATCTGATGTTTCCTTCATTTTTGAACGATTGATACGGATTTGTCTGCCTAATTGAAACTGTATCTTTTCCTTCGGCTCCTTGCTGAGGAAGAGATCTACATCTATCCCCTCCCCTGCATTTACCAACAGCGACAGCCAGCCTGCGGTTACCTGTGTTTTATACCCTGTAGACGGAATCATGAAATAGGAGCAGTACAGACCGTCAATCCTGCAATATGCCGCTTTACTGAAATCCATTTGTTTCGGCAAAAGAAAAGCAGAAATTGGAATAGCATTGGCATCTCCTTCTGCGATATACTTTTCGACCTCCGCCGCAGCGCGCGCAGAGAATGGAGTTTCTGTACTTGTTTTGCGATTCAGCAACATATATAAAACCTCCGCCATAAAACTGTCCGGGTTTTCATGCTCCACTACGTTATTGCCACACTGCATAAGATAGGTTCTTGCAGTGCGCTCCGCAATCTCCAGTTGATTCACAGCATCCTTCTCCTCATTCTTCTTACTACTGCCGAGAATTGGTTCATACGTAAAGACAATAAAAAAACGCCGTGTCACGGCTTCTTTCAGCCCGATTCGACGAATCAGGTTATAATAATCCATCAATAACACCTTACACCGCTCATCCTGTTCCCGCCGGATTGCCTCCTGTATCTTATCCAGATGATTTGATATATCAGCCTTCTTGGAAACAACCTTAATCTGCATCCGTACAGGACTGATTTTTAAATAGGACATGTAAGAATAGATGATATTACGCTGTTCTCTCGCAGAACGTAGCAGAAAGTTGATGGGTTCTACCTCTATAATTTTGATATAACGCTTATCTCTGAGATAGCAGATACCGTTTTCTATCTTTTCTACAGGAAACGGCTCATTTGATTTTCTTTTTACTGTTTTTCTGCTTTTCTTCGGCTTTTCCTCCTCTCCGTATTCCTCCGGCCATTCTCCCTCGGATTGCCAGACAGACCTCTCGCTTTCCTCCTGCTCTGGCATGGCATCCGAACGATACTGCATTTTCCTGTTCCGCAGAAAACGGAAGAAGTTCAGAAGAAAAGCTGTCAGGCTTTCCCCACCAACGCCGATTAAGGCAAAAATCCCAATCGGCAACGCTGTCAGACACAGAAGGATTGTTTTTGCGGTAAAAGAAAAGACTGTTATTTTCAGTATCGGGATTGTAATCCCGGCTACCAAAATAACAGCCTCTATGGCATTTCTTAATTTCAGCATCCCGCCAAACAGCGATCCCTCATTGAGGAAGTTTGGCGGAATGAGAAAGATGTCCCGTTCCTCTTTATTTTTGGCTATGATTCTCACGCTCCTTATCAAAAATATTTCTTCATCTGCAACAGCACAACATCTAAAATCCGTTCTTTCAAGAATGGTCGAAACATTGGCTGATACCAGTCCAGATATTTCTCTGCAATCTCGGAAATTTCCGCTGCACTACACGCAATTTTAAGCTGTGCGCCATATAAATCTCTTGCTGCGGAAAGCGCAGTGCCAAACCTGCACTGAAACGGTTTCGCCCGTAAATGCTTCATCAAACCCCTTGTTTCTACATCAAATGGGTATTTTACATTGTCCAGCATCAACCCTTCCCCATTATCAAATAACGGACAATAGTGATATTTACCGTTTTCCTCAAGAATTGCAATATTGTTTAAGTGTCTGTCCTCATTTGCAATCAGCGCATCTACCTCAAACAGCAGTGTCAGGTATGATCCAAAATGCTCCAAACCACTGATGCCCTCTATTGTATCTACGATTTTTTTCAATCTGCTTGGAATCGTTTTTTCTACCGCGAGGATTTTCTGATAGTCAGAGCCAAGGACACGCTTTAAAATATGGTACGCCGTCTGTACACTCTGTCCTTCCCTCAGAAAGTTAGAGCTGACGCTTGCCCTTCTGGTATTTCTGTGAACCTCTACAGAATCAATATGATACGCTACAATTTTATAGCCAAGCTCTGTTTCGATATTGCTGTATCTCTGCAAAAGCTCACTTGTGACTGCCTCTGCTAATGCTTCAAAACCGGTGCGATCCAGCTTATACCAGCAGTCTGTCGCCGCATCATACCATTTTTCCTGATTACCCTTCGAGGAAGTGGCAGCAACAACATCTCCCGTATACAGTTTTATAGTCTTGTTATTTTCAGCCATTGTGCATCCTCCGCCATTCTTCCCTGTGTTTTCTCTACGATCTGAATCGGGTTATATTCCGTCAAGCCCATTTCTTTCAGAAGAATATTGATATTTTCCCGACTTTTCGGAACACATCTTTCCTCCAGAAATTCAATGAAATCATCCCATGTTGGTTGTTCCTGTCGCCCGAAAGCAGTTTTTAGAATCTGATCCGTATGATTTTTTACCCGCAGTGTTTTCTCCGTAAAATCACAGAGAATGGTACTACAAAGGGTTTCTTTATCAAAATATTCATAGCGCACAACCTCATGTCCTGCTTTGAGTGCCTGCGATTGAAATAAAAGAATATCCTCTGCCGCCTTTGGACGAATGATAATACTTGTACCGTCAAACACAACCTCTGCTTTCGCATCCGCATAATCCAAATCCAATTTTTTTACCCAGCTGGACGGTAATGTTATTCGGTATGTTTTTGATCCTGACGCCGCAGTACCACCGGATATATTCGCACTGATTTTTAGCTCTCTTATTTCCATAAGAATCACCTCATATAAATTATAGCACATTCGTCACGAATATGCTATAATTGGTTTGTTTATCGTATTTTAGCAGAGATTGACATTTTTGATTGCTTTTTATACAGACTGACTCCCCAAATATCTTTTTAAGAGGAATACACAAAAATATGGGAATGTATAAACATCATCGCTATACCCGATATTTCCGCTTATAAACTTAATGCCACAATGAATATCAGGATACTTTTCACTACGAATCAGTGTTCTCAGCGACTTTGCAGTGCCATTTTTTGCTTTTACCTCAATCGGAATTAAACGATCCGCAGTTCTCACAAAGAAATCCTGCTCCAAAGTGGAATCCTCTCTTCTGTAGTAATATAACCGATATCCGGCTTTAACCAGTGCTTCACCAACAACATTTTCATAAAGAGCGCCTTTATATACACCCAGATTTTTATTTGCCCTTAAATCCTCCTGTGCTTCTTCATCAAGCATCGCAACCAATAAACCGCTGTCGGCAAAATATATCTTATACTTTGTTTCATCATAGTTTCCCTTCAATGGTAATTCCGGGAAATTCAGGCAATAACAGACATTAACCATTCCGGCATCATCCAGCCATTCTATACAACCACGATAGTCGCGGAAACGTGCGCCTGATGCAACCTTGGAAATCTGGAATTTTTTATTATCCTTCGCCAATTGAACCGGAATATGATTATACACATTTAATATTCTGGTCTGATCCATACCCTCCGCATATTTTCGGATATCTTCTTTATAGTCTGCAAGCAACTGCTGCTGCACTTCAACAGAACCCTCGAAATTTCCTTTTTCGATATATTCTCGCACAACAGCTGGCATTCCTCCGAGAATACAATAATCAAGAAACATTTCCATGCAAACAGTCATTTCCAATTCACTGAAGGGGGTAAGCGTTTTCATATGTTCCAGCATATCCTCAACAAAGGAATTATCATATCCCTTTGCCCATAAAAATTCTTCAAAATCCATGGAAAACATTTCGTAGTCAGTCTTATAGCCAACGCTATTGCTTTCAATCTTTCTATAATTGATCCCCAGCATGGAGCCACTGCAAATAACATCGAATCTACCGTCTATCTTAAAAAACTTCAATGCTGTGGCAATCTCCGGAAATTCCTGTAATTCATCAAAAAATATCAGAGTTTCTCCTTCCATAAATTTCTTAGACGGATCTATTCTGGATATATTCTTAATAATATCAGCTGCTTTATAGCTATCCCCTGTAATCATCTTATACTTAGGCTCTTCTACAAAGTTAATATAAATCACACTGGAATAAGATTGATTCCCAAATCGATTTATGGATTCTGTTTTTCCAACCTGACGGGGGCCTTTTACAATCAAAGGTTTTCTATCCGGATTTTCTTTCCATGACACTAAAAAATCATCAATTTTTCTTTTCAGATAAATCATATCAGCATCCTCCTTTGATATTATTATAGACCGAAAAAAAACTTTCATCAATCTTTTTCACAAAATAATATCGACTTTTTCTTTTGTTTTCACATTTTCTTAGCGAGTTTATTTGATATTTTCACAAAATAGGATAGTTTTTCTGATGCTCGTATATGATTTCCTCTGTTATCCTCCGATATACTCCCTCGGATTCACCTCTTTTCCATTTACCAGCACCCCCAGGTGCAGGTGTGCTCCTGTCACACGCCCCGTTGCACCGACCTCAGCAATGGCCTGTCCTGTTGAAATGCTTTGTCCTTTCGTTACAAGGATTTTACTGCAATGTGCATACAGCACCGTAACGCCATTGCCACAGTCCACTCTGATATGATGTCCATAGCCTGTTTCGGAAAACACCACCGATGTCACCACGCCACCGGAAACAGCATTGATTTTTGTGCCTTTCGGATATGCAATATCCAGTCCCTCATGAAACGCCTTCTTCCCATGCAAAGGATCTGTTCTCCATCCAAACTCGGAAGAAACCACACTGTTCCAATTTTTCCCTACAAACGGAGAACCCCACTTGCCATTGCCCGAAAACACAAGGTATTGGAACACCGCGCTGACGTATTTCGGGTTGCCATATCTGCTCCATCCCAGCTTCATTTGCATGATTTTGGAGAACTCCTGTGCATTCGCCTCTGTATAGCCACCATACTTACCGATTGCCCAGGAAATATATCCGTTACCATAATTATATCCCTGCAAGGCCAGACTCAGTTTCTCCGTCTGATTGGGTACAGTACAGCCTGCCCCCTTCAGGCAGTCCGCCAGATAATGCACCCCCACCTCTATGGAATACTCTGTATTTTTGATACCATTCGGTTTTTTCGGGTATTTCTGATTATAGGGACATTCACTTGCCTGCATTACATCTGCACCATGTCCACCGCTTTCTGCCATCATTACCGCATTGATTACATCAGTAAAATTCGAGATTCCGTATTTTTCCGCATACTTCTCCACTAAGCCTCTATACCGTAGAACCTCTCCACTGACCTGTGCCGATACACCGCCACATTGACTGCCGTATAAAAACATCTCTAAATTAGCGGCATATAGCTCCGCTAATTTTTTCTGTTGCTCTGTCAGTTTAAAAACGTGGTCTGCGAAATAAGCATCCCCGATATAATAAATATGATATGTATGACCGGAGGTTTTTTGATAAGAAAACAGAGCATCCCTATGAGCTTTAATCAATCCTCTGATTTCCTTTGTATTGATTTCATCTGTCTCTTTTGCCGCAGAATACTGGCATAAAATCAAGGTTGCATTGACAGAACTGTAATGAAATTCATCAATAATTGTGATTTCCTCATCATCTTCTGCCATGTTTTCTATTTCCCGCAGCAAAGCCTCGTGAGCTTCATCTATCGCAGACCACACCGCTGTCTGATATCGCTGTATATTCTGTAAGAGAACAGCGTTATCGTTCCATACATCTGTCATGTGAAAGCTGCCGAATACAAAAGACGGCAGCATACATAAAAACAGCACCGGAAGTAAAAATAAAAAGCCGAGACTTAGACCGATTTTCGCAATGCTATGCCTTTGCTGCCATGCCATATCCATAGCAGCAATCGGGCCTGACATACCATAGCGGAGTATTGCCGCTGCTTTCGCCGCTCTTTGCATCTCATTGCTCATTTAGATTCTGTCCTTTCTTTTTGGTGCATCCGGTAATTTATTTTCAATCTGTTCCTTGTATTGAATTTCACCGTTTTCCTTCATAAACGGCTCCTTTACAACCGTTGGCTGTGCGTATTGGTGATACCATTTCGACCCATCTACCGCTGTTACAGTTTTATAATCCCCCTGCGTCGGAGGCATATATTTATCTGTAGAATACATAGCGAAGGCTACACTATTGCCCGTTTCCTTTGCTGTTTCCATTCCCATAATACGTCCGCCGCCAATCTCTATATGTGAATACTGTGCAGAGGAATCCACCGATGGCGTAAAATACTCTGCCTGTTCCACTCCTCTGTTTGCTAAAGGGATTGTCTGATGATCCGACAAAAAGGGGGAATGCGAATCATCAGACAGTTCTGTTCCTACAGAAAGGGGCTCCATACCGATATTCCGCTGATACTCAGCCAATACCTGTTCCATGGATGTCTGCATCCCTTCGTAAGAACTATCGGAATATTTATTCTGATTTTCAAAAATATGTTCCATTGCAGGCGAAGGGGCTTCTTCCATGCCCGCTGTCGCACTTTCCTTTCGGCTATTTATCTGATCAATACCCATGTATGACTGAAATGCCCGTACAGCATCATCTCCTTTTATAGAGCCGATTCGGGATATATCGCCG
>ERZ1026780.1438-NODE-1438-length-15621-cov-4.944109_pt1 | contig 15621 bp, 14 predicted proteins | sample MGYA00380126_ERZ1026780 | MGnify/ENA primary metagenome ERZ1026780 (study PRJEB33269, sample SAMEA4719762) | human gut metagenome | biome: human-associated habitat; feature: organic feature; material: feces | place: Cameroon | collected 2013-10 ... | reverse complement strand
CGGCGGGTGGGGGAGGAGGAGCTGCGGCTGCTGCTGCAGGTGAAGCGGGCAGACAACCGGGGCCAAAGCCCGGAATATGACCGCACGGATCAATACGACGCGGCGGAAGCGGCGCTGGATGCGGTGCTGGCCAAGGCGCTTTGCTTTTCCCGGGGGCAGCTGGCCCTGCGGGGCGGGGATCTGCTCCGCATGGGGCTTTCCGGCCCCGCCGTGGGGCAGGCGCTGGACTGGCTGGTGGATCAGGTCATCGACGGGGCCCTGCCCAATGAGCGGGAAGCCCTGCTCCGCGGGCTGACAGAGCGCACCTGACCTGCGGCACGGCAGAGCCTGCCGTTTTATTAAAAAAGATCACCGGGAGCCGTCTGGTGCGACGGACCCGGTGATCTTTTTTGCTGTGCGCAGCCGCTGGCGGCGGTCAGTTATATGCGATGGAGACGCCGCCCTCCGTCAGAACGACAGCACCATCCGCCACGGCAATGTCAAACAGGTGCGTCTGCGGCGGATCCTTCTGGTCGATGCCCTGTACCCGGACGACGCCATCGTCCCCGCGGACAAAGGACAGATCATACCATGCCGTCCAGAATGGGGTATCGTATTTCAGCGTGTTCGTTCCAAGCTCCGTGGCACGGAAGGCGAAGGTAAAAAGCCCGGAGGTTCGCCCGAAGGCGAGAATACAGATCTCCTGGATCCCATCCCCGTCCACATCAAAGATCAGTGAATCGTAGAATCCGGGAGCACACTGCAGAAGCAGCAGGGAGCAGGGATAGTCCTTTGCCATTTCCACCGGGGTATGATTTTTCTCCAGGACAAACGCATAGCTGAAAAACCCGTCAAACCAGTCCTGCCCGGTCAATACAGCATTTTCCAATGGCTCCGGCGTTTCGCCCCACGCATCGGCAATGCTCTGACAGGCAAGTGCCATGATCCATCCTTTTAGATCCGTCTGCCCGCCCTTCAGGAATTCTTTGTAGCAGTAGAGCAGGGTATCGGCGCCACCGTTGATCAGCTTCTGATACTCTGCGCCATGGGCGGCCACATAATCCGAGGGATTTGAGGATTGCGCGGGGGAAGCGCAAATGGCGTCCAGCAGCGCTGCAATCTTTTCGGGGGTGGACAGATCGGTTGATGGGAGAGCTGCTGTGGAAGGATGATTCTGTGCCGGCGCAGCATCCTCGCCGGCGCAGACCCGGCTCAGATAGTCCTGAAAGTCCTTGTCCGAAACCGTATACCGCTTGCCGTTTTGTTCCAAGTCCACCATTGTGTTGTCAGAAAGGTTATATCCGCTGATTCTGATATAGCTTCCATCCTGCAGCTGCGCACTGATCTGATATCCCGCCGTCAGTCCGGCATATTTATCGCTGCGCCTGCAGTGTTTCACTCCAGCCAGACGAGAGCTTAACTCGCTGATCTGTGCCGGGGTCATTTCAATGGCAACCGGATCGTCCGCATTTCTCATATCAAAGTGATTTGCAGAAGCAATCGTGTTGGCTGAAGCATCGAATTGGAACCCGATCGGATTTGTCAGGAAACAGACTGCAATCACAGCGCAGACAATTACGGAAGCCAAAACAATCCAGAAGGCGGGCTTCTTATAGTTCATCACGGACTTTACACGCTCCTTTACTCCGATTTCACCAAAAGCAAGGGGGCACGCTGCAATGCTGCGGCGGTTGACGCTGCAAGCCACAAGCGCCTGTGTATAATCGGCTCTTTGTGCATTGCCCATTTCCTTGATAACTCTTTCATCACAGGCAAGCTCAATATCCCGGCACAGCAGCACATAGCTCAGCCACAGCAGCGGATTGAACCAATGGATGGTCAGCAGCAGAAAGCCCAGCGGCTTCCACCAATGATCCCTGCGGCGGATATGCGTCTGCTCATGGGCAATTACATGACCTATTTCGCGGCTGTCTATCTGATACGGAAGATAGATTTTGGGCTTGATGATTCCCAGCACAAACGGAGAGCAAACCTTCTCGCTTTGATAGATATTATCCCGCAGGATCACCGCTTCGCAGACCTTGCTGCGCAAGCACCAGTAGCTCACAGCAGAATAGAGGAAAAGCGCTGCTGCTCCGACAAGCCAGAGCGCCGTGAAAACCGGGATCCATAGCTGCAGCGGATTTGCGCTTGCGCCCGGTGCGGGCGTGAACGAGCCGCTGATCACTGGGTTGATCACCTGATTAAGAGCGGGAACGCCCGTCTGGACGGAAGGGGACGGATCCGTCATGATGCGCGGGCTGATCGGCTCTGCGCTTGGGATCAGGCTCAATGCGCTCTCGATGGAGAACGGAAAGAGCATCCGCGCCGCCACCAGCCCCCAAAGCAGGACATTCACCCATTTCGGGGCCTTTTTCAAGCAAAACCTCAATGCCAAAACCGCAACCACGACCCAGCTTGCGGATATGCTCCTGTTAACGATGTTCAAAAAGAGTTCGCTCATGTTACTTCCCCCTTTCGGATCCGGTCAATCATCTGCTGCACTTCGTCAAGCTCGTCCTTAGATAAATCCTGCCGTTTGGTAAAGGCAGCGATAAACGCCGGTAGAGAGCCTTCGAATTTCTTTTCCACCAGCGCGTCGATCTCCCAGGCCTGGGCTTCGTCCTTGGATACCAGCGCAGTGACCACGCCGTCCTCGTTTTTCAATACGCCCCGCTGCCCCAGCCGCTTGATGACGGTGTAGGTGGTGGTGCGCTTCCAGCCCAGCTGCGTCTCGCACAGCTTTGCCAGCTGCGCGGCGGCAATGGGTTCATGCTCCCACAGGATCAGGCAGAAACGGTATTCTCCCTCGTGAATTTTCGGCAGCTCCATAGGCAGGCCCTCCTTGTCTACTGCGGTAGACTTTTGTGGATAGTCTACACGATTAGACAGCAAAAGTCAAGAGGTGACGCGCAAAAAATGCGCGCCGGAAAAAAGAAGCCCTTCCGCTGCGGTTGATAGCCGCGGCCGCCGCGAGTATAATGCATGATGTATATCGCATAATACGCATTGCGCGATCCGCTTTGAAGAAAGGACGCAGAAAATGGCTCCGAAAAACAAGTTTACAAGGGAAGAAATGGTGCAGGCGGCGCTGCAGGTGGTGCGGGCCGGCGGGATCGACAGCCTGACCGCAAAGACGCTGGCCGACGCGCTGGGCACCTCCACCCAGCCGGTGTTTACGGCCTTTGGCTCCATGGAGCGTGTCCGGCAGGCGGTCTATGCCGCCGCCGTGGACATTTACAACGGGTATGCAGACGCGGGACTGCAGGAGGAGATCCCCTTTTTGGGCGTTGGGATGCAATACATCCGCTTTGCCCGGGAGGAGCCGGAGCTTTACCGGTTTTTGTTTTTGACCCGGGCGCAGGATCCACAATACAGCGCCATGCAGTCCATGCAGCATCTGCAGACGCTGGTCCGCCCCACGCTGATGCGCATTTACCGCATCTCTGCCGGGAAAGCCGATCTCTATTTCCGCGACCTGTGGCTCGTGGTACACAGCCTGTCCACCCTGATCGTCACCGGCGACTGTCCCTATTCCGATGGGGAGATCGGCCGGATCCTCACGGGCTTCAGCCTGAGCCTCTGCAGATCCATCAAGGAGATCCCCGGCTTTGCCGCCGGCGCCTTTGACCGGGACGCGCTCTTCCGCGCCCTGCGGGGGACGCCCGGGAAGGAGACGCGGAAGCGCCTGCGGAAGGAAAGAAGGAGCAGCATGGAAATTCTTGTGTTTAACGGAAGCCCCAAGAAGGAAAAAAGCGACACCATGCACATCACCCGGGCCTTTCTGGCGGGCATGAACGAGCTTGCGCCCCAGGAGGTACAGACCGTGGAGGTGGCCGACCGGAGCATTGCCTTCTGCAGGGGCTGCTTTGCCTGCAAATACAATGGCGGGCATTGCCGGATCGACGACGATATGGGGGAGATCCTGAAGCAGATGCTGGCCAGCGATCTGCTGCTGTTCAGCTTCCCCTTGTATTGCTATGGGATGCCCGCCATGCTGAAAAATCTGATCGACCGGACCCTGCCATTGTCCTCCATGGCCAGCGCCGGAGGCGGCGGCCGTGACCGGGCCCCGGCTGGAGCTGATCCGAAGGGCCGGGCGGCAGTATGCCGAGACCGGCGGGATCGACGGGGCGCTGCTGGCGGAGATCGGCGCGCCCATGATCCCGGAGGAGCTTTATGCCCAGATCGTAAATCAGGGAACAAAAGCATAAGAAAAGGCCGCGGCGCATCTGCGCCGCGGCTTTTCTGATCCGGCGGAGGGGAAAAGGGTTAAATGCTCCAGGCTTCCAGCGCTTTTGCGCCGGCGAACCGTTCAAATGCCTGCCGGGCGCTGGCCAGCAGCGCCGCAAGGTCGGTGTCCCGGTCAAAGCAGTAGATCACCGACAGGATCTCCTTCGTCTCTTCGGTCACCATCGCCCGGGTGGAATCCGACATGGAGGAGCCGAAGATCCCCGCATCGTCCGCCAGCACCAGCATGTTTTCCAGATCCAGAAGATCCTTGCCGATGCCGGTATAGCCTTCGCCCTGAACGGTCCTGCGCAGGGTGATGGGGCCATGAATGTTCGCAAGATCATAGGAGCCGACGGAAAGCCCGCTTTGCAGGGAGAGCAGGTTGTTCACATCCACCACGGAATTGACAGGATAGAGCTTGTCGCCCCGGCGGACCCGGCGGAGCAGCGCCTCGGAGGAGACGCGGTATCTTCCCGGGTTGCGGCCAAAGGCCTTATACGCTGCGCGGCTGCCCCGGACGCCCGGGACCTGGCTCCATTCCCTGCCCTCCAGCGCTGCCCTGACCTGGGGCAGGATCTCCGCGTCCAGATAGGCCCAGAAGGCCGCGTCCGGCGGCTGGATATCTGCCTGAAAGCGGATGAGCCCCAGCCGGATGTCCGGATAGGTGTCAAAGAGCTTCGGATCGATCCGCACTTCATAATGCATACTGTGTTCCTCCTGAAAGATCGTAAATTGCGCCTGCCGGGCACTGAAGAAAAGAATAGCCGGTCTGCGCCGCGCTGTCAACCGACGGCTCCTTACAATAAGCGGCGCGGGATACATAGCTCCGCGAAATACCGAAGCGGCGGGCGGTGTCCCGCTGGGTGAGGGGCTCGCCGCCGCCCAGACCGTAGCGCAGGGTCAGGATCTCCCGTTCCCGATCCTCCAGCGCCTGATCCAGATAGCGGTAGAGCAGCGCCTGCCGGTCGGAAAGCTCGATCTCCTCCAGCATCCGGTCGTCGCAGGCGATCACATCCAGCAGGGAAATGGAATTGCCGGCGCCGTCGCTGTCGATGGGCTCGGAAAGCGAGACCTCCTGGCTCTGCTTCCGCTGGGCGCGGAAATACATGAGGATCTCATTTTCAATACACCTGCACGCATAGGTGGCGAGGCGGATCTTTTTTTCCGGGTCGTAGGTGGAGACGGCCTTGATCAGGCCGATGGTGCCGATGGAGATCAGATCGTCCTGATCCTCCCGGGCCGCATAATATTTTTTGACCACATGGGCCACCAGACGGAGATTGTGCTCGATGAGCCGTTCTCTGGCGCGGGCGTCGCCGGCCTTCATGGCCCGCAGGGCCTCCTGCTCCTCCGCGGGGGAGAGGGGCCGGGGAAAGCTCCCCGCCGCAGGGGCCACCCGCAGCATGAAAAGCTCAGATGTTCCAGCAGGAACCATAGTGATAGCATGATGATCATCCCTCCATTTCTGGGGGAAGCTTATGTGCGCTTTGCCTGTCTGTTGCAAGTCCCGCGGCAGAAAAGCGCGCAGGGAATGGGCGCGGCGCTCTATCAGGAGGCCTGCTCGAATTGGCTGTTGTAAAGATCGGCGTAGAAGCCGCCCTTGCGCATGAGCGTCTCATGGGTCCCGCTTTCGATCACATCGCCGTCGCGCATCACAAGGATCAGATCGGCGTTTTTGATGGTGGAAAGACGGTGGGCGATCACAAAGCTGGTGCGCCCCTTGGTGAGCTCATCCATGGCCCGCTGGATCAAAAGCTCCGTGCGGGTATCCACCGACGAGGTGGCCTCGTCCAGGATCAGCATGGGCGCATTCTGCAGCATGGCCCGGGCGATGGTGAGCAGCTGCTTCTGCCCGGCGGAGATGCTGGCGCTTTCGGAGAGGACGGTGTCAAACCCCTGGGGCAGCGTGCGGATAAACTGCTCCAGCCCGCAGGCCCGGCAGACCGTCTCCAGCTGCCCGTCGGTGATGCCCTCCATGTTGTAGACAAGGTTCTCCCGGACGGTCCCCTCAAACAGCCAGGTATCCTGCAGGACCATGCTGAACAGGCTGTGTACGGTTTCCCGGCGCAGATCGGCGATGGGGACGCCGTCGATCCGGATGCTGCCGCTGTTGAGCTCAAAGAAGCGCATGAGCAGATTGACCATGGTCGTCTTTCCTGCGCCGGTGGGGCCGACGATGGCGACCTTCTGCCCGGGCTGCACCTGGGCGGAAAAATCCTTGATGATGATTTTGTCCGGGGTGTCGGGATAGCTGAAGCGGACATGATCAAAGCTGACCTGCCCGTGAACCTCGGCGAGCTTCGATGTTTTTTCGCTTTCGTCAGACAGCTCCTCGCTCTCCAGAAAATCAAAGATCCGGTGCGCCGCGGCGGAGGCCGTCTGCATATTGGTCATGCCCTGGGCCATCTGCGTCAGCGGGGAGGTGAACAGCCGGACATAGAGAATGAAGGAAACGATCACGCCGAACCGGATCGTCCCGTTCATGGCCAGGATGGAGCCAAACACGCACACGGCCACATAGGCCACATTGCCGATGATATTCATCAGCGGCTGCATCATGCCGGAGAGAAACTGCGACTTCCAGTTTGCATCATAAACGGCGGCGTTGAGCTGATCAAACCGTGCGCCGATTTTGCGCCCGGCACGGCTGATGCGCACGACCTCGTGGCCGGAATACATCTCCTCCACATAGCCGTTCAGCGCGCCGAGGCTCTTCTGCCGCGCGGCAAAAAAACGCTGGGAACGGGACATGATCAGCACCGTCAGCAGCATGCCGATTAGCGTCACGCCCACGGAGATCAGGGCCAGATGCCATTCCGTCGCGAACATCATGATCAGGCAGCCGATAAACTGCGTGGCCGCGCTGATGATCATGGGCAGGCTGTTGGTCAGCCCCTGCTGCAGGGTGGACACATCGTTTGTGATCCGGCTGAGGATATCGCCCTGGGAGGTGGTGTTGAAATATTTCTGCGGGACTCTGTTGATCTTGGCAGACAGCTCGCCCCGCATCCGGTAAGACATCTTCAGGGTCACCACCGCCATGGTATAGTGCTGGATAAAGCTGAAAATGGCGCTGAGCCCGTAAATGACCGCCAGAAAAATGCCGATCCGGCCGATGGCCGCAAGGTCGATGCTTCCGGTCAGACCCTCCGCCATCAGCGTTGCGATCTGCCCGATCCGATCCGGGCCGATGATCGTCATAACGGCGCTGAGCGCCGCAAGGACCAGGGCGGCGATCAGGATCCCCAGGCTGGAGCGCAGATATTCGGCGATGCGCGAAAGCGCCGGGGCGATGCCCTTGGCTTGGTTATGCTTCTTCATTTCTGTCCCTCCTTACGCAAGCTCCGCCGCGCTGAGCTGCGAGGTCGCGATCTCCTGATATACCCGGCAGGACTGCATCAGCTCCTCATGGGTCCCCATGCCGGCGATCCGGCCGCCATCCAATACAAGGATCCTGTCTGCGTGGCGGATGGTGCTGATGCGCTGGGCGACGATGATCTTTGTGGTCCCGCGGAGCTGCTCCGCCAGACCCTCCCGGAGCTTTGCGTCCGTCCGGTAGTCCAGCGCCGAGAAGGAATCGTCAAAGATCAGGATCTCCGGCCTTCTGGCCAGCGCTCTGGCGATGGAAAGCCGCTGCTTCTGCCCGCCGGACACATTGCGGCCCAGCTGGGCGATCTCATATTCCGTCCCCTCCGGCAGCCGCGCCACGAATTCCTCTGCCTGGGAGAGCCGGATGGCATCCTGCAGGGCGGCGTCGTCTGCGCCGGCGGCGCTTTCGCCGAAGAGCACATTGTCCCGGATCGTCCCGGAGAACAAAACCGCCTTCTGGGTCACATAGCCCAGCTTGTCATACAGCGCGTCAAAGGCGTAGTCCTTCACATTGACGCCGTCCACCAGCACCTGGCCCTCCGACGCGTCATAAAACCGGGGGATCAGGCTGACCAGCGTGGTCTTGCCGCTGCCGGTAGCGCCGATGATGGCCAGCGTCTCGCCCCGCTCCACCTTGAAGTGGATATCCGTCAGCTCGTCTGCCGAGGCGTTGGGATAGCGGAAGGACACATGGCGGAACTCCACGGTCCCGGTCTCCGTCCCCGTCCGGACGCTGCCCTCCCGGACCGAAGCCTGCCGGTCCAGCACCTCATTGATGCGCTCCGCAGAGACCTGCGCCTGGGGCAGCAGCATGAAGATCATCGCCAGCATCATAAAAGCCATCACAATATAAGTGGCATAGGTGCTGAATACCAGCACATTGCTGAACATGGTCAGGCGTGCCGCTGGAGCGGTAACGGCGAGATTGTTTACAAGGGCGGCGCCGACCCAATAGATGGCAAGGGCAAGCCCGTTCATGCCCAGCGCCATGGTCGGCTGGATCAGCGCAAACAGCTTCTGGTTTTTCAGCTGCAGCTCCATCATGCCGCGGCTGGGGCCGTCGAATTTTTCGTTCTGGAACGCTTCGGCGTTGAAGGCGTGTACCACCTGAATGCCGGTGAGGTTTTCCCGGGCCGCGCGGTTGATCCGGTCGGTCATCTTCTGCACAAGGCGGAACCGGGGGATGCAGGAGCGCATGATCAGCAGCACCGTCACAAACAGCACCGCCACAAAGCCGGCGGTCACGGCGGAAAGCTCCCAGCTCTTGCCCAGGATCTTGATGACCGCCCAGACCGCAATGATGGGGGCCTTGATCATCATCTGCAGGCCCATGGCAAGGATCATCTGGATCTGCGTAATGTCGTTTGTGGTTCTGGTGATCAGGCTGGGGACGGAAAACGCCTGCATTTCCTCGCTGCCCATGTCCATCACATGGTGAAACAGCTTTTCCCGGACCACAAAGCTGAAGCCGGAGGCCGTCCGGGCGGCAAGAAAGCCGCAGGCAATGGCCATCGCCGCGCTGGCGGCCGTACAGCCCAGCATTTTGAAGCCCACATTCGCGATGTCCGCCGTGGTGCCGGAGGTGTTGATCAGCACCGTCAGCTCGGTCATATAATCCGGCAGACGCAGATCAAAATAGATCTGGACCACCACGAACCCCAAACAGAGCAGCGCCATCCATTTTTCCCTTGGGCGCATATGTTTCAAAAGCTTGATCATGTTTCGCTCCGATCCTCCTGTGCGATGCCGTTTTTCCGGATGTCATCTATATTTTGGCTGAGCACGGAAAGGCAGTTGTGGAAGATCCGGATCTCCTCCTCCGACAGCCCCTCCAGCAGCTGCTGCGCAAAGCGCCGCTGCAGCGTGCGCCCCGTTTCGATGGTGCCGCCGGCGGTCTCCGTGCAGACCAGCCGGGTTTTTCACCGGTCTTCCGGAACACTTTGGCGCATCAGCAGCCCGGCGTTGACCAGCCTGTCGATGTGGACGGAGACGATGCCGGATTTCAGCCCGCGGCACCGGCAGAGGTCTCCCGCCGTGCTGCTTTCCGGGTTGTTTGCAAAAAACATCAGGATGTCAACGGCCATGGGCGGCAGCCCCGTGGCCCGGCACACCGGCTGCAGGGCGGCGTGGTAGGCTTCGAGAAATCGGTTGGCGCCGCGAAACAGCCGCGACGCGGTAAGGCTCCATTGATTCATACAGACCTCCAAGGTTAAAAGTCTAATATTGGAACATCTATTATTATAAAAGAAGCACCCGGAATGTCAATGCCCGCCCTGTAAACTTTTGATGAATCGCCGGAGGGCGGGCATTTGCGGCGAAAGGCAGGGAACAACGGGCGGCTTTTTGCATAAACTATGCTGAGGTGATGGGCAAATGGGCCTGCGGTGGTATGCGCTTCGGCGAAGGCGGAGAGGGTGGCGGCGTCTGGCGGCGCTGGGGCTGCTGCTGGCCGTGCTGGCAGTGGGCGTGCAGGCGGCGGGCCGGAGCTTACGGCGGCTGATGGCCGTCTATGGCGAGAACCGCTGCCGCAATCAGGTGCTGACGCTGCTGCTGGAGACGGCGGAGACGGCCATGGCCGACAAGGCGTTTTATCAGCTGACGGAAACGGAGCAGGGCAGCCGCCTGCAGCTGGACGGTTCCGCCGTCAACCAATGCCGGGCGGAGGCGGGCCGGGAGCTGGCGCTGCGCCTGGAGCAGCTGTGCGCCCAGCGGCAGCGCATCCCCCTGGGAACGCTGCTGAACAGCCCCTTGCTGCTGGACCGGGGCCCGGGGATCCCGCTGCGGGTGGTGCCCGTGGGGGCGGGGCAGGTGCAGGTCCGCTCTGCCCTGCGGGACGCCGGCATCAATCAGGTGCTCTATACGCTGACCATGGAGCTGACGGTCACCGTTACCATGATCCTGCCCGGTGAGACCCGGGAGCTCTGTTGCAGCCAGCAGGTGCCGCTGGGCGAGGTGCTGTTTTCCGGGCAGGTGCCATCGGCCTATGGTACCTTTGACAGCGGAAATTAAACGGCAGGAATTGAAAATCCGCCGGAAATATGATACCCTGATAGCAGAAGGGAGCGTGATGGGGAAGTGGAGCAGATACAGCAGGAGATCCGGCAGCTGACCCGGGAGCTGCTGCGCCATGCGCGGCTTTATTATAATGAGGATGCGCCGGAGATCCCGGATTATGAATACGACGCCATGCAGCGCCGCCTGCGGGAGCTGGAGGAGCAGTATCCGCAGTATGCCCTGCCGGATTCTCCCACCCGCCGGGTGGTGGGGACGGTGCTGGAGGGCTTTGCCCAGGTGCGGCACCCTTACCCCATGGAGAGCCTGCAGGATGTATTCTCCTTTGACGAAATTCTGGAGTTTCACCGCCGGGTGCAGGAGCAGTTTCCCGGCATGGAATATACCGTGGAGCTGAAGATCGACGGTCTTTCCGTCTGTCTGCAGTATGAAGAGGGCCGGTTCGTCCGGGGCGCCACCCGGGGCGACGGCCAGGTGGGGGAGGATGTGACGGAAAATCTCCGCACGGTCTTCGATATCCCCATGGAGCTGCAGGACAAGCGCCCGCTCTGGATCCGGGGCGAGGTGTTCATGCCGGTGAAGGTGTTCCAGCGGCTCAACGCCCAGCGGGAAGCGGCGGAGGAGACCCCCTTCGCCAACCCGCGCAACGCCGCCGCAGGCTCGCTGCGGCAGCTGGACAGCAGCGTCTGCGCCAGACGCAAGCTTTCCATCTATTGCTTTAATCTGCAAAACGCCCGGGAGGCGGGCTTTGCCACCCACGACGCTGCGCTGCGCTTTTTGAAGGAGCAGGGCTGCAAGGTCATCGAGCCCTATATCGTCACTGCCGACCCGGAGGAGATCTTTGCCTTTATCCGCACCATGGGCGACCGGCGGGACGCGCTGCCCTGCGGCATCGACGGCATCGTCATCAAGGTCAACGATCTGGTCGCCCGGGAGATGCTGGGCTCCACGGCAAAATGCCCCCGCTGGGCCATCGCCTATAAGTTTCCCCCGGAGGAAAAGCCCGCGAAGCTGCGGGATATCGTGGTGCAGGTGGGGCGCACCGGCGTGCTGACGCCAAACGCCGTCTTCGACCCCGTCCGTCTGGCCGGGACCACCGTCAGCCGGGCCACCCTGCACAATCTGGACTTCATCCGCCAGCGGGATATCCGGGTGGGCGACACCATTCTGGTGCGCAAGGCAGGCGATATCATCCCGGAGGTGCTGGGCGTGGACCATTCCCTGCGGCCGGAGGGCGCGGCGGAGTTCAAGATGCCGACGGTCTGCCCCGTCTGCGGCGCGCCGGTGGTGCAGGAGCCGGGAGAAGCGGCATTCCGCTGTACCGGCGCGGAATGCCCGGCGCAGCTGCTGCGCAGCATCACCCACTTTGCAGGCCGGGACGCCATGGATATCGATGGGCTTGGTCCGGCGGTGGTGCAGCTGCTGGTGGAGCAGAAGCTGGCGGCGTCTCCGGCAGATCTATATACGCTGCGGCTGACGGATGTGGCGTCGCTGGACCGCATGGGCCGGCGCTCCGCAAAAAAGCTGCTGGAAGCCATTGAAAAGAGCAAGCAGCGTCCCCTTTCCCGGCTGCTCTATGCCTTTGGCATCCGGCAGGTGGGGCAGAAGGCCGCCCAGCTGCTGGCCCGGCAGTTCGGCTCCATGGACAAGCTGCAGGAGGCTACCCGGGAGGAGCTCTGCGCCATCCCGGATATCGGCGAGATCACGGCGGAAAGCCTTTGCCGCTGGCTGGAGAGCGCAGAGCCGGCACCTGATCGCCCGCCTGCGGGAGGCCGGCGTCAACATGACCCAGCCGGATGAGCAGCTGAGCCACCGGCTGGAGGGGCGGACCTTTGTGATCACAGGGACGCTGGAAAAGCGCTCCCGGCAGGAGATGACCCAGTTCATCCAGCAGCACGGCGGCAAGGTCTCCGGCTCCGTCTCCAAGCGGACCGATTATCTGGTGGCGGGAGAGGACGCCGGCTCCAAGCTGCAGAAGGCCCGGGAGCTGGGCGTGCCCGTGCTGACGGAGGGCGAGCTGGAAGCCATGACGGAGGAGGAAGACGCATGACAGCACTGGAAAAGACGGCGGAAGCGCTGCAAAGCCGCGGCTTTGCCGTTTCCTGCTGCGATACGGCGGAGCAGGCCGCCCGGACCATCGCCGGGAGCCTTTCCGGGCAGACGGTGGGCTTCGGCGGCAGCGTGACGCTGGAGCAGCTGGGGCTTTATGACCTGCTGGCCCGGGACAACACCGTGTTCTGGCACTGGAAGACCCCCGGCCCCGAGACGCTGGCCCGGGCCGCCGGGGCGCAGGTCTATCTCACCTCGGCCAACGCCATCGCGGAGACCGGGGAGATCGTCAATATCGACGGCACCGGCAACCGGCTGGCCGCCATGCTCTACGGGCATGAACGGCTGGTGATCGTGGCGGGAGTCAATAAGCTGGCGCCCGATCTGGAACGCGCCGTTTTCCGGGCCAGAAACATCGCCGCGCCGAAAAACGCCCGCCGCCTGCACCGGGAGACGCCCTGCGCCCTGACCGATCCGCCCCGCTGCCACGACTGCCGGTCGCCCCAGCGGATCTGCCGGGGGCTCAGCATTCTGATGGAGCCCATGGGCGGCGTGGGATGCACGCAGGTGGTGCTCATCGGGCAGACGCTGGGGTATTGAGCCGCGCAGCCGTCTGATTTGGAAAAAACAAGCTCCGGGATCTGGGATCCCGGAGCGATTTTATTCTGCTTCGGCGGGCAGGGAGAGCCGGATGGCGTCCTGCCGCCAGTCGTCTCCGACAGAAAAGCGCTGCCAGCCCGGCAGGGCCAGCTGATACAGATCGCAGGCCAGGGCCTCCAGCGCGAAGCACCGCTGGGCCTCCGGCGAGAGCCGCCGGATATGGGCGGGCTTGGTGAGCAGGGGAAGCGAGGCCCGCTTCCGCGCCAGCCGCAGCACCTCCTGCCCCCGTTCGTTCATGGCCAGCACCCGGATATAGGGCGCGGGGATGGCGGCATCCTCCGCCGTGATGCCCAGATAGGCGCAGAGCAGCATTCGCCGGATGCGGGAAAGGGCATAGCGCTTTGTTTTGGCCTGCAGGGCGATCTCCTCCAGCGTCCGCCCGGTATGGATGGCCTGATGCAGCCGGTGCTCCAGCCCCTCCGCCGCGTCGGGCAGCAGGGCCAGCTCCTCCGGCTCCAGGCGGATCAGCCGGGAAAGCATGGCGCATTCCAGCCGCTCCGGGGAGAGCAGCGCCGTCCCCTCCTCCAGCGCACGGGTCAGCGCCGCGGCGGAGGAAGCCGGCAGATAGGGGAGCGCCGCGTCTGCGTTTCCCTGCCGGAGCTGCTGCCGCAGCCAGGAGGCGGAAGCGTGATTTGCCGCAGGCGCGCCGTCGTGGGCCGCCCCCTGCCGGGCCACAGGCACAAGCTCCAGCGCCAGCCCCTGCCGCAGGACGGCCTTGCAGTATTCCACCGCGAGGATATTGTTTGGCTTCTGCACCAGCGCCGCCCGCTCCTGCATCCGGGCAAAAAGCGCCCGCTCCCGGGCGGCGGCGTAGGAAACGCCGGTCTTCAGCTGGGCCAGCGTGGCGGCCACGGTGTCGTGCTCCAGCAGGATGGAGGCCGTCTCCCGGAGCCAGCCCTCGTCTGCATCCTCCGCGCCGAAGCTCAGATGGGTCAAAACGCCCAGCCCGCTGAGGATGCGCACGCCGCCGCCGGCAAAGCCTTCTGCCGACTGCAGGGCATAGGGCGCGGGGTTTTCCACCACCAGATCCGCCCCCGCCTCCACGGCTGCCCGGGCCCGGAGATGCTTTGGCAGAAGCGCTCCCTCGCCCCGCTGGACAAAATCGCCGGACATACAGCAGACGACGGCGCAGTCTGCTCCCAGCCGCCGCCGGATCTCCTTCCAATGAAACACATGGCCGCTGTGCAGGGGATTATATTCCGAAACCACGCCGCAAATCCGCATAAATACCTCCGAAAGGGTTGTCAAACCGGAAAAAACCGTGTAAAATAATGTGGTGCCATCATTGTAGCATAAAACTTGAAAATAAAACATACAGGAGTGTGCAAAAAATGAATGTTTTAGTCATCAACGCGGGCAGCTCTTCCCTGAAATATCAGCTGCTGAATCCTCAGAGCGGCGAGCTGCTGGCCAAGGGCCTGTGCGAGCGCATCGGCATCGACGGCAAGTTCACCTATAAGCCCCAGCTGGCCGGCAAGGAAAAGCTGGACGCGGTGGATGTGGCCATGCCCACCCATTCCGAGGCCATCCAGGCTGTTTTGAATGCTCTGGTGGACGAGAAAAACGGCGTTATCGCTTCTATGAAGGAGATCGACGCGGTGGGCCATCGCGTGGTGCACGGCGGCGAAGCCTTTGCTTCCTCCGTGGTCATCACCGACGAAGTGCTCAAGGCCATCGAGGACTGCAATCCCCTGGCTCCGCTGCACAATCCTGCTAACCTGATCGGCATCCGTGCCTGCCAGCAGGTGCTGCCCGGCGTCCCCATGGTGGCCGTTTTCGATACCGCCTTCCATCAGACCATGCCCGCCAAGGCCTATATGTACGCCCTGCCCTATGAATATTATGAGCAGGACAAGGTCCGCCGCTATGGCTTCCACGGCACCTCCCACAAGTATGTGGCCGCCCGCGCCGCCGCCATGCTGGGCAAGAAGCCCGAGGAGCTGAAGCTGATCTCCTGCCATCTGGGCAACGGTTCCTCCGTCACCGCCGTGGACGGCGGCAAGAGCGTGGATACCTCCATGGGCTTCACGCCCCTGGCCGGTCTGCCCATGGGCACCCGCGCCGGCGATCTGGATGCCGGCATCCTGCAGTATCTCATGAACAAGCATGGCCTGAACATCGACCAGATGCTGAACATCCTCAACAAGAAGTCCGGCGTTCAGGGCGTTTCCGGCGTTTCCTCCGACTTCCGCGATCTGGAAGACGCCCACAAGCAGGGCAATGAGCGCGCCGGTCTGGCCGTGGATATGTTCAATTACGGCGTGAAGAAGCTCATCGGCGCTTATGCTGCCGCTATGGGCGGCGTGGACGCCATCATCT
>ERZ1026780.1437-NODE-1437-length-15625-cov-4.457161_pt1 | contig 15625 bp, 10 predicted proteins | sample MGYA00380126_ERZ1026780 | MGnify/ENA primary metagenome ERZ1026780 (study PRJEB33269, sample SAMEA4719762) | human gut metagenome | biome: human-associated habitat; feature: organic feature; material: feces | place: Cameroon | collected 2013-10 ... | reverse complement strand
TGGCATACGAAAAGGGCTATGAAATCGATATCCCCGATGAGATAAAGGACAGCGTTTATGTCGCGGGCGCCGCGAAAAAGGACGGCCGCCTCGTAACAAGCGGCGGCAGAGTTCTCGGCGTTACGGCAGTTGAGGACACGCTCGAAAAGGCTGTCTCCTCGGCATATAAAAAAGTAGAAAAGATTCACTTTGACAACGCCTTTTACAGGCGCGACATCGGCGCGAAAGCGCTCGCCGCAACGGAGGAAAAGTAAATGGTATACAGAGTATTCGTCGAAAAGAAAAAAGAGCTCGCTCAGGAGGCTAAAGCCCTGCTCGGCGAGGCAAGAGACCTGCTCGGAATCAAGAATCTCACCGATGTGCGCGTTATCAACCGCTACGATGCGGAAAACATCACGTCCGAGCTCTTCGATTATGCGAAGCGCACCGTGTTCTCCGAGCCCCAGCTCGACATTGTGTCGGACAGCATCGAGATAAACGGCAAGTGCTTTGCCGTCGAATTCCTGCCCGGTCAGTTCGACCAGCGCGCCGACTCTGCGGCTCAGTGCATACAGATAATCTCGCAGGGCGAGCGCCCGTTGATACGCACGGCGAAAATATACATCCTTATCGGCGACATCACCGATGCCGACGCGCAGAGGATAAAAAAATATGTCATCAACCCCGTCGAGGCGCGCGAGGCGAGCCTCGAAAAGCCCGAGACTCTCGCGGTAAAATACGACATTCCGACCGAGGTCAGAACTCTTGACGGCTTCATCGAGCTTGACAGGGCTGGGCTTGAGGACTTCGTCAAAAAATACGGGCTCGCCATGGACGCGGACGATATCGCGTTCTGCCGGGATTATTTCAAATCCGAGCACCGCGACCCGACCATAACCGAGATACGCATGATAGACACCTACTGGTCCGATCACTGCCGTCACACTACTTTCCTTACTGTCATAGACAGCGTGAAGTTTGAGGACGAGCTGCTGCAAAAGACCTATGACGAATATCTTGCGGTCAGAAAAGAATTAGGCCGCACAAAGCCGATATGCCTTATGGATCTTGCGACTATAGCGGTCAAGCATCTCAAGAAGCACGGCAAGCTCGACCGCCTCGACGAGTCCGAGGAGATAAACGCCTGCACGGTGAAAATCGATGTAGATGTTGACGGCGTAACGGAGCCGTGGCTTCTGCTCTTTAAAAACGAGACTCACAACCACCCGACGGAGATAGAGCCCTTCGGCGGCGCAGCGACCTGCATAGGCGGCGCTATACGCGACCCGCTCTCGGGGCGCTCGTATGTCTACGGCGCTATGCGCGTAACGGGCGCGGCCGACCCGCTAAAGCCCATTGACGAGACGATAAAGGGCAAGCTGCCGCAGAGAAAAATCGTCACTACCGCGGCGGCGGGCTATTCCTCATACGGCAATCAGATAGGCCTTGCCACCGGCATAGTCGACGAGATATATCATCCCGGCTACGCCGCCAAGAGAATGGAAATCGGCGCAGTAATAGCGGCAACGCCCGCAGAGAATGTGCGCCGCGAGGTACCCGCTCCCGGAGACATTGTCATCCTGCTCGGCGGCTCGACCGGACGCGACGGCTGCGGCGGAGCTACCGGCTCCTCGAAGTCCCACACCGTCGAATCGCTCGAAAGCTGCGGCGCCGAGGTTCAAAAGGGCAATGCCCCCGAGGAGAGAAAGCTCCAGAGACTCTTCAGAAACAAGGATGCCTGCCTGATGATTAAGCGCTGCAACGACTTCGGCGCGGGCGGCGTATCGGTTGCCATAGGCGAGCTCGCGGACGGACTCGAGATAGACCTCAATGCAGTGCCGAAAAAATACGAGGGTCTCGACGGCACTGAGCTTGCTATAAGCGAGAGCCAGGAGCGCATGGCGGTCGTTGTCGAGCCGCACAATGTTGACGCTTTCCTCGCGCTGGCAAATAAAGAAAATCTTCAGGCCGTGCCCGTGGCGCAGGTCAAGGCCGAGCCGAGGCTCGTCATGAACTGGAACGGCAAAAAGATAGTCGATATCAGCCGCGAATTCCTGAATTCCAACGGCGCGGACAAGCATATAGATATCACCCCCGAAGCACCCGCTCTCAAAGAAAAGAAAATTTCCGGCTCGTTTAAGGAGAACTACTCCGCTTTGGCTTCCGACCTCAACATCTGCTCAAAGCGCGGCCTTTCCGAGCGCTTCGACTCAACGATAGGCGCGGGCACTGTGCTCATGCCGTTCGGCGGAAAGCATCAGCTGACCCCCATTCAGGCGATGGTGCAGAAGATCTCGGTCGAGAAGAAGCACACTGACGACTGCTCACTCATGGCGTTCGGCTACAATCCGTTTGTAACAGAGCAGAGCCCCTATCACGGCGCATATCTCGCGGTTATAGAGTCGGTCTGCAAGCTCATCGCTTCGGGCGCGGAATTTAAAGATGTATATCTCACCTTCCAGGAATATTTTGAGCGCCCCGGCAGGGACGGCAAACGCTGGGGTCAGCCTTTAGCCGCGCTTCTCGGCGCATTCAAGGCGCAGATGGAGCTCGGAATCGGCTCAATAGGCGGCAAGGACTCGATGAGCGGCTCGTTTGAGGATCTCGACGTTCCGCCCACCCTCGTCTCGTTCGCCGTAACTACCGAAAAGACCTCCTCGATAGTCTCGCCCGAATTCAAGAGCACCGGACACAAAGTCGTTTTCATTGCCCCCGAATCTGACGAAAACGGTCTGCCGAAAACCGATTCGCTTTTGGACGTTTTCTCCCGCGTTACCGAGCTTCTGCGCTCCGGCAAGGCGGCGGCCTGCTACACCCCCGGCATGGGCGGTATAGCGGAGGCCGTAATGAAGATGGCGTTCGGCAACGGCATAGGCTTCGAATACAGCGGCGACATCACGCTCGAAAAGATATTCTCCCTGAGCTATGCGGGCTTCATTCTTGAGCTTGCCGACGGCGCAGAGGAAGTCGGCACGCTTCTCGGTCATACGAACGACAGCGGCCTGATAAGCCTCAGCGGCGAGAGCATAGCGCTTTCGGAGCTTCTCGGAACATACGAGGACAAGCTTGAGAGCGTCTACAGCTGCAACATAGAAAACGCCGGCAAGGGTGCGGAGAACTTCTCCTATGAGGTCTCGGAGCGCAAGGCTCCCGCCGTAAAGGCCGCAAAGCCGCGCGTGCTCATTCCTGCATTCCCCGGCACAAACTGCGAATATGACAGCGCAAAGGCAGTCGGCGACGCGGGCGCAGAGCCCGAGATAATAGTTATAAACAACCTCAGCGCGGACGGCATCAGCCGCAGCGTCGAAAAATTTGCAAACGAGCTTCGCTCCTCGCAGATGATATTCATCCCCGGAGGCTTCTCCGGCGGCGACGAGCCCGACGGAAGCGGCAAGTTCATCACGGCGTTCTTCAGAAATGCCGCGATAAAAGAGGGAGTTACAGACCTGCTCGAAAACAGGGACGGTCTCATGTGCGGAATCTGCAACGGCTTCCAGGCGCTGATAAAGCTCGGTCTTGTCCCCTACGGAAAAATAATCGACACGGACGAGAACTGCCCGACGCTCACCTTTAACACCATAGCGCGCCACCAGTCGAGAATCGTGCGCACCCGCATCGCCTCGAACAAATCCCCGTGGCTCGCTCTGACGCAGGTCGGCGACATATATTCCGTGCCTATCTCCCACGGCGAGGGACGCTTCCTCGCAAGCGACGAGCTGATAGCGCAGCTTGCCGCAAACGGTCAGATAGCCACGCAGTATGTTGACCTCGACGGCAACGCTTCAAACGATATACATTTTAACCCCAACGACTCCGTCTGTGCCATTGAGGGCATCACCTCACCCGACGGCCGAGTATTCGGAAAAATGGGACACAGCGAAAGAATCGGAAAAGGTCTTTACAAAAATGTCCCGGGAGATTATAATATTCGTATGTTTGAAGCGGCTGTTAAATATTTTAAATGATGACAAGGAGAATGGCTCATGGCCTTTTTATCCGACATTGAAATTGCGCAGCGCTGCAAACCTGAGCATATAAGCGTTATTGCAAAGCGCGCTCATGTCGATGAAAAATATGTGGAACAATACGGAAAGTATAAGGCGAAGATAGACCCCGCTCTGCTCTCGGAGACAAAGAGAGAAAACGGGAAGCTGATTCTCGTCACCGCCATAACCCCCACCCCCGCGGGCGAGGGCAAGACTACAACGACGATAGGCCTTGCGGACGGACTGCGCAGAATAGGCAAGGATGTCACCGTTGCCCTGCGCGAGCCGAGCCTCGGTCCGGTTTTCGGAGTCAAGGGCGGAGCCGCCGGCGGCGGATATTCCCAGGTGGTTCCCATGGAGGATATCAACCTCCACTTCACCGGTGACTTTCACGCGATAGGCGCGGCGAACAACCTGCTCGCCGCCATGCTCGACAATCATATTCAGCAGGGCAACGAGCTCGGAATAGACGTTCGCAAAATAACATGGAAACGCTGCGTTGACATGAACGACCGCCAGCTTCGTTTCATAGTGGACGGCATGGGCGGCAAGATGAACGGTATGCCCCGCGAGGACGGCTTTGACATAACCGTTGCGAGCGAGATTATGGCAGTGCTCTGCCTTGCAAACTCGATAACCGACCTCAAGCAGCGCCTCTCGCGCATTATAGTCGGCTACACCTACGACGACAAGCCCGTGACCTGCGGCGAGCTCAAGGCGGCGGGCGCAATGACCGCGCTTTTGAAGGACGCTTTGAAACCCAACCTTGTCCAGACCCTTGAGGGCACTCCCGCGTTTGTCCACGGCGGCCCGTTTGCGAATATCGCCCACGGCTGCAACTCCGTCATGGCGACAAGGATGGCGCTCAAGATGGGCGACTACACCGTTACCGAGGCGGGCTTCGGTGCAGACCTCGGCGCTGAGAAGTTCTTTGACATAAAATGCCGCATGGCGGGACTCACGCCCGACGCGGTAGTTGTCGTCGCCACGGTCCGCGCGCTCAAGATGCACGGCGGGCTCGACAGGAAAGAGCTTGCAAAAGAGGACATAGACGCGCTCGAAAAGGGTATTCCCAATCTCCTGCGTCATGTCTCAAACATCAGAAATGTCTATAAACTCCCCTGCGTCGTTGCGGTCAACCGATTCCCGACCGACACCGACGCCGAGATAGATTTCATCATCGCAAAATGCCGCGAGCTCGGGGTCAACTCCGTGCTCTCGACCGAGTGGTCGGAGGGCGGCAAGGGCGGTCAGGCGCTCGCGCGCGAGGTCGTCCGCCTGTGCGAAGAGGAAAAGGGCGATTTCACCTTCGCCTACGAGGACGGTCTTTCGATTGAAGAAAAAATCGAAGCCGTTGTCAAAAAAGTCTACGGGGGCGACGGAATAAACGTCATGCCCGAAGCCAAGAGACAGATAGCAAGGCTTGAAGCTCTCGGCTTTGGCAAATGCCCCGTGTGCATAGCAAAAACCCAGTACAGCTTTTCGGATGACCCGACAAAGCTCGGCGCGCCCGAGCACTTCACCGTAAACGTGAAGAACGTCAAAATTTCCGCAGGCGCAGGCTTCGTCGTCGTTTTGACCGGCGATATTCTGACCATGCCCGGACTTCCGAAGTTCCCCGCCGCAGAAAAAATCGATGTTGACGAGAGCGGCAGAATAACAGGTCTGTTCTGAGATAATAATTCCGCTCGGAGAAAAAGCTCTGCCGAGCGGAGTTTCTATAAATATCGGAGGTAATAAAATGGCTTATTATTTCAACGAAGTATCGCATACCTTTAATGAGTATCTGCTCGTCCCCGGCTATTCGTCGAGCGAGTGCGTGCCCGCAAATGTGTCGCTCAAGACGCCCCTTGTCAAGTACAAAAAGGGTGAGGAGCCCGCGATTTCGCTCAACATTCCGCTGACTTCCGCCATTATGCAGTCCGTCTCCGGTGAGAAGCTCGCCGTGGCGCTCGCAAAGGAGGGCGGCGTATCGTTCATCTTCGGCTCGCAGAGCATAGAGGATGAGGCGGCCATGGTCGCAAGGGCAAAGAATTTCAAGGCCGGCTTCGTCGTCAGCGACTCGAACATCACTCCCGACGCCACTCTCAACGACGTTATCGCGCTCAAGGAGAGAAACGGCCACTCCACTATCGCCGTGACCGAGGACGGCTCGGCAAACGGCAGACTTGTCGGCATAGTCACGAGCAGAGATTACCGCGTCAGCCGCATGACCGGCGACGAGAAGGTCTCGTCCTTCATGACTCCCCGTGAAAAGCTCGTCACCGCCCCCGACAGCACCACCCTCAAGGAAGCAAACGACATAATCTGGGATAACAAGCTCAACTCCCTGCCCATAGTCGATTCCGAGGGCAATCTCAGATATTTTGTTTTCCGCAAAGACTACGATGCCCATAAGGACAACCCCAACGAGCTCCTCGACGCGGACAAGCGCTACGTCGTCGGCGCGGGCATCAATACAAGAGATTACGCAGAGCGTGTTCCCGCTCTTGTCGAGGCCGGCGCGGACGTTCTCTGCATCGACTCCTCCGAGGGCTTCTCGGAGTGGCAGTCGCGTACCCTCGCATGGGTCAGAGAGCACTACGGCGACAGCGTCAAAATCGGCGCGGGCAACGTCGTTGACCGAGAGGGCTTCCTCTTCCTCGCCGAGGCGGGCGCAGACTTCATAAAGGTCGGCATCGGCGGCGGCTCCATATGCATTACCCGCGAGACAAAGGGCATCGGCAGAGGCCAGGCCTCCGCGCTCATAGACGTCTGCAAGGCGAGAGACGAATATTTCGAGAGAACGGGCGTATATATCCCCGTCTGCTCCGACGGCGGCATAGTCTACGACCACCACATGACCCTCGCGCTTGCGATGGGCGCCGACTTCCTTATGCTCGGCCGCTATTTCGCGCGCTTTGACGAGAGCCCGACAAACAAGATCTCCATAAAGGGCACTTATTATAAAGAGTACTGGGGCGAGGGCTCCAACCGCGCAAGGAACTGGCAGCGCTACGACCTCGGCGGCGACAAGAAGCTGTCGTTCGAGGAGGGCGTTGACTCCTATGTTCCCTACGCCGGCACGCTCAAGGACAATGTCACGCTCTCGCTGAGCAAGGTAAAGTCCACCATGTGCAACTGCGGCGCGCTCAATATCCCCGAGCTGCAGCAGAAGGCGAAGCTGACCCTTGTCTCCGCAACGAGCATAGTCGAGGGCGGCGCACACGATGTTGTGCAGAAGGAGACCTACTCCGACCTGAAAAAATAAGCCTGATTCTTTACGGCAGGGCGCGGTGAAAACCGTTCCCTGCCTTTGAATTTAGGCAAATTTACTTGCACAATCACCAATAAATGAAAAGTTACGGCGCAAAAGGCTGTTAAATCCGACGTTTTTACCGAAAACGCCCGTTAAACTGTTGACACGCCGAAAATGCAATGCTATAATACAGACAATTTAAGACAGCACTTGATAGAGGATGCGAACGAGAAGAGTATCCAGCAGCAACGCCGGCAAGCGGCAGCTGGAGAAAGGCAAGTTCGCCGAAGTGATACCGCGGTTGCCGCCGCTGTAACGCTGGGCCCTCGCCGAACAGGCGACGGACTGTCACATGACTTATGTGGAGCGCTATCATCGGTTTTTCTGCAAGTATAGCAGCAAATACAAAGCCTGTGATACCTCTTCGGGTCGCAGGCTTATTTAATTTTATTCAGGAGATGGTAAACAATGAACAGAACGAAGAGAATTGTGGCCGCCATTCTGGCTATCGCCATGTGCGCAGTATTATTTGCAGGGTGCAGCACTAAACCCGGCAGCGCCAAGACCGGCGTTGAAGACGGCGTTCTGACCGTCGCCATGGAGTGTGCATACGCTCCCTACAACTGGACTCAGAGCGATGACTCCAACGGCGCTGTTCCGATAAAGGACTCCAGCGATTACGCCAACGGCTACGATATAATGATGGCAAAGAAGATCTGCGAAGCAAACGGCTGGAAGCTCGAGGTCGTCCGCCTCGACTGGGATTCGCTTGTCCCCGCAGTTCAGACCGGCAAGGTTGACGCCGTTATCGCAGGTCAGTCGATGACCGCGGATCGTATGCAGCAGGTCGATTTCGCAGGCCCCTACCTCTATGCAACCATCGTTTGCATGACAAAGCAGAACAGCAAGTACGCTAACGCAACCTCCCTTGCCGACCTCGCAGGCGCAAAGTGCACCTCGCAGCTCGGAACCATTTGGTATGACACCTGCCTTCCGCAGGTAAAGGGTGCTCTTCTTCAGACCGCGCAGGCAAACGCTCCCGCCATGCTCATGGCTCTTGAGACCGGCGCCGTTGACTTCATCTGCACCGATATGCCCACCGCTCAGGGCGCTCTCATCGCTTACAGCGACCTGAAGATACTCAACCTCCCCGACGATGCTTTCAAGGTTGACCAGGGCGACATCAACATCGGTATTTCCGTCAGAAAGGGCAACACCGAGCTCAAGGATAAGATTAACTCCGCCCTTGCAGGCATGAGCGAGGACGATTTCAACAGAATAATGGACGAGGCGGCAAAGATTCAGCCCCTTTCAAAGTAATCAACAATAATCAGAACGGAGATAACAAGATATGAACAAGCTTGCCCAGCTTTGGAGCGATATAGTTCAGTGCTGGAGTGACAGCTCAATGCAGTATTTGACCGGCGCTCTAAAGACTATTGAGCTCGCTGTTATAGCGACAATCATAGGCTGCCTTATCGGCCTTATCTGCGGAATAATCCAGACTATTCCGTGCGGCAAAAAAGATAATATCGTAAAGCGCGTCATTCTCGGAATAGTCAAGGCTATCGTGCGCATCTACGTCGAAGTTTTCAGAGGCACCCCGATGATAATCCAGGCGATATTCATCTACTATGCCCTGCCCTACTTCTCGAACGGTGCGATAAACCTTGAGGTGACCTTCGCGGCATATCTCGTTGTCTCCATCAACACCGGAGCTTACATGGCCGAAACCGTCCGCGGCGGCATAATGTCGATAGATATCGGTCAGACGGAGGGCGCAAAGTCCATAGGCATGAACCACTTCAAGACCATGCTCTATGTCATTCTTCCGCAGACCATACGCAACATTATCCCGCAGATAGGCAACAACCTTATAATCAACATCAAGGATACTTCCGTCATGTTCGTTATAGGCTACGCCGAGCTCTTCGCGGCTCACAAGGCCATTGTCGGCGCAAAATATGTCTACTTCCCGTCGGCAGTTATAACGCTGACCATCTATCTGATAATGACGGTTATATGCTCGCTCATTCTCAGACTTTGGGAGAAGAAGCTTGACGGTCCGGAGAACTTCGATCTCTCGACCACCGACTCTCTCGCCCACACCAGCGGAATGTACACATTTGTCAAAAAGACCAAGAAGAAGGAGGAAAGATAATGTCAGAGCCTATTTTACAGATAAACCATCTTTCCAAAACCTTCGGCAGCCACGAAGTCCTGCGTGACATTGACTTCTCGGTCAACCACGGCGACGTCACGAGCATAATCGGCGCATCCGGCTCGGGCAAATCGACATTGCTCCGCTGCATAAACCTGCTTGAGACTCCCTCCTCCGGCGAGATACTCTATCACGGCAAGAACATAGACCATATAAAGGGCGGCGCGAGCGCATACCGTTCGCACGTCGGCATGGTGTTCCAGTCGTTCAACCTTTTCAACAATATGTCCGCGCTCAAAAACTGCATGATAGGTCAGACGAAGGTGCTCAAGAAGTCCAAGGCTGAGGCCAAGGCGTCCGCACTGCACTATCTTGAGAAGGTCGGCATGGCGCCTTACATCAACGCCAAGCCCTCCCAGCTCTCCGGCGGCCAGAAGCAGCGCGTCGCAATAGCCCGCGCGCTTGCGATGGAGCCCGAGGTTCTGCTCTTCGATGAACCGACGAGCGCGCTCGACCCGCAGATGGTCGGCGAGGTGCTCGAGGTCATGCGCAACCTTGCAAACGAGGGTCTGACGATGATCGTCGTAACCCACGAGATGGCGTTTGCCCGCGACGTTTCAACGAATGTCGTGTTCATGGCGGACGGACTCATCTGCGAGGAGGGCAGCCCGAAGGATATATTCGAGAATCCGCAGAATCCCAAAACGCAGGAGTTCCTCTCAAGATTCCTCGAAAAATAAAATAAAAATACAGCAAAGCAGGATATCTCTAAAACGGAGATATCCTGCTTTTATTTGCGCCCGTGTGCGGGTTTTTATATTATTTTATGCCCGCGCCGCGCTCTTCTCTTGTCAATTTTTACAAAGCTGTTTTCTCTCGTGCGAAGGTATGGTACAGATTGACAAAAATGAATTAATTCGTCCAAAACGCTTGCATATTTATACATCAAGTAGTATATTATTAAACAAATAGTTGAATAAATTTGCAGTATCTGCGAATATTTGGGGATTTTTATAAATCCACTGTTCGCCGAAAACGCATTAAATCGGGAGATGCCATGAAGATATTCATAGACGGCAGCGCCGGCACGACCGGGCTGAGAATAAAGGACAGGCTCATGAAGAGGAGCGACGTCGAGCTGCTGACGCTCGGCGAGAAAGAGAGAAAAGATCCCGAGAGCCGCAAACGGGCTCTGAACGGCGCGGACGCAGCCTTTCTCTGTCTGCCCGACTCCGCGGCCGTCGAGGCGGTCGGGCTGGTCGAAAACCCCGACACCGTAATTATCGACACCTCGACCGCACACCGCACCGCCGAGGGCTGGGCTTACGGCTTCCCGGAACTCTCCGCAGAGTTTGAAGAAAAGATAAAAAATTCAAAGCGAATAGCCGTCCCCGGCTGCCACGCCGGCGGCTTTATAGCGCTGGTCTATCCCCTCGTCGAAGCGGGCGTGCTAAAAAAAGACGCGCTGCTCAGCTGCTTTTCCCTCACGGGCTACAGCGGCGGAGGCAAGAAAATGATAGCAGAATACGAGAGCGCGGACAAATCGCCCCTGCTGTCCGCCCCGAGGCAATACGGGCTTTCTCAACAGCACAAGCACCTAAAGGAGATGGCGGGCATAACCGGAATTGAAAAATTTCCGATATTCTGCCCCGTAGTCGATGATTTTTACAGCGGAATGCAGGTAACCGTTCCGCTGTTCGGGGAGCAGCTCGGCTGTTCCTTCGACGAAATCGCCGACATTTACAAAGAAAAATACCGAGGCCCCGTAGTGACCTTCAGCGAAAAATCGGATGACGGCGGCTTTCTGTGCGCGGGTGCGCTGTCGGGCACGGACGGCATGAAAATATCCGTCTACGGCAACGGCGAACGCATACTTCTGACCGCCGTATACGACAATCTCGGCAAGGGCGCATCGGGCGCCGCACTCGAAAACCTGAATCTCGTCATGGGCAAGGACAAGGCCTTCGGGCTTGATATATAAGGGAGGTAAGCAAAAATGAAAATCATCTCGGGCGGCGTCTGCGCCGCAAAGGGCTTCAAGGCTTCCGGCGTTCACTGCGGAATACGCAAAAACAGGACGAAGCGCGATCTCGCACTCATATACAGCGAAAAAATCGCCGACGCGGCAGCCGTATACACCACAAATCTCGTCAAGGGCGCGCCGCTGGCGGTGACAAAAAATCATCTTGAAAACAGCAAAGCTCAGGCGATTATCTGCAACAGCGGAAACGCGAACACCTGCAACGCAAACGGCATAGAGATAGCCGAGCGCACAAGCGAGCTTGCGGCGTGCGCTCTCGGGATAAAAGCATCCGACGTTATAGTCGCTTCTACCGGCGTTATCGGTCAGCCGCTGAGCATCGCCCCCATAGCCTCCGGCATTCCCGCGCTCAAAGCAGGGCTCGGCGACTGCTCCGAGGCGGCAGCGGAGGCGATAATGACTACCGACACGGTAAAGAAAGAGATAGCCGTGAGCTTCGAGATAGGCGGAGTCGAATGCAAAATCGGCGGCATAGCAAAGGGCTCGGGCATGATTCATCCCAACATGGCAACTATGCTTGTTTTTATAACTACCGACTGCGCGATAAGCGGCGAGATGCTGAAAAAAGCCCTCTCCTGCGACATCGCGGAGACCTTCAACATGATAAGCATTGACGGCGACACCTCGACTAACGATATGGTAGCCGTGCTCGCAAACGGGCTCGCCGGGAACACGGAGATAGACAGCGAGGGCGAGGACTTCGGCGAATTTATGAAGGCGTTAAACACGGTAAACGTCAACCTCTGCCGCAGCATTGCCGCCGACGGCGAGGGCGCCACAAAGCTGCTCGAATGCAAGGTAAGCGGCGCTCAAAATGAGGACATCGCCAAGACCGTTGCCAAGAGCGTTGTCTGCTCGTCGCTGACCAAGGCCGCCATGTTCGGCGCGGACGCCAACTGGGGACGAGTCCTCTGCGCGATAGGCTACAGCGGCGCCGATGTTGACGTAAACAAAATTGACGTCGTTTTCAAGTCCGCCAAGGGCTCGATTTCCGTCTGCGAAAACGGCGCGGGAGTCGATTTTTCGGAGGAAAAGGCAAAGGAGATACTCTCGGAAAACGAGATAGATATTCTCATCGATTTAAAAAGCGGCAGCGCTTCTTCGACCGCGTGGGGCTGTGACCTCACCTACGACTATGTGAAGATAAACGGCGACTACCGCACCTGACACGCGAAACGGAGGAAAAAAGATGAATATTTCAAATGCGGAGCGCGCAAGAGTGCTCGTCCACGCGCTGCCTTACATACAGGAATACGCCGATAAGATAGTCGTTGTCAAATACGGCGGCAACGCAATGACGAGCGACAAGCTGAAGGATTCGGTAATGCGCGACATCGTTCTGCTCTGGCTCATCGGCGTAAAGGTCGTTTTAATTCACGGCGGCGGCCCCGAGATAACGGATACTCTTCAAAAAATCGGCAAAAAAAGCGAGTTCGTCGACGGGCTACGCGTCACAGATAAAGAGACCGCCGACGTCGTTCAGATGGTGCTCGCAGGCAAGGTCAACAAGAGCCTGGTGAACCTCGTCGAAAACAAGGGCGGCAAGGCTATCGGGCTCTCCGGTATAGACGGACATATGATAGAGGCCAGGATGAAAGACGAGAAGCTCGGCTTCGTCGGCGAGATAACAAACGTAAACATTCAGCCGATACTCGATATTATAGACAAGGGCTATATCCCGATAGTTTCGACCGTCGGCTGCGACGGCGAGGGCAATATATATAACATAAACGCGGACACCGCCGCAGCGAAGATAGCGGGCGCGCTCAATGCGGAGAGTCTGATATCCATGACGGATATCAGCGGAATCCTCCAAGACAGAGACGACCCGAACACGCTCATTTCGGTCATAAAGGCGGACGAAGTTCCCACGCTCATAGACAGCGGAGTTATCGGCGGCGGCATGATCCCGAAGGCCGAATGCTGCATCGACGCGATAAAATGGGGCGTGCACAGGGTCTTTATTATCGACGGCAGGATACCGCACTCGATACTCATCGAGATGCTGACTGACGAGGGCATGGGCACGATGTTCACGGCCTGAAAAGGAGAATATTATGGATACGGTACAAAAGCAGGACAAAGAATATATCGCCGGGACTTATGCGAGGTTTCCTTTGACGGTTGAAGGCGGCAAGGGCTCCGTAGTCTGGGACAATGCGGGAAAAATATACATAGACCTCTCCTCCGGCATAGCGGTAAACACCTTCGGCGCAGCCGACGACGAGTGGATAAAGGCCGTAACCGAGCAGGCGGGTAAGCTTCAGCATATGTCGAATCTATACTACACCGAACCGTGCGTGAAGCTTGCGAAAATGCTCTGCGAGCGCACGGGAATGAGCAAGGTTTTCTTCTCGAACTCCGGCGCCGAGGCCAACGAATGCGCGATAAAGGCGGCGAGAAAATACGCCGCAGAGAAGCACGGAGCGGACTGTTATAATATTGTCACCCTCAAAAACAGCTTTCACGGCAGGACGATAACCACGCTCTCCGCAACGGGGCAGGATGCTTTTCACAAAGACTTTCTGCCGCTGACGGAGGGGTTCATATATGTTGAGCCGAACGACACGGAAAAAATCGAAAAGGTTCTCTTCGAGCGCCGCTGCGCCGCAGTCATGCTCGAGGTCGTGCAGGGCGAGGGCGGAGTGGTGCCGCTTGACAAGGACTATCTCCAGTCGCTCGAAAGGATATGCCGCGATCGTGACATTCTGCTTATCTGCGACGAGGTTCAGACAGGCAACGGCAGAAGCGGCAAGCTCTACGGCTATATGAACTACGGAATCTTCCCCGACATCGTATCAACCGCCAAGGGGCTTGCGGGCGGTCTGCCGCTCGGCGCTACGCTGTTCAGCGAAAAGACAAAGGATGTTTTGACTCCGGGCTCCCACGGCTCGACCTTCGGCGGGAATCCCGTCTGCTGCGCCGGGGCGATAAATATTCTCGAACGGCTCGACGAAAACCTTCTCGAGGGAGTGCGCGAGAGGTCGGAATATATTTTTTCTTCGCTCAGGGGTGCTCCGGGCATAAAGGATGTCACAGGGCTCGGGCTGATGATAGGCATAGAGACCGAGAGAGACGCGGCAGAGGTCATAGACGCCTGCATGGAAAAGGGCGTTCTCGTTATCAAGGCCAAGAACAAGGTGAGACTGCTCCCCGCGCTCAATATCCCGACAGAGCAGCTCGAGCAGGCAATCGGCATTATAAAAGAAGTCTGCGCAGACAAGGAGGCTTGAATATGACATTCAAAAACAGAGATTTTTTGAAGCTTTTGGATTTCACTCCGGAAGAGATAGAATATCTCATCGACTTCGCCGCGAATTTAAAGGCGAAGAAGAAAGCGGGTATACCGCACAAGCTCTGCGACGGAAAAAATGTCGCGCTGATATTTGAAAAGACGAGCACAAGGACAAGGTGCAGCTTTGAAGTCGCTGCGCGCGACCTCGGCATGGGCACGACCTATCTCGACCCCTCAGGCTCGCAGATAGGCAAAAAAGAGAGCATTGCCGACACTGCACGCGTGCTCTCTGGCATATATGACGGCATCGAATACCGCGGCTTCGGGCAGGCGATAGTCGAGGAGCTCGCGCAATATGCCTGCGTCCCCGTCTGGAACGGCCTGACAAACGAGTTCCACCCGACGCAGATACTCGCTGATTTTCTGACAATAAAAGAGCGGTTCGGGCATCTCAAGGGGATAAATCTCGTCTATATGGGCGACGCGCGCTACAATATGGGCAACTCGCTCGCGGTCGGCTGCGCCAAGGCAGGCATGAACTTCACCGCCTGCGCGCCGCAAAAATATTTCCCCGATAGATCGCTCGTCAACGTCTGCAAGGAAATAGCCGCCGGAACGGGGGCCGAGCTCAGGTTCTGCGAAAGTCCCGACGAGGCGGTAAAAAACGCCGATGTGATATACACCGACGTCTGGGTATCCATGGGCGAGCCCGCAGAGGTCTGGGAGGAGCGCATAAACGACCTCGCCCCCTACCAGGTGAACTCCGCGCTCATGGCAAAGGCATCGCCGAACGCCGTGTTCATGCACTGTCTGCCCTCTTATCACGACATGAAAACAACAATAGGCAAAGAGATGGGCGAAAAGTTCGGGCGCGACTCGATGGAGGTTACGGACGAGGTGTTCGAGAGCGCGCAGTCCGTTGTTTTCGCCGAGGCGGAAAACCGTATGCATACGATAAAGGCGGTCATGGCGGCAACGCTTACAG
>ERZ1026780.1431-NODE-1431-length-15670-cov-3.219533_pt1 | contig 15670 bp, 8 predicted proteins | sample MGYA00380126_ERZ1026780 | MGnify/ENA primary metagenome ERZ1026780 (study PRJEB33269, sample SAMEA4719762) | human gut metagenome | biome: human-associated habitat; feature: organic feature; material: feces | place: Cameroon | collected 2013-10 ... | reverse complement strand
CTAGATGGAAAAGTAGAGGGGGCCAGGAAAGAAATACCTGCACTATATAAGTCCCTCCCTGTCTATGACTATGGAAATTCCTTAGTCCTTCCTGGATTTTCAGATCTACATGTCCACGCTAGTCAGTATCCTTATCGTGGCGTAGGCGGTGATTATGAATTGCTGGAATGGCTGAAACTTTATGCTTTCCCAGAAGAAAGAAAATATAAAGAGCTTTCTTACGCAAAAAAAGCCTACCATCAGTTTGTTGAGGACCTAAAGCATTCCTTTACAACAAGAGCGTCTATTTTTGCTACGATCCATAAGGAAGCAACACTAGAATTAAGGAAACAGCTAGAAGAGGAGAAGATTCCTTGCTATGTTGGACTCGTCAACAGGAACCGGAATTCTCCATCCGACTACAGGGAAAAAGACACCGAAACCGCCTTAAAAGAGACAGAAGAATTTATCTGTTCTGCCCTAAAATTCAAATATGAGAAACCGATTCTGACCCCTCGTTTCACACCTTCTGTAACAAGAGATTTAAGGGAAGGACTTGGAAGATTACAGGAAAAATATAATCTTTCTGTCCAATCCCATCTGGATGAAAATCCAAACGAAATCAAATGGGTAAAAGAGTTAGAACCGGATTGTGAGACCTATTCGGATACTTATGCCTCTTGTCATAGGTTTGGCGGAGATTATAACTGCATCAGGGCTCATTGCATTTACAACAATGAAAAAGAAATTAATATGCTCAAGGAAAACAATGTATTTGTCGCACATTGTCCAGAGAGCAATCTGAATGTTGCCTCTGGAATGGCTCCCATTCGTAAATATCTGAACCTTGGAATCAAGGTCGGACTCGGAAGTGATGTGGCTGGTGGTTCTTCCCTTTCCCTTCTGAAAGCAGGTAACTTAGCTAGGCAAGTATCGAAGAGGTATTGGCGCTATATTGATTCCAATAGGAAACCACTTCAGACAAAAGACGTTTTTGCTATGGCAACGATTCAAGGCGGTTCTTTTTTCGGAAAGACCGGTTCTTTCTTGAAGGGGTATGATGCCGATATCGTGGTTGTCGATGATTCTTCTCTTCGTACTACCAGAGATCTTAATCTTAGCGAAAGATTAGAACGTCTCTTCTATCTTGGCCTTCGTAGTAGGATCAAGGCAAAATTCATCCAAGGAAATCGTATTCTCTAAAATTATTTTTCAGTCCTTTTTTCGTCTGAAAAAGGGGATTCTTCTTTGATTAAGCCTTTTCATGCCTTCCCCCTTGTTTTGAGCGGCGAAAACAATATGGAAAATAGTTATTGACATTCTCTCTGATAGTCTTATACTTTTAGGCGCAAAATCAAAAAAGAGAACACATTATATGGCACGAAAAATCCTGGAGCTGCGTGGGATTAAGAAGGCTTACGGAGATAACGTAATCCTAGATAATCTCAACCTCTCTGTGAACGAGAACGAATTCGTGACGTTTCTAGGGCCTTCCGGTTGCGGTAAGACTACGACTTTAAGAATCATTGGTGGATTCGAATCCAGGCAGGAAGGACGCGTCTTATTAGACGGGGTCGATATTTCTTCTCTGCCTGCTCATAAACGACCCATCAATACTGTTTTTCAGAAATACGCCCTGTTCCCGAACAGGAATGTCTTTGATAACATTGCTTTCGGTTTGCGGAACAACGTTTACTCCAATGTCTATGACATTGGAACAAGGAACAGGAGGAAGGAAAACGGAATTTCCGAAGAGGACATTGATGCTCTTAGGAAGAAGCTTTCCCGTATTGATAAACCAAAAGATGTCAAGGATTATGTAACTGGGCTCTTTCAGAAGGAATCCATTGCCTACCAAGCAGATCAACTTCTACAAGAACATGAAAAAGAGCTTAAGCATAAGAAATATACTGATATCAAGGAAAAGAGGAGCGAGATTCTGTCTTCCCTTTCCATTGATTTATCAAAATATTCATTCGAAGATACTAGGAAGTTCAAAGATGTAAAGAAGAACCTGTTTGAGGCTTTGAAAGAAGACGATAGGTATGCGAAGAGGATTGAAAAGCTCAATCGTCGCTCTTTTAAAGAAGAGGTCATTAAAGGCGAAGTCAGGAAAGCTTTGAAGCTGGTTAATCTGGAAGGATTTGAAGACCGTGATATCGCCTCTCTCTCCGGTGGACAAAGGCAGCGTATTGCTATTGCAAGAGCTATCGTGAATAAGCCACGTATCCTTCTATTGGACGAACCTCTTTCCGCACTGGACTTAAAGCTAAGAAAAGCAAGGCGTTTAGAACTGCGTGAAAGGCAGAGAAAACTCGGCATTACCTTTATTTTCGTTACCCATGACCAAGAAGAAGCTAGGGTCAGGAGTGACACGATTGTTGTAAGGAATGGTGGAAGAATTCAGCAGATGGGACGTCCAGAGGATATTTACAATGCCCCGGTCAACCAATTTGTCGCTTCCTTTATCGGTGCTGCCAATATTTTCCGCGGTACTTATTCCTCTTCTGGCCGTCTTTCGATGCTAAATAAGACTTTTAAAGTCCCGGCACAGGACTTCATGCCTGGAGATCCTCTTTATGTCATCGTCGAAAAAGAAGACTTTGATATCTGCACGAAAGAAAATAGTAAGTTTACTGGTATCGTTAAGAGTGTCAGCTTCGATAGGAATAAATATTTCTTATCGGTTGCCGTCGGTAACACTCTGATTACGGTCGAAACCGATGATAAGTATAGGGTTGGACAGGAAATCGGCAGGACGATTGCACCGAGTAACATTTACTGTGAAAGCATTAAAGAAGACAAGCATGCTCTTTTACAGAACTATGAGGATGGCAACATCTTAGAAGGAACGTATCTTGGCAATCAGAAAGTCAGTTTCTTAGGTGCCGTCTTTAATACTTACATTACGACTTTCCTTCCGGGTGAAGTTGTGGATGCGGTTATTCGTCCGGAAGACTTGGATTTGGTCATTGAGAATCCAGAATCCGCAATTCTTTGCGGTAAAGTCGTTAAGACTGCCTTTACGGGTGTTTTCTTTGAAATCTGGGTCTATGTCAATGGAACCACTTTGCTTGTCCAGGATTATCAAAACGTTGCCGTCGGGGATAGGCTCGGATTAAAAGTAGACTCCTATGAGATTCATCTTAGGAAGGTCGAGGATTCCCTTCAGCCGAAGGAAATCCAGGAAATCCGTGCTAAGGCGAAAGAAGAGGCGAAAAGAATTTCAGAATGAAACGCTTCAAAGGACTTGCCATTCCCTATGCAATCTGGCTTTTGTTTCTTTTCTTTGTTCCTCTCTTTGTCAGGTTTGTGCTTAGCTTTAGGACCGCAAACGGTATGGATTTTTCTTCTGCCGTCGGTTCGTTAGAGAACTATATCCGTTTAAATGATCCATCGATTTATAAAGCAGTATTGAATTCGTTGCTTGTTGCATTAGAGACCGTTGCCTTCTGTTTCCTGTTTGGATATCCGACTGCTTACTTCATCTCATTCTCTAAAAGGAAACATAAGATGCTCTTCCTTCTTCTTCTCATTCTTCCAAGGTGGTCTAACTCAAGGCTTCGATTTGTTTCTTGGCTTCGTCTCTTCTCAACGGATGCATTTAAGGCTTTGAACTTGCTTGGCACCAATCAAGCCGTTGTCCTAGTCTCTGTGACAACCTTTCTTCCGTTTAGGATCTTTCCGATATATACCGTGTTGGAAAAACTGGATCGTTCCCTGATTGAAGCTAGCCGTGATTTAGGTGTTAACCCAGTCAAGACCTTCTTTAAGGTTACCCTTCCTCTTTCTAGGAAGGGTGTTTACTCTGGTATTCTTAGGGTCTTCTTGCCTGCCGCTACGGAGTTTGCGATTTCTCAGACGGTTGGACAAGGAAAAGTCCGTCTGATCGGTAACTTGATTCAATCGGTCTTTGAGAAGAACAATTTTGGCTTTGGTTCCCTCCTCTCGATTCTCTTATCCATCATTATTATCGTAAGGATTTTCCTTTTTGATAAATTAGGAAAACAAGCGAGGTAAAACGCCATGCTTGAAAAGAAAAGTATTCTTTCTACCCTCTTTGCTGCGTTCAAAGTCATCTTTGTCGTCTTTGTCTTCTCTAGGATGTACGTCCCAATCCTTATCATTGTCTACCAGTCTTTCAATGCTTCAGCAAATTCTAGGACTCCTCTTCTCTGGGGCGGCTTCACTCTGGATAATTACAAAGCAATCTTTACGGATCGTCAGCTTTATGTCTCTATTCTCGATTCTCTTCTTGTTGCCTTCTGGACAACTTTAATTGCGACGGTCTTTGGTCTCTTTGCCTGTATCGGCATCCATGCCTTGAATCAGAAAGCACGGAAGACAATGGATTTCCTAAACGAGATTCCAATGCTTTCCTCCGATATTGTCATTGGTATCTGCAGGAGGATTGTCTTCTCTTTGATCCGTCCTATTTTCCCTAAGGTCTTTGGATTCACGTCCAGGCTGATTGCCCATGTGTTCTTCACTGTCCCCTATGTCATCAGGATGGTGCTTCCAAAACTGGATCAGAGCGATGAAAGCTTGTTTGAAGCTGCTATCGACCTTGGCTGTCCTCCGGTGAAGAGCCTTTTCAAAGTCATCATCCCTTCCTTGACTACTGCTATCTTAAGGGGTTCTTTGATTGCTTTTACTTTATCCATTGATGACTTTGTTATTTCCTTCTATACCCAAGGCAATGGATTTACGAACTTCTCGAACTACGTCTATTCCAGCTACACGAAAAAGAACTTCTCTGCTGGCAGCTATGCCTTCAACGCACTTCTTACCTTTGTCACTTTGCTCCTTGTTCTTCTCATCTCTTTGCGTTCGGCAAAAAAGAAGGAAAAGAATCGTCTACTTAAGAGGCAGAAAACAAAATGAAACGACTCTCTATAATTTTGTCCCTTCTGATTGCTTTTACTATCTTTGCTGTTGTTGTCATCTCCTCCCCTAGCGATATCCTTTATCTTATAAACTGGGGAGAATATATCAATCAGGATCTGGTAAAGCAGTTCGAAAAAGAGAATAACTGCCAAGTCATCGAAGAGGATGTCACCTCTAGTGAAGCAAGGTATCAGAAAATTGCTTCTGGTGCGACAAGCTATGACGTAGCTATCCCAGGGGATTACACAGTGGAACAGCTCTATAACCAAGGGTATCTTCTGGAAAGGGATGTTGATAACAAAGAAAGGAAGAATCTATCTTCTTATCAAACTATTTTTACCGATTCTCTTTCCTCTTTAAGGAATGATTATCCGGTTAAGAGAAGCTACTATAGGCCTTACTTCTATGGTTCTTATTCTCTTCTTTATTCTACGAAGAAGGACTATGTCGAAAAATGCGTCCAGCAAAATGGATTCCAAACACTCTTTGATCGTTCTCTTTTTGAAGGAAACGTAAAAGTAGGAAGGTACGATACTTCCCGATGGATGGTTGCTTCCTATCTATTAAGCAAAGGTTTAGACCCCAATTTTACGGATTTAAGTACACTTTCCAGTGAGGGTAATCTCTCTAAGGACTTAGAGCAAGAAATCATTGCAGCCTTAAAGAAAGAAAAGTTTGATGAATTCGGAAATGATCAATTGAAACGGGATATTGCATCCGGAAGCTTAGACCTCTGCTATGTCCAGTCTGGTGATTTCTTCGATGCTCTGTACCTTTCCTTAAGTCAATCGGATAATGAAATCGAGTTTAACCTCTCGGTTCCGAAGATTACAGCTGCATTCTTCGATTCTAGGGTGATACCAAAGACTTGTCAGAACAAGACGCTTGCCAATAAGTTCATCAATTTCAGGCTGGATAGTAATCATGCTTATCAAAACGCTCTTGCCATTGGATATTCACCGACCATAAAAGAAGTCTCTACTCTCTTTGAAAAAGCCGCCAAAGATGGAGAAGACTATTACAAAGATGATACGAAGTCGTTATCTAGGAAAAACTTCCTTTCCAAGTATCCATACTATCTAAATCCGCTCTACCAGGTAGAAAAAGTCTATCGTTTGAAGCCAAAGAGCAATTCTTATCTGACTACCTGCGAAACAATCTTCAATCACCTTGCCTGATCACAAAAGGACTCCCCTTGAGTCCTTTTTTTCTGTCGTAGTAAGAAAACGCTTTCATAGTTGCCTGCTTTTCGGTATAATATCAACGTTTTGTCAAAAACAGGAGGGAAAAAGATGAACTATAAGAAAATCGTTGTTGCCGGGGGCGGCGTTTTGGGAAGCCAGATTGCATTCCAGGCTGCCTATTGTGGATTCGATGTTACGATTTGGCTCCGTTCGAAAGGCTCCATTACCCGTACTCAGCCTAAGCTCGACCATCTGAAAGAGACTTACCTGGCTACCATCAAGGAAAGGGATACTCCAGAAGGAAAAGAAGACCATATCTTTGCTTTAGGTCTTGCCGATAAAGATACCTTTGATGCTAAGGCTTGCAGGGAAAAGACAGAAGCTGCCTATAAGAACATTAAGCTTGAATTGGATAGGAAGAAAGCCGTTGAAGATGCTGATCTTGTGATTGAATCCAGGGCAGAGAACGAAAAGGATAAGATTGCATTTTATAAAACCTTGGCGCCTCTTCTTCCCGAGAAGACTGTCATTGTTACGAATTCCTCGACTCTTCTCCCAAGCAGGTTTGCAAAATATACAGGACGTCCCTGCAAATACCTCTCCCTTCATTTCGCAAACCACATCTGGAAAAACAACACAGCTGAAATCAGGAGTCAGCCACAGACTGACGAAAAGTATTTCAAGGAAGTCATTGACTTTGCCAATGCTATCCGCAGGATTGCTCTTCCAGTTTTAAAAGAAAAGAACGGATACCTTCTGAACTCCAGGCTTGTTCCGTTCTTGCTCTCTGGTCTTGACCTATATGTCAACGGAGTTTCCGATCCAAAGAGCATTGACTTGGCTTGGACGAGAGGAACTGGTGCTCCAAAAGGCCCCTTCCAGGTCTTCGATATTGTCGGATTAACGACTGCTTATAACATTGTCAGGCAGTACCAGAAAGTCCCTGGCCTTCTTTCTCCTCTCCTTAAGAAGAGGAGGATGCCCTACAATTTCAAAGGCATGGCCAAGGTCTTGAAGAAGTATCTCGACGAAGGAAAACTCGGTAGGTGCTCCGGAGAAGGCTTCTACAAGTACAAATAGACTCGATTGACTTTAGGCCTCCCCTTCCTTTTTAGGGAAGGCTTTTTGCTTGCCTATTTTTTGTAAAGGAAGAATGAAAAGGAATTTCAAGACAAAATGGGGCTTAATGAAAGCGCTTTCTACCTATTATTTTCTTTTATTTGGCGGATTTGGGCTATACGGCAAAACATCACTACTTAAGCAAAGTGCTATAATTTCGCCGAAAATTTCGCATCAAGGAGTGAATCAATGAAAAAACAAACCTTAACCCTCTTCGCTGTGCTCTCTCTGCTTTTGGCTGGCTGCCAGAATAATGAAAATTCTGTCAGTCTCAAAGAAAACTCTCAGGACGTCTCGTCTGGAATTTCCGAAAGAGTGAATCCGACGGAAAAACCGACGGAAAAGCCGACTGAAAAACCGAGTGCTACGGCTAAACCGAGTGCTTCGGCAAGTGAGGAAAAGCCTAGCACCAGTGAGAAACCTTCTGTTTCTACCTCTTCTTCTGTTGAAGAAAAATCCAAATGGGGTGCTGATGTTCAGGCTCAGAGGAAACAATACTTAGGTGGAGAAATCCTTCCTTATGTTTCGCTTGGTAAGAGTGTTACGGCTGCTTGGTCAAGACCTGACACGTATTCTAAGGAACGTTATCTTGAAATCACTGGTACTGCTGCCTACTCTCAGTCTTTAGCAAATGACTTCCAGGCTGCTTTTACTAAGGATGGTTATACTGTCCTTGGCACTGGTGAGAAAACAGCAACAAATGATGAAAAACATTTGTCTGTTGTTCTTAAGGAAGATGAGGATCCCGTGGAGTCGCCGTTATCCAGGCTTCTTATGATGAACCTTATGATAAGACGAAATTCTTATCCTGGAATGATGAGACAAGGGAGATCTTCAACGAAAACCTTCACCAGCATGGTTCCTCGATTCCTTTGATTTATTTAGGAACCTGCAACCCGGATTCTGAATGGAAGGATTATACTGGCGATCATGGTGCCGTTGTTCTCACCGGTTTCAAGTGGGATGACAAAGTATTTGCAGATACTAAGGCAACCTTAGATGGTGCCGGATGGACAACCAGTGAATCCACCGATACGAAAACGGTTGGTAGCTTAAAGCTTTCGGATAACTGTGTCATCACGATTTCTATCGAAAAGGACGGTAGTTCTTATTCGGGTTATAAGCCGGAGGCAACGATTTCCATTGTCGAAGGCTATAATCCAGGCACTGCAACGGCTTGGTCCACGGATGTCAAGGACGAATTAGAGGGCTTCCTTGGTCAAGGACATGTTCCACCCTATGTTTATTTAGGCAGGGATGGAGATCCGACTATTGATACGAATAATTACGATCATTCCATTGTCTTAAAAGGCGGACAGTGGCATGACGAAATCATCAATGACGTCAAGACCACTTATACGAACGATGGCTGGACTCTTGTAACGGATAAGAGTGCAGAAGCCATTTCCCAGAGCAAGACCATTCTTCTGTTATCAAAATCCTATGATGACGGAAATGTCACCATCAATGCAGAGCTCACAAGTGAGTACAAAGGAGTTCCAAATCTTCGTTTCTATTATAGAGAAAAGTTCGATCCTACCGCCTGCTCTAGCTGGAACACGGATGTTTCCGACATCATTGATACGGATAGGAACCAGGATACCATTCCATATGTTTATCTTGGCTTAAAGGAGCCATTTGCCAACTACTCTAATTATAGCGGATTGACTGTTTATGGCGGCGAATGGAATGACCAAGTCATCGATTTAGCCAAAGCTGCTTTCTTGACCGAAGGGTCTGGATGGGTGAAAGACAGCGAAGACACTGCCTCTGAGGATCCTTCCATTCATTTCCACAAATGGTTTGATAATGGAGACTACAGGTTTGTCACGATTCAGAAGTACGGTGATTATGCCCGTCTTTACGCTCATATCAGGAAAACAACAACAGATAGCAAAGATTGGTCCAATGAGGCCAAGACTTTGAGGAACTCTGTCCTTGATAACCATAGTGTTCCTTACTTCTATAGGGCTCCGAACAGTGATATCACCGCAACTCAAAACGGAAACCAGGTGATTCTCTCTGCTGCCAGCAAGGATCTGATTACCAACGATATCATTGATGCCTATAAGGCAATCTATGTCAATGATGGTTGGACGATTACGGAGAAGACGACCGCTAGCGGTTACTACAGCACGCAATACGATATCATTGCAAAGAAGACGGAAGAGGATGGCTGTGTTTTAACTGCAGTTCTTGGTACGAAAGCAAACGAATACGAATACGATAGTACCTTTGAATCCGGCACTTTCACTGTGACGATTGATGTTCCCTATGATCCAAGCAAGGGAACAGCATGGTCTACGGAAGTCAAGAATGCAAGGAAGGATTCTTTAGGACGCCACGATGATATTCCTTACTTCTACATGGGTTATCCGGAAGCTACTGTTTCCGAGAAGACTAGCGATACCCTTGTTCTTAAGGGTGCTGCTTATGATGCTCAGATGCTGACAGAGTTCAAAGCTGCCTTTGAGAAAGATTCTGCTTATACGGTTCAAACAGATGCAACTGCCTGCAAAGGAAGTGCAACTGCTACTAGGACAAGCGGGGTTTCTGGCACTAGGAATGCAGTTCTTTCCAAAGGAAGCGATGGCAATGCTTATCTGAACCTGAAGTTCACGGAAAGCTACAACGCTAAGAACAGGACTTCCTACTCGGATGATGTTAAAGCTCAAATCAAGAAGATCTTCGGTGACAATGAACTCCCATCTCTTTATCTTGGAACCGTCAATCCGACCGTCACTGTACCGAATTACTCGAGTTATCTCGATTTAAATGGTACGAAATGGAACGACTCCATTCTCAAAGACAATAAGCCGATTCTTGAAAATGCCGGCTTTACTGTCATTGAAAACAAAGAAGGAAGCAATGGACACTTTACTGGTGTCAGTTCTGCTGCTGCATTGCAAGGCTACAAGTATTTAGGAAGTGATGCGAAATCCGGAAGGATCCGTTTCCTACTTACCCGCGACAATGCGGATAAGAGTGTTGCTAAGGCAACAGCCCGTTTCTGGCATGATGCTCCATTCACGGATCCAAACGCAACGGCAACTTCGAATTGGACAAACGATGCTACGAATAAGAAGGCAAGGGAAGATAACCTTGGCGGTACCGTCCTTCCTTACTTCTATGCTGGTACTAGTGTGGATGTCGGTTCTTCTTCTTATTACAAGAACCAGGTCAAGATCACCGGCAATTTCTCTGGAAATGATAAGAACTCCGCTGCTATTTACTTCAATATTGTGGATACCTTAGTCAGCAACGGCGGAACACTGAAGTACGTTGACTACACCTATGGAGAATATGCTGGAAAAGTTACCATTCTTTATCCTGCCAAAGATGGCAACGTCATTGAAATCACTAGGTCCAGCTACTCTTCTAGCCTCTACATCACCTGCCAGTATAAGGAAGCCTTCAATCCTGATGCCAATAAACAGACTGACTGGTCTGCAGATGTTAAGAATAAGAGGACAAGTAACTTCGGACATGTTCTTCCTTACTTCTACATCGGTGCCAAAGATCCGGTTGCTAACGTTTCATCTTATTATGGTTTCACGATCACTGGTGCTACCTTTGATACAAGAGTCTTCGGATACTGCGAAGAAGCCTTGAAGAAGGATACAGTCCTTACCTGGAAGATTGTCAACGATAATGAGACTCTTCTCTTCGCTAAAGCGGTGGATGCCGATGGAAATACCTACTATGTGACCCTGCAGGAAGATAGCAAGAACCAGACAGTCAGGACTCTGAAACGAGTCGAAAAGGCTACATCCGATACTGAAAAAGATGCCTAACTAGAAGAGGTAACAAGACAATGAGAAAAAAATCAATTACATTAGTTGCACTTCTTTCTATGCTCCTTGTCGGATGCACAGATAACAGCAACAAGAATTCGACAAAGCCTTCTGCAGAACCTTCGATTTCTGAAAAGGCCTCCGCCACGGAAAATAAGCCGACAGAAAGCAAGCCTACCGAAAAACCTACCGAAAAACCGACGGAAAAACCAACAGAGTCTCCTACTGTTAAGCCAAGCGAAAATCCAGGCAGTGCTTCTACTGAGAAACCAAGCGATAGTGTTTCGCCTTCTGTTTCTCCCTCTGAGAGCGATGATCAGAAATCCAAATGGCCTTCGAAAGTCCAGAGTGTCAGGAAACAGTATCTTGGCGGACAGCTTCTTCCTTATATCAGTTTAGGAAGTGGTGTTGGTGCTTTGAACGAACAATTTGATGTTAATATCAGTGGTGATGCTCCGTATGATGATACTTTGAAAAACAGTTTCAAAGCTGCTTTCAAGGCCGATGGCTATACAGTCGATGACACAGAGACAAATCAGGTCTCTGCCACCAATGAAACCAAGCATCTTAGTGTTGTCCTGAAGGAAGACACGGACCTTGAGGTTGCTTGTCTTATCGCTTCCTATGATGAACCCTATGAACCTTCGAAACTGACAGCATATCCTTCCAGTGTCAGGAGCGACCTCAAATCGTGTCTTGGCGGACATGAGAACGATGTTCCAGTCGTTTATCTTGGAACCGTGAATCCGATTTCGGAAAGTACTACTTCCGGTGTGGTGAATATCTATGGCCGTAATTGGATTGATGATAGGGCAACCGATGCAAAGACAACCCTTACGAACAATGGCTTCAAGGTTACCAAGACATCTTCTTATAGTAATGAGTTCACTGCAGAAAAAGCATTCTCTGACGGAAACAAACTGACCATTTCTATCTCCAAGGAATATAAATATGCTTTTGGCAGCTATGTCCCGAAGAGGTCCGTTGCTTTAGGCGAGAACTTTGATCCAACGGCTGCCAGTGATTGGACAGATGACATCAAACAGTACTTTACTGCCAAATTAGATGGGCATACAGTTCCGTATGTTTATCTTGGTTCCAAAGCTCCGACCGCAGAATGGGAGAGTGGCAAGCTTACCATTACTGGCAAAGTCTATGATGATCAGGTCTTTACTCTTGCAAAGACTGCCTTCGGAGCAGGTTCTGGCTGGACAATCACGGAAGATAATACAAGTTCTTCCTATAGTCCGAGCTTAACCGCTACAATCAAGGAATCCGATAAATGCAGGCTGACTGTCAAGGTTTCTAAAGATTATGCTCCTGGAAGTTATTCTGTTTATTGCCCGAAGAGGGAAATCGCGATTCTTGAACACTTTGATCCGGAATCCTTTACTGCATATCCAGAAGACTTGAAGGCCGCTTTGGATCGTTCTCTTGACGGACATCAAATCCCAGTTATCTATTTAGGAACCGATACTCCTGCCTTTGAAGAATCTTCTTACTCGGATAAGGTCAGCATGACTGGCGGCAATTATGTCGAAGAAATCAAGACTGGTGCTGAAGCAGTCCTCTCCGCTGCAGAAGGATGGAAGAAGACTTCTTATTCTTATTCTTCGGATCTGACTTACGAAAAGACCTTTGAAGACAATGATAAGATCACTATTACAGTTGGCGAAAATTATTCTGGTCTTGCAAAGATGGATGTCGAGAGGAAAGCCGGATGGTATCCAGAAGGAAGGACGGAATATTCTGCCGATATTAAACAGCTTTTCAACGAAAAGTTCGATAACCATGGTGACAAGATTCCGTTTGTCTACTTAGGCTGTAACAAGTTTAAGACCGAATGGGATGATTCCAGCAAACAGCTTACCCTCTCTGGTAAGACGACAAAAGATAATATCATTCTTGATAAAGCCAAAGAAGCCTTTGCTTCCTGGACAAATACTTCCACCGAAAGCACGAATGCAACCTATGTTACGACTAGGACAGATGGTTGTGTCTTAGCTGTCAAGGTCTGGAACACTTCTACTCCGCGCAGGGAAATCTCTAGGCTGACTCCTTCTAAGGATACTGCTTGGTCAAGTGAAACGGATAAGACCATTAAGAGCTTGACTGCTAACCATGCAATCCCTTATTTCTATAGGGGTAATGTCACCAATCGCACCAATAGCTCTTCCGATCCGACTGTTGTTGGTCTTTCCGGTGATACTCTGCTTGACGATAAGGAATTCTATCTTTTTGAGAAAGCATTCGTAGGTTGGGAAATCACAAAGGGTTATTCTAGCCGTACAGCTAAGAAAGTATTTGAAGACGGATATACTATCTTTGTTACTCTAGAAGGCAAATATAGCAGTGCATTAGGCGGATATATGTCTGTTCTCTCCTTCCGTACCATTGCTCCGTATAACAAGGATTCTTATACTGCTTATACTGGAAAAGCAAAGGATGCTATCGATAAAGTCTTTGGTGATAAAGCTTCCTTAGTTCCAGTTATCTACTTAGGAACCAATGATCCAACCACCGATTCTTATGGTAACTATGTTACCTTAACCGGAACTGGTTGGAATGATAAGGTCATTACGGATAACGAAGCTACGTTGAAGGCTGCTGGATTTACGACCTTCTATACCGAAGATGTCAATAAGGGTGACACCAAGAAGTTTTATGGTTACGGAAAGTCCATCCAGGCTTACAAGGCTATCGGAGATGATCCGTCGAACGGATACATCCGTTTAGCAATCGCTTCTTCTTCTCTTGATGTAGTCAAGAAGGATGCAACCGTCCGCTTCTGGTACGATAAGGCTGTCACGATTCCTTCTACCGATGTCAACTGGGCAGAAGATGATGCGAATAGCACCTTAAGGGAAGGCCAGCTCTACGATACACTTCCTTATTTCTATAGGGGAAGCAACGTTACCGTCAAGAAAGCTAGCAAGTTCAATGGCATTACGGTTACTGGTTCCTTCACGGATGGCGAATGGAATAACAGCTACTTAAGGAACGCCAGGGAAGTTCTGAAGTCTAAGAAAGGCGCCAAGATTGTCGATGCAAGTGTTGATCTTTCTCAGGCCAATGGTGCTTACTTTGTCTTAGAAGGTAAGAACCCGGATGGTGATAAGATTCTGTACACTCTTAGCTGCACCTCTACGAAGTTAACTCTCGATGTTGAGCTTGTCGAAGAATACAATCCGACTGGTGCTACTAGCTATAATGCAACAGTCAAATCTGCTATCTCTACAGCCTTAGACGGCAATGACATTCCTTACCTCTATCTTGGCAGCAACCATCTCTCCTATACTGAAGACGAAGGAAAGATTGTCCTCCAGGGTAAGTATTACGAAGAACATAAGAAGGATTACTTCACGTTAGCAGAATCCACCCTTAACGATGATACTGCTCACACCTGGGAAGTAGTTACGGATGGCGAGAGCCTTCTCTTTGCTTCCGCAAAGCTTGAGAACGGAAAATCCATCTACATCAAACTCACCCTCGAAGGTTATAATTCTATTCCGACTCTTACTGTTACTCTCCATTAATCTCTGCGATACGATTCAAAAAGCTGCCTCCTCATGGAGACAGCTTTTTTGGTTGAATCGAGTATGAAGGGTTCACGGAATATAAGATGATTCGAGATTGAGTTCGAATACCAACTTTTTATTTGGTTTAAAAATACTCCGATACAAGAGAAAACCCTGCCCTAGAAAAGGGCAGGGTCTCTTTTGCGGTTATTCGACTATGCGGATTGCTTTGGAGTGTAGGAGAACTTGAAGACTGGGTTGCCGGTACTATTCTTTGTGAGCTGAATGTAGAGTGTACCATCGCTTGCTTCTGCTTTGGCAAGAAGGAGGTCTTTTCCGTTATCAACGCTTGTCCAAGTGAGAGAAGTATCCAGGGCTAAGCTTGCTTCGACAAGGGAGAAGATGGAATCATCCCAGGTCTTACCGGTCAAAGTAACTGTATTGGTTCCCTTTGTGAGTGTGTAATTCTTTGTTCCGATAGAGAAGTAAGGAATGACATGTCCGCCAAGCTGTTCTTGCCTTGCGGCTTTGACTTCATCCTGCCAATTCGTTTCCGGACTTGGATTGAAGCACTCGGTATAACTGACTTCAATGGTCCTTGTGGACAAGGCAGAAACTTTGTAAGTCAAACGGTTTCCATCAGCAGCAGTTCCGACCCAGACACCTTTCCTTCCCTGATTATCGTAGCTTAAGTCAAGATTGGTATTCTTCAATGTCGGATCAAAGGCTTTCAGCTTTTCAATTGCGTTCCTAGCATAAGGCTGAACATTGGTGACATTTGTGAACTTGCAGGACCTATTGATTCCATCGCCAGCTGTAGTGGCTTTCCTAGTAACAGTTCCAAGATCCCTGAACGGAAGAGTTGTTCCACCAAGTGTGCTCTGCCTTAATGCAACATTTGTTGCATCTTCGTTCCATTTTGTTGTTGTAGCTGTTCCGTCATCAATGGTTTCGGGTGCATCATAGAAGAAGACAGCAATTGCACTGCTCTTCTTAATAGTGGAGCTATCACGGGTTAAGATGAAACGGATGTAACCATCAGCAGGAGTTGTTCCAAGTGCTTTATAGCCTTGGAGAGCGGCTGCAGAATGGTAACCGACGAAGTGACCATAGCTATCGCCTTCTTCAATCTCACTGACTGTGAACCCAGCGGCTTCTAATAGAGGCTTGTTGTCTTTCAGCCTATCAT
>ERZ1026780.1426-NODE-1426-length-15684-cov-6.069678_pt1 | contig 15684 bp, 15 predicted proteins | sample MGYA00380126_ERZ1026780 | MGnify/ENA primary metagenome ERZ1026780 (study PRJEB33269, sample SAMEA4719762) | human gut metagenome | biome: human-associated habitat; feature: organic feature; material: feces | place: Cameroon | collected 2013-10 ... | reverse complement strand
ATACTATAGGTAAAAAATGCGCAGGATTTTAAAGCGATTTTGAACACCCTACCCGGCGGGGCACAAATAAACCACCACCGATACGTTCACGTATTTCTCAAGCAATACCGATGATCCGCTCTTTACCGTAACCTTACAGTAATACTTGCGTCCTTTGGAACTGTCCGTAGGGCGCGTTACGATGTTCTGTGAAGTGGGGATGGAGGTCAGGCGCTCCGTACCGTTATACCATTCGTAGGTGATGTCGAGGCCCAGCTCCTCGTTGGAGAGATGTTCCTCGGAATCGTTGGTGACGTTGACGGTGAACTTGCGCTCGCTTGTCGTAAGACTTGCCGTAAGCGTGATGGGGTTGACGATGACAGTATTGGTGGTGGCGTTGCCGTCGGTGGCATACACAGACTGGGCGTATGTCTGACGGGGGAGGGAGAAGGGATTGAGCTTGTCGGTGTTTACCTTCACCGGATCGGCGTCGCCGTGCGACACATACCAGTCGTAACCGTCAGTCATAGTTTTGCCTTCTTCGTCAACAACGGTGAGCACGTCCTCCTTGCCACGCTCCATCTTCAGAGCTATGGAGCTGAAAGCGAAGCTGTTGGACGTAGCGGAGTAAGCCCACGTCTTGCGGTCGAGCTTATTGTCGTTGATGTAAGCGTTGGCTATTTCGGTGAAGGTCTTGAAGAACGTCTTGCCCGTAGAGGGGTCGGTGTCGGTGGGTTCATGCTCCGTGCCATCGTTATAGTTGGCTGAGCCAGATACGGCATTGGCATGAGAGTAATATAATGTAGCCTTATTGGATGCTGCAAAAATCTTCTGGTATGAGCTGCCATAGAAGGCAATGACGCTTCCCTTGCTGTTGCTGCCGTTTGTTATGATGCCGGGACCATGCACATAGATGTTGGTGGGAAGGATGGTATATGTGTTCTTGGAGAAGCTGGTGGCACAACCGATACCGCCAGATATGGTGCCCGATTTCTTGCATGTGGCGTTCTTGTGCATATTCATGCTGACGTCGGCAGAGATGTTGAATATGCGGTGATAACCGCCGTTGATGTAGCCCACGATACCACCTATGCGGTAAACGCTGTTAACGTCATACGCTTCCTCGTTGTCCGTAACCTTTGAGTTGCGTATGATGATGTTGCTTATCTCTGCGTTTTGGGTAAGGTCGGCAGCAACGACACCAAGCTTGATGGTACCGCTGCCCACTGGGCGATAACCCTTTGTCTTCTCCACGCAGGCATTGTCGATTACCAGGTTGGTGACGCAGGCGAAGCCAGCTTCGTTGGCAGCAGTTCCTGCCAGACGCGAGAAGAGACCCCATGATGCCTCCTGGCCCTCTGCATTGGTCCAGCAGATGTGCATGTTGCTTATCTTATGGCCGTCGCCGTCAAACTTACCGGCAAAGAAATTAGGTGTCTTTGGGTTCCATTAGCCAATAGGAGTCCACAACGCCTTGCTAAGGTCGATGTCCTTAGTAAGCTTGAAGTATTTGCCTGAGAACGTCTTGCCGTTGTTTACGTCGTGTGCAAGCTTAGCCAGCTGCATATCGTTGCTGATAAGGTACGGGTTTTCCTTCGATCCGTCGCCTGCCTCATAGCTGTCGGCATAGTAAGGCGTGCCGTCATACACATCGCCATACACTTTCGGTTCGGTGTCGACAGTGGAGTCCTGCTGCGCCATCACCGTTTGTGCGCATACAAGCAGGAGGGTAAATAAGAAGAGTCTACGATATATACAATTTGAGAAATGTAAGTTCATTTTCAAGTGCTTATATGGAAGAATAACGGTTTGTCATGTCCTAAAATCAATCTATCAGCAGATGGCCCGTATAGGCATCCTGATCTGCCAGCACATACAGATAACGAGGTTGTATGAGGATGCGGATGGGGTTTATCATTGCTGTTTTGCCCGTTGCGAGGCTACTGAAATTGCCCTTGTTAAGGACTATATTGGAGGTGACGTCCTTTCGTGTGACCACCGTCGTGCCGTCCTTGGCTATGAGCTCCACGTCGTAATTGACGGTGATGACGGGTTGGAAATCAGCATCGGGGATGGTGTAGAAGTTGGCACCCCATTGCGTATAATCGGCAGAAGTGACGATGACAGTCTTCGTGGAATCGTCGTACGCCTCGCTGCCGTAGCCCTTGTAGGGGATGGGCGTATCGACGAACGTCGCACGATTGACGTTATTCCATTTTATGGCAGAGGCAGTCCAACTATTGGTGCCGTTGTTCCATGTGTAAGAGCGTGCGATGGTGCACGATGTGGCGAGAGTGCCCGAGAGCAAGACGCTATGTATGCGGAAATGTCGGATGGCGTTCATCTTGGCGTCGAGTCGGAAGGACAGACTGTAGCCGGTAAGGGTCTGGTCGAACTTCAGGTCGATGACGCGGTCTGCATTCTCCGTGCCGATTCCTTCCTTGTTGACGGGTTGAGCGCAGATGATGGGGGCTGCCTTCGTGTCGAAGATGACGGGCGACGTGGCGTTCTCCATGGCGAAAGGGAAGGCGATTGTGAGGGCGCCGTTAAGGGTGGGGGTCCGCGTCGCTTCTGCCGAATAAGGCATGTATGCAAAGAAGTTGAACGAGGATGCGTTGGGATAATCAGCCCATCGCTTTGGCGTCTCCGTAGGCCAGCTCTGCGTGGAAGCGTCGTATGTGGCTGTTTCGTTAAGGAAGATGGGGGCGGAGTAATTGAGGTCCTGATAGCCGAAGACGCCCATCGTGGCAGGATGGCGTTGCGGATCGTATGCTTCGTAGGGATTGGTGCGGGTGAGAATCTTCTGCGACTGTACGGCGAAGGTGATATAGTCGTAGCTGTCGGCATGCTGAATGGGCATGTCGGAAGCGTCGCAAGCACTGAGGATTGCGAGAGAGATCATCGCTGCTATGGAAGTGAAATGCTTCATGTTTGTTATCATATATAGATGTTTCTACCAGTCGTGTGTGCCGTTGCCGTCGTTCTTGATTTCGGCACCTGGGAGCCATTGCTCCACTTGCATGTCGGCGAAAGTGATGTTGTCGCCAACGTCAGACAACTTGAAGATGTAAGTGTATTGGCATCCAGCCTTCCACTGCATGTACTGCGCCGGAACGGTGGCCGACACCTTCTTTCCGCTGATGTTGGCTGTTATGGTGTAAGCGCCCTGAGCGTAGGGAATGTTGGCGAGGGGCGGCACGTAATACCATTTCTGATAGAGCGTGGGGTCCGTGAGGATGTGAACAGCGTCCGACGGCTCCTCGTAGGGGACGGTGAGTAGGAGCTGACCAGTGGCATTGGCCGACGCTGGCGTCATCGTGATGATGGGCAGCAGGCTTGACGGTATGCCGGTAAGGGGATAGGAGGCTGAGATGGTGCCACGGAGAGGGGTGTCTGCCTTGGAAGTGTTGTCAAGGAAGCGGCTGTCGCCGAACTGTATGTTCCTCATTGTGACGCCCTTCGTGCCGTTGGGATAAATGAAGCGGAAGCGCACCTTGGCGATGATGGGGGCGAAGGTGAGCGTCACGCACGATCCGTAAGCGGGCGATGAGGCTGATGTGCCGTTGGAGGATGGGGTGGCAAGCTAGAGACGGCTGGCGTATGGTGACGATGTGGCGGTGGCAACATCGGAATATTCAAAAGGAAAGCAGAGGCTGACGTTGGGGTCAGCGGTGGTCGGGGTGGTGACGGTGACGTCAGAACGGAAGGGGCTGTAAGCGAAGAAGCGATAGCTTGTGGCTGAAAGGTCCCAGTATTTTATGGTTTGCGGAATGGCGAGAATTGGGTTCTCGATGCCCACGTATTCCCAGTCGGCAGTGTTGGAGGCGGTGTTGCCCGCGCTGCCCTGAGTGAAAATGACCTTATAGCCGTCCATCACAATCTGTGAAGACGACAAGGCGGAAACGTCTGATGTGGTTTTGTACCCCCAGACGCGGAACGAAGTGAAAAGTGTTTCGAGGCCGTTGCCAGCACCTCGTGTGGTCTGCGCATCCTGCCATTTGCTGTTGTTGCTGCCAAAGGCTATGCTCCTGGTGGGTGCGTCGGGATTGGGCACTATGGGTTCGTCCTGCGCCGAAGGAGAGCAGGAGAAGCAAAGGCATAACGAAAGGCAAAGCAGTAAAGAAAAAATGCGTGATGACAGCATAACTTCTTGTGGAATAATTAACAACGAATGTCGAGGGTGCGTCAATGTTTTGGATTGATGCACCCTCGGCGATTAAGGGATGGGTATAAGTTTATACGTTATGTAAACTTACTTTACGACCTTTACGATCTTGTAGCTCTTCTTTGTACCATTAACGTATTCTACAGCGTAGAAGGTTACAGTTACTGGATCTGTAACTTTACCTGTCCACTTGAGAGCGTTGACGTCGAGGTCGTGGCCGTCTTCTGTCGGAACCTTGTCTACCTTAGTTGCGCCTGTAGCCTTGGTCACAATCATCTTCTTGCTGTTGGCGTCGGTAACAGTCCATGTTGTAGGATTCTCTGTCTTGTCCTTTTTACCGTTAGCGATAGCGTTGGCAACGCTTGCCTCGTTAATAGTCTGGGCTGCACCAGCTTCGATAGTTACGGTGTAGAGCTTCTGAGGAGCAACTGTTGTTGCAGGAACCTTTGTTGTTGCAGGAACGTGAACTGTAGCGTAGATATCTGTACCTGCCTGATATTCACCACCGTTAACAGTAACCTTACCATCCTTGAATCCGTATGTTGTGATAGACGGATCAGAATCTGTCGTGATGGTCTGCTGCAGACCGTTTTGCTCGTCCTCAAGAACAACAGCGTCGAAGCTGATGGCGGTCAAACCTGTTGAGCCGCCGCCTGTAGAACCGTTGGTGTTCTGAGCAATCTTGATGTGCATCAGGGTATGAAGGAGAGCATAGTCCTCCGGAACGACATCGTAGCTTAAAAACGTTATCTTATGTTAAACGTTTGAGGGTGATATGGCTGATGTCACCATGTAAGGACATGAACTTCGGGTTTTATTGTGCGTTCGCCTTTCGGTGAGATGTTGTGTCGAGTGCCTTCTCTGGACAGATGGGGCCTTAGACAATTTGTTGGGAATTTGGGTCATTAAGTTGGTACGGATTATCGCGTGAAATAGAGAGCCAAACGCCCCTTTTTGTGCGTTTGGAACGACGAAACGAAGCTTTGCGTTCACGATAAGCCATGTTTCGCGTCTCGATAGACCATGTATCGCATTGCGGTTAAGCATGTTTCGAGCGTCGAAAGACCATGTATCGCATTGCGGTTAGGCATGTTTCGCATGGTGTAAAGTGACGCGCGAAATGAAAGAAGATGGGTTTTTGTGATAAAGTATTGACTGTCAGATTGTTGCGAAAGTATGCTGAGAATCGCGTATTTGCGACCGAAGGCGAGATGGTTTCAAAAAACAATGTAGATTCCTATGTAGATTGTTGCGATTTTTGTTAAATCTATCCACACCCAGGCAGAGGCATGCGTCAGCACGACAAGGAGCAGAGCGATGGCCGCAAGTAAGCCGATAAGCCGCAGCGACCTTTCTCTCTTTTAGGTATTGTGATGCGCCATTTGTTTCGCGCCATACCTATTAGTAGGTATATGTATGGTATAAATTCACCGTTGCTTACTCTTTGCCAATTTATATTTGTACTTTTGCAGCGATTTTTAAGCAATACGCAAAATGAAATTATCAGAGTTGCATACAGGCCAAACAGGCATCATCGTCAAGGTGATGGGGCATGGCGGATTTCGCAAACGTGTGGTGGAAATGGGCTTTATCAAAGGCAAGACCGTGGAGGTGTTGCTCAACGCCCCATTCAAGGACCCCGTGAAGTACCGTATCATGGGTTATGAAGTTAGTTTGCGCCACTCGGAGGCCGACATGATTGAGGTGGTAACCGAGCACGAGGCACGGCAGATAAGACAACAGGATAGGCTGGAGGACGCCGACCAACTGCGCACCGTGGTGGGGGCGAACGATCCCGACGACGTGGCCATTACCGACGCCCAGTTGGCCGACGAGGCTGATAAGCGACATAAGGTGATCAATGTGGCGCTGGTGGGAAACCCCAACTGTGGCAAGACCTCATTGTTCAACTTTGCCAGTGGCGCCCATGAGCGCGTGGGCAACTACAGCGGTGTGACCGTCGACGCGAAGGAGGGACACGCCACGTTTGAGGGTTACGAGTTTAATCTCGTTGACCTTCCCGGCACCTATTCGTTATCGGCCTATTCGCCCGAGGAACTGTATGTTCGCAAGCAGTTGGTTGAGAAGACCCCCGATGTGGTGGTTAACGTGATCGACGCTTCGAACCTCGAACGCAATCTCTACCTGACCACCCAGCTCATCGATATGCACATTCGTATGGTGGTGGCCCTCAATATGTTTGACGAGACGGAGCAACGAGGCGACAACATCAACCTCGATGCCCTGTCGAGCCTCTTTGGTGTGCCCATGCAGCCCACGGTGTTCACCACGGGGCGCGGTGTGAAGGAACTCTTCCATAAGGTGATTGAGGTGTATGAGGCTATGGAGGATGCCGACGCCCACTTCCGACACATCCACATCAAGCATGGCCATGAGATAGAGCACGGCATTGCCGAGATACAAGATCACCTGAAGAAGGAGCACGGATTGCGCGAGCGCTACTCTACGCGCTACCTGGCCATCAAACTGCTTGAGAACGACAAGGAGGTGGAGCAGCTGGTTAGGACGTTCCCCGACGCTGATGAGATTCTGGAACATCGCGACGAGGCGGCCAAGCGTGTGAAGGAGGAAATGAAGGAAGATTCGGAAACGGCAATCATGGATGCCAAGTATGGATTCATACATGGTGCCCTTGCCGAAGCCGGCTATACCACGGGAAAAGGAAAGGACACCTATCAGCTTACGCACCTGTTGGATAGGATTCTTACCAATCGGTTCGTGGGATTCCCCATTTTCATAGCCCTTTTGGCGCTGATGTTCTTTGTGACGTTCAACCTGGGCGCCTATCCTATGGACTGGATCGACCAGGGTGTGGGGCTGCTGGGCGAACTCGTGGGAACCTACATGCCCGATGGACCTGTGAAGGATATGCTGGTGGATGGCATCATTGGTGGAGTGGGAGCCGTTATCGTGTTCCTGCCACAGATTCTGATTCTCTACTTCTTCATCTCGTTTATGGAAGACAGTGGATACATGTCGCGTGCGGCATTTATCATGGATAAGCTCATGCATAAGATGGGACTGCATGGCAAATCGTTCATCCCGCTCATCATGGGCTTTGGATGTAATGTGCCAGCGGTGATGGCCACGCGCACCATTGAGAGCCGTCGCTCGCGCATCGTAACGATGTTGGTGCTGCCGTTTATGAGCTGTGAGGCGCGCATACCTATTTATATAATGGTTATCGGAACGTTCTTCTCGCTGAAAATGCAATGGGTTATCATGACGGTGCTTTACCTGATTGGCATCGCTATGGCGGTGGTGATGAGTAAGGTTTTTACGAAGTTTATGATGAAAGGCGAGGACACACCGTTTGTTATGGAATTGCCGCCTTACCGTTTCCCCACAGCCAAGGCTGTGAGCCGACACACGTGGGAGAAGGGCAAGCAGTATCTCAAGAAAATGGGAGGAATCATCCTGGTGTCGACCATCATTGTGTGGGCTTTGGGCTACTTCCCCCACAACGAGGCGCTCACCGAGCAACAGCAGCAGGAACAAAGCTATATCGGACGTATTGGACAGACCGTGGAGCCTGTGTTCGAGCTCCAAGGATTCAGTTGGAAGATGGACGTCGGACTGCTTGCTGGTGTGGGTGCCAAGGAAATTGTGGCTTCCACGATGGGCGTGCTTTACGCCAACGACGAGAGCCTGGCCGACGATTCGGAGGCGGGCCAAGGCGAGAGCCGATACGAAAAACTGCACACGCTCATGGTGGGCGATGTGGCTCAGATGCATGGTTTGGCACCTTCGGATAGGCGTGTGGAGGCTGTGGCTACGCTGACGGCTTTCTGCTTCCTGCTCTTTGTGTTGCTTTATTTCCCCTGTTTGGCTACCATAGCGGCCATCAAGGGCGAGACGGGATCGTGGAAGTGGGCGCTTTTCGCAGCTGCTTACACCACGCTCACGGCCTGGGTGGTATCGGCCTTGGTGTTCAGAATAGGCTTGCTCTTCATCTGATATGCCATTCTGCTACAGGTGCTTGGTATGAGATGAGGGGCGATGATGGGTCGCTAATGGAAGGGGCTCCTCTAATAGTAGCCGAGCCTTTTGCCTTGATCTTGTAAAAGCGTTACTGGTAGATGAGGCAATGGCGCCCAATCGTTCCATGGTTGGGAGGTTATGAATTGATGTTGTCGAACAGCGTCGGCCCTGTTTGCTTGGCCGGCTTCTGTTGGGCAACGTCAGGACAATCGTCCTCCGTAGGAAGAAATGACAATTGGGTGGTTTGAGCCTTGATGCTTTTGGGGTTCAAACGATAGGTTCCCCACGAGGGATGGTCTAAGAGGTCTTGGGAATAGCGACTGTTTTGTTGGAGAAAGAGCAACACGCGACGCTTCACCTCCTCCAAACTAACCTTGTTGAATAGGTCGTTTTGAGAATTATAGACATGAAGGATAATCTTGCGAACGCGCAAGCCCTCAGGTCCAGCTTCAGCGAGGATTTTAAGGATCTCTTCTCTCATAAATAAACCACTTGTGGTTATTTTATTTTCTGTTTGGCGATGCTTCGCTTGCTGCCGTTTGCTATAGCCGTGCTGATGGTGTGGCGTATTGGGCCGATACGGTGCAGAATGTTACATGCCGAAAGAATGGCCTTGCGGAATGGGATGGCGTTGTGAATGGCAAATTGTATAACCAAGTTGGGTCTAATGTCTGCATTAGAATAAAAAAGAGCCGCAACTCACGCTTATGAGCTGCGGCTCTTTTATGGCTTTTTATACGATTAGGCAAGCACAACCTTACCCTCAGCACCTTTCACTTTGCCCTCCTTGAGCAACCATCCTATACCCAGCAGAATCTCGGTCTCTGTCTTACCAGTGGTCTTGACGAGCTCCTCAACGCTCTGAGCCTCACCAGCTGCTGCAAGTGCATTGTAAACATCACCAGCGCGGAAACCAGCATTGTCAGCGTCTACGAATACCGTAGCTTTCTTAGTGGTCTTCTTTACTGTAGTCTTCTTTGCTGCTGTTGTTTTTGTTGCAGTTGCCTTTGTTGCGGCTGCCTTACTTGTAGTCTTCTTCTCTGTCATGATTAAGTAAATTTAATGCTCTCTTTAAAATAACTTTCTGATTATCAAGTTATCCATTTGCAAAAGTACGACATTTTTTTGAACAGGGGCTACCGTTTGTTCTAAAATAACACCTTTTATTGTGTTGGAGAAGGGATTATTTGATATTTTTTGATTTATGTCAAGACGCGTGGTCTTGAAATTTCCATTTTCTCGTAGAATACTCCTGATATTATGCAAGTTAGATAGCGTCTTACCAAATATCACTATCCAGCTTTTTTCGCTCTTTTTCATTCTTGTTCTCTCTTTTTCGCTCTTGTTTCGCTTACCAACCTTGCCCTTATCATCTTTTTGCTTGGTTGCATACTCTTATGGTCTTTGCATCTCGTCCGAAACAGAATCTTCTCGCTCATATTTGAGCGAGCCACCAGCATTTTTCTTGTCTCTCCTTGCTTTAATGCCCCCCCCCCAAGCCTATAGCAACCCACAGATACTTAACCCCTATAAACGCAACAAAGCCGCTGAAAATCAGCGGCTTTGCTAATGTTTGCTATAAGTTTATTTCGGCTTGTTTGTATTAGCCAAAATTGTCGTACATAATGCTTTCCGGATCGACACCCAGGCTATCGAGATAGTCGGTTACGGTCTTGATAAGCATGGGAGGTCCGCAAAGGTAGTACTCGCAGTCCTCAGGTGCCTCGTGATCCTTCAGGTAGGTGTCGCGTACGCAGTTGACCGCGAAGCCTGCATAGTACTTCACGCCGGCTGCGTCAGCGACGGGATCGGGACGGTCCAATGAGAGGTGGAGATGGAAGTTGGGGAATTGCTTCTCAAGCTCCCAGAAATCCTCCATGAAGAAGGCTTCATTCAGGCTACGGGCACCATAGAAGAAGTGGAGCTCACGGTCGGTGCAATGCAGGGTCTTCGTCATGTGCATGATCTGCGAGCGGAGCGGAGCCATACCTGCTCCACCACCAATCCAAATCATCTCCTTCTTAGAGTCGAAATGGGGATGGAAATCTCCATAAGGACCACTCATCATTACCTTGTCGCCGGGCTTCAGGCTGAAGATGTAACTTGAGCCAATACCTGTAGGTACGTTTTGGAAGCCAACCTGCGGACGCGGCAGGAACGGAGTGGTTGCAATACGCACGGTAAGGGTTATGATGTCGCCCTCAGCGGGATAGTTGGCCATAGAGTAGGCGCGTATCGTGGGAACGGAGTTGTGGGCCTTCAGCGAGAGAATGTTGAATTTCTCCCATGCGCCGATATAGTCTTCGCCAATCAGCGATTTGTCGAAATCCTTGTCGTAGTCGATGCAGTCGTATGCTGGAATCTTGATCTGGGCGTATGATCCAGGAACGAAGTCCATGTGCTCACCCGGGGGAAGAGCCACTTTGAACTCCTTGATGAAGCTCGACACGTTCTTGTTGCTAATGACGGTGCACTCCCATTCCTTAACGCCCATGATCGACTCGTCGATCTTAATCTTGAAGTCGCCTTTGACCTTGGTCTGGCATCCGAGACGCCAATGCTCCTTGATCTGCTTGCGAGTGAAGTGGGGACGCTCTGAATCGAGAATCTCACCGCCGCCCTCGAGCACCTGAACCTTACACTGGCCGCAACTGGCCTTACCACCGCAAGCGGAGGGGAGGAAGATGCCGTTGGCGTTGAGTGTGGTCATAAGCGAATCGCCTTGAGGCACATTCAGGGTCTTGGTGTCGTTGATGGTAATGGTGACATTGCCGCTCGGGCTTAGGTATTTCTTGGCCACCAAGAGAATGATGACCAAAAGGAGTATCACTGCAAGGAACACTCCTACGCTATTGATGATGAAACTGAAATCCATGATCTTTAAATTTTAAGTCCTGAAAAGCACATCATGGCCATGGCCATAAGTCCTACGGTGATGAAGGTGATGCCAAGTCCGCGCAAGGGCTGGGGAACATCGCCGTACTGCATCTTCTCGCGGATAGCACCCATTGATGTGATGGCGAGCACCCAACCAATTCCTGAGCCGAAGGCATATACGATGGCATCCCAGACGGAGCCGATGTACTGCGTGTTGCTCGGATCAAGGTTGATGCGCTGCTGCATGAACAGAGAGGCACCCATGATGGCGCAGTTCACAGCGATCAACGGCAGGAAGATACCCAGTGAGGCATACAGAGAGGGCGAATAACGCTCCACAACCATCTCTACAATCTGCACCATGCCAGCAATGACAGCGATAAAGAGAATGAAACTCAGATATGACAGGCCCAGTGGATCGAGCACTTTCGTCTGAAGCAGATAGTCAACCGGTACGGTCACCACCAGCACAAAGGTAACGGCCAAGCCGAGACCGAATGATGTCTTTACGTTCTTCGATACGGCAAGGAACGAGCACATGCCGAGGAAGAAGGCAAATATCATGTTGTCCACAAAGATGGACCGGAAAAACAAGCTAATGAGGTGTTCCATAATTATTTCTTATCTTCTTTGTAAAAGAATGCACGATGAACCCAAATAACGCAACCCAGCAGGATGAGTGCCATGGCAGGCATGGTCATCATGCCGTTGTTTGCGTAGCCGAAGTCGTAGAAGCAATCGGGGATGATTTGGAAGCCCAGAAGGCTGCCGCGGCCCAAAAGCTCGCGCAGGCCGCCCACAATCACAAGGATCAAGGCGTAACCCAAGCCATTGCCAATGCCGTCGAGGAAGCTTGGCCAAGGCTTGTTCATCATGGCAAAAGCCTCAAGGCGACCCATGAGGATACAGTTGGTGATGATCAGACCCACGTACACCGAGAGCTGAACGCTCACGTCATAGGCGAATGCTTTTAAGATCTGGCTAACGATGGTAACCAGGGCGGCAACTACAACGAGCTGCACAATGATACGGATACGCATAGGAATGGTGTTGCGAATGACCGAGATGATCACGTTGGCAAATGCCGTGATGACGGTCACTGCAAGACCCATAACGATGGCTGGCTCGAGCTGTGCGGTGACCGCAAGCGCTGAACAGATGCCAAGCACCTGCACCAGTATCGGGTTGTCGAGGTTCAACGGGTTACCGAGAACCTCTCGGTTTTGTTTGCTTAATAAACTCATCTTTTTAGGATTAAAGTTTGATGTTATTTTGCATTGAGGAACTTAGTGTATTGTCCCAGACCTTCCTGAAGCATCTGGGTGACACCATTAGAGGTAAGGGTGGCACCCGTGACGGCGTTGACCTGCGTCGACGGATCTTCCACCTTCTTTTCCACAGCTAAGGCAATGGATGTGTGGTTGTCGCCAGCAAACAGGTGCTTGCCTTGGAACTTCTCCTGCCATGCCTGGTCGTCCTTAATGGCCGATCCCAGACCAGCGGTCTCACTCTCGTGGTTGAAGTAGGCTCCGAAAACGGTTGCCTTGTCATCGTTGATGGCAATGTAACCGTTGATGGCGCCCCAAAGGCCCATGCCGTAAACGGGAATGACGTATTTTGTCTTGCCGTCCACCTTGCAGACGAACACGGCCAGTTTGCCATTCTTTGCGTCGGCAGAGTTCAGTTTGAAACCCTTTTCGGTTCCACCAGCTTCGCCACTCTCTTTCACTTGGCCGTCTTCACCGATGATATCATCGGAGATAACCACCTCTTTATACTTCTGTGCTGCGGCCTCGTTGTTCAGGCCACGGATATTGAGGGCGTATAAGATTTGCTTCTGCTTGTCGAGCGCAACGTTGGCGTCTTGAGCAGGCTTGAGTGCCTGGAAGGTTAATGCCAACAGGAAAGCGACAATCAGTACAAGGACTACCGAATACGTAATCGTGTATGAATTGGAATTTGTTTTCATGCTTTTACTCCTTATTTATTGGTTGCCCGCTTTGCGCGTTTGGAAATATTGGCCTCCACCACGCAATGGTCGATGAGCGGCGCAAACATGTTTCCGAAGAAGATGGCGAGCATCATACCCTCGGGATAGCCAGGGTTCATCACTCGAACGATGATGGCTACGGCGCCAATGAGGAAGCCGTAGATCCACTTGCCTGTCTCGGTGCGAGCTGAGGTGACGGGATCGGTTGCCATGAAGACAGCTCCAAAGCAGAAACCGCCCAGGATAATGTGCTCATACCATGCGATGGGTGTAGAGCCCGTTGCTGTGAACAGAAGGGCCATTGCGATACCACCCAGGAATACCGAAGCCATGGTCTTCCAACTGGCTATGCCTGCCCACAAGAGGATGACAGCGCCTATAGCGATGGCAACGACCGATGTCTCACCGATAGAACCAGGGATGAAGCCTAAGATCATATCAGACAATGTGGCGTTGCTGTTCAGGCCTTGTGAGATGAGTCCGAGCGGTGTGGCCTCTGTGAATGTCTCAGGCAGTGTGTAGCCCAGTCCGAAGATAGAATCCTGTGCCACCCATACCTTGTCGCCCGTCATCTGGCTTGGGTAAGAGAAGAACAAGAACATGCGGGCTGCAACGGCCACGTTGAAGATGTTCATACCTGTGCCGCCCCAGATCTCCTTAACGAAGATAACGGAGAAAGCAATGGCCAGCACCAGCATCCACAGCGGTGTGTTGACGGGGATAATCAGGGGAATGATGATTCCGCTAACGAGGTATCCTTCCTGAATCTCCTCGTGCTTCCATTGTGCCCATGCGAACTCAATGCCAAGACCAACGATGTAGCTGACAAGAATCTTGGGAAGAATGGCCAGGAGTCCAAAGACGAACATGCCCATGAAGCTGGTTTCGGCGAGCTTGCCTGCAGCCAGTGCGTTTTGGTATCCAATGTTGTACATGCCAAACAGCAGTGCCGGCATCAATGCGATGACGACCATACTCATGATGCGTTTGGAGTCGATGGCGTCATGGATGTGCGCTCCGCTCTTCGAGGTGGTCTCGGGCACGAAGAGGAATGTGCCAAAGCCATCGTATATGCTTTGGAAAGCGTGCCATTTGCCGCCCTCTTCAAAGAGAGGTTTTATTTGGTCGAAATATTTCTTTAATCCACTCATAGTTTTTATGTGTTAATTACCTAAGTGTTGTCCTATCTTAAGCATTCTCCTTGCGCAGGATGTCGAGACCCTGTCTGACGATCTTCTGCAGCTCCAGCTTTGAGGAATCCACAAATTCGGCCACGGCGAAGTCTTCAGGGCTTACCTCGTAGATGCCGAGTTGCTCCTGCTTGTCGATGTCGCCGGTGATAATGGCCTTGATGAGGAACTCTGCATAGATGTCCATTGGCAGCACCTTGTCGTACTCGCCGCTCATGATCATGTGGCGCTCGCCACCCTTGATACGTGCGTCGAGGTCATACTCGTGGTTCTTGCCCTGCAGCCATGAGAAGTAGCTGCGCGACACAGAGAAGTCTTTCGTTCTCGGCAGAATCCATCCTAAGATTTCCTCCTTGTCGTCGCCTTCGGGAATGGCTGTCACCTCAGATGTGTGGGCGCCTAAGTAATCGTTGAGCGTAGCGCGCTCACCGGTCAGCGGATTGCCGTTGATGATGCGCACGTGGTCGGTTGCAACCAGTTTGCCATTAAGGATGTCGGCCAATTGGGTTCCCACCAAAACGTCGGCGTAAGCAGGTTCCTTGATTTGGCTTCCGGCAATAGCGATGGTCTTGCGGAGGTCCACTTTTCCTGTAAGGAACAGGCGACCGATAAAGATAACTGATGTGGGGTCTACCGTCCAAACCGTCTCGCCACGGTTCACCGGGTCGATGTGGTTGATCTGCACGCCCACGTTGCCAGCCGGACAAGGGCCGTCGAATACGTTGAGGTCGATGTCCTGGGCCTCTGTCAGCGCTTTTGCCGTTTGCTTGGCGCCCACGCCCAGATGCACTGTTGCGATGCGGTTCAGGGCCTTCAAACCAGCCAGGAACGCATCCTCGTTGCCCTCCAGCTCATACTCGAAGTCGTTGGCCAACGGCATGTCGCGCAGAGCCGAGACGAAAATGCCCTTAGGAGTAGTGCAGGGATCTGTGGAAATGGCATACGGCAGTTGGTTGATGTAACCAAACAGGCCGGCCTCAAGCAGCAACTGCTTCACGGCGTTTCCGTCCATCTTGCTGGCATCGTGCTGACCGAAGTCTCGATAGTCCAACTTGTCGTCGGCTTCTACGCTGACGCTCAAGACGCGTCGACGCTCTCCGCGCAAGATTGACTTGACTGTTCCACTCACAGGTGAGGCAAACTTAACCTCGGGAAATTGTTTGTTGACAAACAAGGCGTCACCAGCAAGGACATGATCTCCTTCCCTGACAACAACCTTGGGGACGATGCCAGTGAAATCGGAAGGGCGTAAGGCCACCGTCTTGGAGGCTTGGCACTCTACCTTTTTCTTGATGGCTCTTCCTTTTAGGTTAATGTCTAAGCCTTTACGCAACTTAATAACATTTGCCATAAAATAGAATATAATTGTTTATTGATATCCAATAATAGTATGCGGACTTCAACTTTTCTTGACTTTTATAGGTCAGTTGTGTTGCATCTTTCCAAATCAGCTGCAAATATACACAATATTTAATTCATTT
>ERZ1026780.1419-NODE-1419-length-15733-cov-4.351129_pt1 | contig 15733 bp, 15 predicted proteins | sample MGYA00380126_ERZ1026780 | MGnify/ENA primary metagenome ERZ1026780 (study PRJEB33269, sample SAMEA4719762) | human gut metagenome | biome: human-associated habitat; feature: organic feature; material: feces | place: Cameroon | collected 2013-10 ... | reverse complement strand
CCCTTACACAGGGGAGGCAAGGGGAGATGGGGCGGCTGCTCGCTACGCACCGCTTTGCCGGAAGGCAAGGGCTTCCGGGCGGAGCAGGGTTTCCGCCGGTCAGCGCGCGGGGTAATCGCGGGGGCCGTAGATGGCCGTACCCACCCGGATCAGGGTCGCGCCCTCCCGGATGGCGGCCAGATAGCTTCCGCTCATGCCCATGGAGAGGATGTCCAGCGGGGCGTTTTTATAATGCCGGGTCCGGGCCTGCTCCAAAAGCTCCCGCAGCATGGCGAAGCAGCGGCGGCTGGCGTCGCTGTTGTCAAAGGCCGGCGGAATGGCCATCAGGCCACGGACGCGCACGGAAGAAAGTCCCTCCGCCTGCTCCAGCAGGGGATAGAGCAGTTCTGTCCCCGCGCCGGTCTTGGTGGCTTCCTCGCCGATGTTCAGCTCCAGCAGAAGATCCTGGGTAAGGCCCTGCTTTTCCGCTTCCTTTGCGATGGCCTCCAGCAGGCGGAGGCTGTCCACGCTCTGAATGCAGGCGGCCCGGCCCACCACCTTTTTCACCTTGTTGGTCTGCAGATGGCCGATAAAATGGACGGGCTTTTCCAGATAGACCCCCGCTTCATAATTCACCAGAAGCTCCTGCATATGGTTCTCGCCGAACAGATCCACCGGCAGGGCCGCGCTCTCCCGGATGGTCTCCGGCGTGCGGGTCTTGCAGACGGCGCAGAGCAGGATCTCCTCGGGCTTCCGTCCGGCCTGCCGGGCGGCAAGGGCCATTTCCTCCCGGATGCGGGCCACATTCTCCGCCATGCGGGCGGCGTCATAGGCCTGCGGCATACTTAAAGCTCCAGATAGGCCGCCCGCGCTCCGCCGATATATTTGGGCCGGGTCCGGGCGCAGAGGATCCGGGCCTCGCCGATCCGGTCCAGCGTCAGCCGCACCGGCACCGCCACCCGGCGAAGATGCATGCCGATGAGGGTGCCGCCGATGTCCAGACCGGCGTCGGCCACAATGGTCTCCACCGCCACAGGCTCGGTAAAGGCGGCGTAGGCCGTCACGGCGAAGGAGCCGCCGGCATGGGGCTGGGGCACCACATTGACGATCTCAAAGCCAAACCGCTCCGCCGTCTCCCGCTCCACGATGAGGGCGCGGTTCAGGTGCTCGCAGCACTGGACGGCCAGACGGATGCCCCGCTCCTGCAGGACGGGATAAATGCCGGAAAAGGCGGCCTTCGCCGCCTCCATGCTGGAGCCCTTGCCGATGCGCCGGCCCACCATCTCGCTGGAGGAACAGCCGATCACCAAAAGCTGGCCGGGCTTGAGCCCGGCCTGATCCAAAAGCTCCGTCACGGCCTGACGGGCCTGCGCTGTGATCTCTTCATACATAAGCTCAACGACCTTTCCAAGAATGCTCCCGCACAGCCGGCACCTTGATGAGCAGCTGGTAGAGCAGGATTGAAACAATACATCCGGCCAGACCCTGCATCAGGTTGCCGGGGATGCTGGTAACAGCACCTGCGGGCTTGCCCAGGATCAGGGCCTTATAAGCAAAGTAGCCGGCCACCATGAACAGCTCGGCGGGCACGACGCAGAGGAGCTGCATGGGAACGGAGGGGATCTCCCGCTCCTTCATGACCTTCTTCATCAAAAGCGCGGCAAAGACGGCCACGAGACCCTTGATGATAAAGGAGCCGGGGATATAATAGGCGTAGCCTGCGATCAGGTCGGCCAGAGCGGAGCCAAGGCCGCCGGCGATGCCGCCGTAAAGGGGGCCCAGCAGAAAGGCAGACAGCAGGACGAAGCCATCGCCCAGATTGGTATAGCCGCCCACGGTGGGGATGCGGATCACCAGCGTCGCCACGCACACCAGCGCGGCAAACATGGCGGTGAGGACCAGCATACGAAGCTTGTTGTCGTTTTTCATAGCGTTTTGTCTCCCTTGTGTGTTGTTGCCTTTATCATACACCGTTCTGACCTGATTTCCAGTGCCACTTCAAGAAAAGTTTATGTGGTCAGATGGCGCGGGGGCCGGAAAGGCTGCCAAAAAAACGGGCAAAAAACTGGGCAAAAGGGAGAAACTGCTGGGAAGAATTGACAAAAGTGGGAGCGGCTGGTATAGTGGTCTTACGGCAAAGCCTGCCGAATCAAGGAAATGGAGGACCGAAGAAATGAAAAAGACCATTGCGCTGCTGCTGACGGCGCTGCTGCTGTGCACCGCGCTGCCTGTGTTTGCCAAGGCGCCGCCGGCCGTTGCCACGGAAGACGGCAGGATCACGGTGGAGCCGTCTGCCCGCGTGACTGCGGAGGTCCCCAGCATGGACTGCAGCCATTCCGGCGGGGAGCGGGAGTTCCGCGTGACCGAGCAGCTGGCCTGCGGCGAATATCGGAGCTATGACCAGGTCTGCTGCGCGGAATGCGGGCTCTTTTTGAAGGCCCGGAACCTGACCTCCGGGACGAATCATGCCCACATCGGCGACTGGATCAAAAACGGCCCCTTCTATGAACTGGGAGTAGGCTATTACTATACCTATACCTGCGCCTCCTGCGGCGCAGACATGGGCTGGCTCCACGCCGGCTTCTGAGGCCCGCCGCAAAACGGCGAAAACCCATAAAAAGCATTCCGGAGCGCCCTTTGGGCGCTCTGCGACTGTCGAAAAACCGCTTCGCTGGGTTTTATTCCCCGCAAAACGAGTTTTGCGGGGGCCCCATTTTATTTGATAGGCTCTGGTCGCCCGAACTACGGGCTCCCGCGCCATACGCCGCACTCGCGGCGCGGCCCAGAAGGGCCGTGACTCCGGCCTGCGGGCCGGTTTCGCCAAATTTTTGCGAAAATTTGGCGGGTTACGGTGTTTTTTCCCGGCACATGTCCGTGAAAAAACATCCCATAGGAAAAAGCCTGCAATTTTGCAGCCTTTTTCGACAAGCTGCGGAGCGCCCTTTGGGCGCTCTTTTTATGCGTGCTTTTTATCCTGCTTGGGGCCGGCCTGCAGGCCCAGCTGCTGGCAGAGATAGGTGATGACCCTTTTCCGGGTGATGATGCCGATAAACATGCCCCGGTCGTCTACCACGGGGGCAAAGTTCTGCTCGGTGGAGGTCTGGAGCAGATCCTCAATGCTCATGGAGGCCTTCAGCGGCTTGTTGTCCTTATGGTGGGGGATGCCCTTGAGGGGCGTCTTGTCGGCGTCGGCAAAGCCGTTTTCCAGCTTGCGGATCCGCCAGAGCAGATCGCCCTCGGTGACGGTCCCCACATATTCGCCGGTGCGCCGGATGATGGGGATGGAGCTGTAGCGCACCCGTTCCATGACCTTCAGCGCCTGGGCGATGGTAAAATCCTCATATAAAAACGCGACCTCCTGCTTGGGAGTGAGGAAGAGCAGAATGTTCATGGGCGTCCTTTCTCAGAATGGGCCGGAGGCGGAGCGCGGATCGCCCCGCTATGCTGTTTGCTGTGACTTTATCCTAACACAGTTTACGGCAAAGGGCAATGAACGGTGCGTGAATTTTTGCCGACCGGATCCGGCAAAAGCAAAAATTTTTCTTGCGTTTGCCTGCGGCTTGCGCTATACTTTCAGTCGTATGCTGTCTGAAAACCAAGAAAAAGGAGAACCTCCATGCCTTACGCCCTTGCCCTGTTTGCTTTGACCTATGTACTCATGCTGATCTTTGCCAAGCACCGCGCGCTGATCGCCCTGGCCTCCGCCGCGGTGTTTATCCTTACCGGGATGCTGCCGCCGGGGGAGATCCTGGCGTCCATCGACCTGAATGTGCTGCTGATGATCGCCGGCACCATGGGTCTGGTGCAGCTGTTTATCGAAAGCAAAATGCCCGAGCGGCTGGCGGAGCTGATCATGGAGCGGGTCCCCAATGTGCAGATGGCCGCCGTTGCGCTGGCGCTGTTTGCGGGGGTGATCTCCGCCTTTGTGGACAATGTGGCCACGGTGCTGATGATCGCGCCGGTGGCGCTGGAGATCTGCAAAAAGCTCAAGACCGATCCCGTCCCCTTCATCATTGCCATCGCCGTTTCCTCCAATCTGCAGGGCGCGGCCACGCTGGTGGGCGATACCACGGCCATCATGCTTGGCTCCTACGCCGACATGAGCTTTCTGGATTTCTTTGTCTACAAGGGCAAGCCGGGCATCTTCTTCGCCGTGGAGCTGGGCGCGGTGATCTCCGCGCTGATCCTGGCGTGGCTTTTCCGCCGGGAAAAGCAGCCCATCCCCAAGGCCGCCGCGCGGACGGAGGTCACCGACTATGTCCCCACGATCCTTCTGGGCGGCATGGTCCTGCTGCTGATCGCGGCCTCCTTCCTGCCCAATAAGCCGGAGATCACCAACGGCCTGATCTGCATTGTGCTGATGGCGGCCGGCGTCCTCTACAGCACCCTTCGCCACAGCCGCAGCGACGCGCTGGTCAACACCCTGAAGGCCATTGATTTTGAGACGCTGGGCCTGCTGGTTGGGCTGTTCCTGATCATCGGCGGCATCTCCAACATGGGCGTCATTGACGCCGCGGCAGACCTGCTGGCAAGGCTGGGCGGGGGAAAGGTGTTCGTCCTGTATACGGTGATCGTCTGGGCCTCCGTGCTGATCTCCGCCTTCATCGACAATATCCCCTATGTGGCCACCATGCTGCCGGTGATCACCGGTCTGGCCTCCAAGCTGGGCATCGATCCCACGCTGCTCTATTTCGGCCTGCTCACCGGAGCCACCCTGGGCGGCAACTGCACGCCCATCGGCGCTTCCGCCAATATCACCGGCATCGGCATCCTGCGCCGGGCGGGCTATGAGGTCAAAACGCGGGACTTCACCCGCATCGGCATCCCCTTCACGCTGGCGGCGGTGATCCCGGCCTATCTCTATTTCTGGCTGATCTACGCATAAGCGTGAGAGACGGCAGCGCGGCCTGAAAAGGCCGCGCTTTTCTTTGGCTTTCGTGCCCCGCGGGGCTTGGCTCCCCTGTGTAAGGGGAGCTGGCAGGGCCGACAGGCCCTGACTGAGGGGTTGTGGGTTTCGTATAGGAGCGGGCAACCGGTTACAGGCCGCCTTCTCCTGCACCAGACCTACAACCCCTCCGGCTCACATTCGTTCGCCACCTCCCCTTACACAGGGGAGGCAAGGGGTGGTGGCAGGCCGCGCTTTTTTTGTTGCGGCCGGGGCCGCCGCATGGTAAAATGATAGCAGACATATCCTGAGAGGGGAGGCGGGCGCTTGGAGCGGCTGGACTATCTCTGCCGCCCGGAGGACGGCGGGCAGGAGGTGCTGACCCTGCTGCGGCGGGAGCTGCGCATCTCCACCAATCTGCTGCGGCAGCTGAAGCAGCCGGAAAACGGCATCACGCTGGACGGCGTGCGGGTGACGGTGCGGCAGCGGGTCCTGCCCGGACAGGTGCTTTCCATCCTGCGGGAGCCGGATTCCGGCCGGGAAAAGCGGGTGGAGCCAAAGGCAGGCCCGCTGGATATCGTCTATGAGGACCGGGATCTGATGATCCTCAACAAGCCTGCCGGGCTGGCCGTCCATCCCAGTCCGGGGCATTATGACGGCGACACGCTGGGCAACCGGGTGGTGGCTTATCTGCTCCAGCGGGGCGAGAACCCGGCCTTCCGGGCCATCAACCGGCTGGACCGGGGGACCTCCGGCCTGATGACCGTGGCCGTCAACAAGCTGGCCGCCCAGCGGCTGGAGGATGCGCTGGCCCGGGGCGAGATCCGGAGGATCTACCGGGCGGTGGCGGAGGGGACGGGGCTTCCGCCGGAGGGCGTCATCGACCTGCCCATCGGCCGGCAGGAGGGCTGCGGCATCCGCCGGTGCGTCTGCCCGGAGGGGCAGCGTGCCGTGACCCATTTCCGGGTGCTGCAGGAGAGCTGCGGCCGGACGCTGCTGGAGCTGCGGCTGGAGACGGGCCGCACCCACCAGATCCGCTGCCATCTGAGCCATCTGGGCCATCCCCTGTGCGGGGATTTCATGTACGGACGGGAGCTTCCCGGGCTGGAGGGCTTTGCGCTGCATTCCCGGGAGATCTTCCTGCCCCAGCCCTCCACCGGGGAGGCGCTGCACTTTACCGTCCCGGAGCCGGAGCGGTTTTCCCTGCTGCTGAAAGGAGAAATATGATGCGGTTTTGTGAGATCTCGCCTCTGACCTATCGGATCGCCGTGGAGAAAAACATCCTTCAGCGGCGGCTGCAGGACGCGCTTTCGCCCTGCCGCTTTGCCCGAGAGCGGCAAACGGAGCCGCTGCCTTACTGCATCTGCCGCCACAACAGCCTGATCCGCCGGACGCTGGGCCAGGTGGACAAACGGCTGCAGGACAACAAGGCCGTCTCCCTTGGGCTGGCGGCCCCCTGCGTCAACGGGATCCTGATCCGCCCCGGCGAGACCTTTTCCTTCTGGCGGCTGGTGGGACGGTGTACGGAAAAGCGGGGCTTTCTGCCGGGGATGGTGCTGCACAACGGGGTGGCCAAGGAGGGCGTTGGCGGCGGCATGTGCCAATTCACCAATCTGCTCCACTGGATGGCGCTGCATTCCGACCTGACCATCACAGAGCGGCACCACCACGACGGCTGGGATCTTTTCCCGGATTTCGGGCGGCAGGTCCCCTTCGGCGTGGGGACCTCGGTGCTGTATAATTATCTGGATTACCGCCTGCACAACGACACGGCGGACACCTATCAGCTGCTGGTGCGCTCCGACGGGGAATATCTCCGGGGCGAGCTGCGGTGCTCTGCCCTGCCGGATCATGTGTGGCATATTTCCTGCGAGGAGGAGTATTTTTCCCGGGAGGCGGACGGCTGGTATCGGAACAACCGGGTCTATCGCCGCCGGGTGGACCGGCGCACGGGGCAGATCACGGAAAAGACCCTGCTGCAGCAGGCGCACGCCAAAGTGATGTATGACGAAGGGTATATTGACAGAAATAAAATACAAAACGGAGATAAAGCGAGGGAGGAAACGGGAAAATGACGGGAAATTTCCGCTCTTTTGATGAAAACGGACAGATGATCCGCACGGGCCGCAGCGGCGAGGGCCGCCGGGGCGTGGTATCTGCGGGCCGGGCAGAGGCGGCGGCCATCGGCCGGGACATCCTGCGGCAGGGCGGCAACGCCATCGACGCGGCCGTGGCGGTGGCCTTTGCGCTGGGCGTCTGCGAGCCCAATGCCAGCGGTATCGGCGGCGGAGGCTTTATGCTGCTGCGGGACGGGAAAACGGGCCGGTGCGTCTTTCTGGATTTTCGGGAAAAGGCGCCGGCGGCAGCCCGGCCGGAGATGTATACCCCCGCCCGGCCCGGCTCCAACGAGGATATCTCCCTGCGCAATGTTTACGGCGGCATGGCGGTGGCCGTCCCCGGCGATGTGAAGGGCCTGTTTTATGCCCTGCGGCATTACGGCACCATGGAGCCGGCCCAGGTGATCGCCCCGGCCGCGGCGCTGGCCCGGGAGGGCTTTGTGGTGACGCCGCTGCTTCATGGGGATATGGCGGCCCACCGGGAGCAGCTGAAGCGCTACGGCGACGGCTGGAAGATCTATCTGCGGGACGGTGAGCCCTGGCCCGTTGGCTCCGTCCTGCGCAATCCGGATCTGGCGGCGACGCTGGAGCGCATCGCCCGGGAGGGCGAGGAGGTCTTTTACCGGGGCGGGATCGGACAGGCCATCCTGAAGCAGGTGCGCAAAGACGGCGGCCTGCTGACCCGGGAGGATCTGGAGGGCTTTTCCGTGCGGGTATTGGAGCCGGTGCGGAGCACCTACCGGGGCTATGAGCTGATCTCCTCTCCGCCGCCCTCCTCCGGCGGCACCCATGTGGCGCAGATCCTGAATGTGCTGGAGTGCTTCGATGTGGGGCGCATGGAGGTGAACAGCGCGGAATATCTGCATCTGTTTTCCGAGGTGTTCAAGCGCTGCTATGCAGACCGGGCGAAATATATGGGCGATCCCAACTTCGTCTCCGTGCCCCTGCGGGGCCTGCTCAGCAAGGCCTATGCCCGGGAGCTGGCCGGGCAGATCGATTTGGCCCGGGCGCAGCCGCCCTGCTTCGGTCAGCCGGGGAAGCACGAGAGCACCTCCACCACCCATTTTTCCATCGGCGACCGGGAGGGCAATCTGGTGGCCGTCACCCGGACCATCAACCACTTTTTCGGCTCCTGCGTGGTGCCGGAGGGGCTGGGCTTTCTGCTCAACGACGAGATGGAGGATTTCTCCATCGATCCCCATTCCGCCAACGCGGCGGCAGGGGGCAAGGTGCCCCTCAGCTGCATGAGCCCCACCTTCCTGCTGAAGGAGGGCAGGCCCGTGGCCGTTTTGGGCAGCCCCGGCGGCATCCGCATCATTTCCTCCGTGGCGCAGGTGATCTCCAAGCTGGTGGATCATCATATGACGCTGGAGGAGGCGGTGGCTTCTCCCCGCATCGGCGACGACCAGACGGACCGCATCATTTATGAGAGCCGCATCGCCCCGGAGGTCATCGCCCGGCTGGAGGCCATGGGCCACAGGACCCGGGCCTTCCCGGACTGGGATCGGGTCATGGGCGCGGTGAACGGCGTCTTTTACCGGCCCGACGGCTCCATCACCGGCACAGGCGACCCCCGGCGGGACGGTCTGGCGCTGGGCGTGGATTGACGCCGCGGACAAAGCAAAAAGGCCGTCTCCCTCCCCGGGAGACGGCCCTTCTGTTTCTTCTTTTAGGATCTCCGGCTTCAGGTCTCCTGGGCCAGCGCGGCGGAGGAAAGGATGGGCTGGGACCAGTAAAGCACATAGCATTCGCTCATCTCGCCCAAAAAGACGAAGATGTTTTCCCCCATTTCGATGTGTCTGCCATAGAGCAGATCAGGGATGAACAGGCGGGCGCTGGTGCGCCGGGGGCCCTTCAGCGTCAGACCCTCCCGGGTGGGGCTCTGCCGGAGAGCCTGGGCCGCCTCGGCCAGACCGGGCAGCTTCAGCCGCCGCTCCAGCATGGGCAGATCTTTTTCCGCGTTGACATAGACCAGATTGTCCGGATCCTGCAGCCAGAGAATGTTCATAAGCGCTCCTTTCGCTTGGTGATACGGAAGGACCCTCCGCCCGGTCGCAGGACAGAGGGACCTTCCGCAAAGGTAGTATGGAAAACTGAATTTGACAAAAAGAAAACCGCGGAGCCGAAAGCCCCGCGGAACGCAAAAAAGCGTCGCCCGTGCGGCTCCCGGTACAGGCAGGAGCGAAACGCAGGAACCTCGGCGTATCTGACTTGGCCCGCCTTGCGGGCACCACAGTGACCTACTCGTGGGGCATCGCACCCCGTTCCGCCGCCGGAGCAGGCTCCGGACGGTCCCAGCGCTGATTTTGTTTACAGCTTTATTATAACGGCCTGACAGCAATTTGTCAAGCGTCTGCAGGGAAAAGCGCCCGCAGCGCGGACAAAGCCGCGCTTGAGACTGTCGAAAAACCGCTTCGCTGGGTTTTTCTCGACAGTTTGACTCCGGCCTGCGGGCCGGTTTCGCCAAATTTTTGCGAAAATTTGGCGGGTTACGGTGTTTTTTCCCGGCGCATGTCCGTGAAAAAACATCCCATAGGAAAAAGCCTGCGGTTCTGCAGGCGTTTTTGACAAGCTGAGCGCGGCCAAAGCCGCGCTTTTTTTCTCCGGCGCTTGCCAAACGGGCGGTTGTGTGTTACACTGAAGGCTCAGGATCCAAGGATCCGTCAGATCCGTCGGGAGGGCTTTGCTATGAGCGTCATCATCGAAACATCCGCGCGCCATGTCCATCTGTGTCAGGAGCATCTGGATATCCTTTTCGGCTTTGGCTATTCGCTGACGCCCAGAAAGGAGCTTTCCCAGCCGGGGCAGGTCGCCTGCGCCGAGCAGGTGAAGGTCATCGGCCCCCGGGGCGCCATGAGCATGAGCGTTATCGGGCCGGTGCGGCCTGTGTCGCAGGTGGAGCTTTCCATCACCGACGCCCGCAGCCTGGGCGTCAAGGCCCCCATCCGGGTCAGCGGCGATCTCCGGGGCAGCGGCTCCTGTATGCTGGTGGGCCCCTGCGGCGAGGTGGAGCTGCGGGAGGGCGTGATCATCGCCCGGCGGCACCTGCATGTGACGCCGGAGGACGCTGCGGAGCTGGGCCTGCGGCCCGACCAGACGGTGCGCATCGCGGTAAACGGCGAAAGCCGGGCGCTGGTCTTCGGCGATGTGGTCGTCCGGATCTCTCCCGACTGCGCCACCCGCTTTCATATCGACACCGACGAGGCCAACGCTGCCGGCCTGTTTGCCGACGGCGAGGGCGAGATCCTGCCCTGAGCCTTTGCAGAAAAAAGGATATGTGAACGAAAAACGCGAGCATCCCGCAGGAAGCGCGCGTTCTGTTTTTCTTCTGTTTTTATGCTGCGCTCAGGGCCGGCCCGGAGCGGCGCCGAAGCCCTCCTCCGCCCGGCGCACCATGGAGGCCACCAGATTTTCCGCCACCGGCTGCAGCCGCATATGCAGCACCGCCTGAATGGCGTCTTCCCGCCGGACCGGCGGCACCTGATACAGGGAAAGACAGCAGTTCAGATAGCGCCGCACCTTATCGGAAAAGGTGAAATACAGGTCGCAGGGCTTTGCCATAAAGCCCCGGGTGATGCCGGCGGTGGCGATATCCAGCTCATAAAAATCCCGGGGACCGGCCGCCGGCAGATAAGACTGAAACAGCGCCGAGAGCTTTTTGGAGGTGCTGGCATAGATATATTCCATGGTGGAGGGCAGGGAATAGGCCGTCACATAAAGCTCCCGCAGAGGCTCGGAAAGCTCCGTGATCTGCAGCTGCAGCGTGGTCTCCGCCGCATAGAGCAGCACCGGGTCGGAATCCTTCCCCAAAAGCTCCGCCGCCAGCGCAAACTGGCCGCCGAACATGGTCTGCACCAGCTGCAGAAGCAGCGCTTCCTTGTTTTCAAAAGCGGCGAAAAAAGAAGCCGGCGACATCCCGGCCTCCCTGGCGATGGAAGCCGTGGTCGTCTTTTCATATCCGTTTTCCAAAAACAGCCGGATGGCCGCCAGCAGCATCCTGTTCCGCCGGAGGACCCCCTTGCCCGGCAATCCCTTTGGCATAACGCGCCTCCTGTAACTCCCTTCCGTGACTTCTGTTTCTTCAAACAATTTTTACCATCGTCAATTATATCCTGTTTTTTCTGGATTGCAATGGGCCTTATGGCAAATTTGCGGCAGTTTTCCTCCATTTTTCGGAGAAAATGCCAAAAAAACGCGGTTTTTCACAGAAAAAAGCCCGCCATCGGGGAAAATGCACGCGCTTTTCGGGAAAAAAGCCCCGGACCGGCCCTCTGCGCCTGCAGTCCGGCGGGGGAGGGAGCCGGAGGAGCCGGGCGCTTTTCCGCCTGCGCCGCCGGGAAACCGGCAGAATGCCCAATAAAGGCTTGATTCTGTTTGTCATTAGGGAGAAATGACGAATATGGGCTGTAAAATAATTTGGCAGATGTTATAATTATACCACGAAACTGACCCCAGGCGGGAAAGAACCAAGAAAAAGGAGAGGAATCCCATGAAAAAAACGCTCGCTCTGATGCTGGCTCTGCTCATGCTGGTCGGCCTGTGCGCAGGCTGTGGCAACGGCAGCAACGGCAACAAGAACAACGAAGTCAACAACGGCGGCACCACCAACAACAATAACAGCAACAGCAACGGCAACGGCGCCGGCGAGACCAACACCAATGTGGACCCCTACAGCGGCATCGCCTATTCCGAAAACACGGAATACCGCTACCTCTACGCCTCCGAGATCACCACCATGAACTATCTGACCTCCTCCGTGGCCCAGAACCAGAAGGCCCTGGCCAACTTCGTGGATACGCTGGTGGAATATGATTCCTTCGGCAATGTGATCCCCTGCCTGGCGGAATCCTGGGATTCCCAGCCCGAGACCTGGACGGACGCGGACGGCCAGCAGCACGAGGGCCAGAAGTGGACCTTCCGTCTGCGCAAGGATGCCAAATGGTATACCTGCGACGGCGAGGAATATGCCCCCGTCACCGCGAACGACTTTGTCTACGCCGCCCGTCTGGTGGCCGATTCCAAGTTTGACTCCGATATGCCCGATATGCTCATCCAGTATGTGCGCAACGGCGTGGAGCTTTATAACGAGGTCATCGACGATTTCACCCAGCTGGGCGTGGAGGCCGAGGATGATTACACCCTGGTCTACCACCTGAAGCAGCCCTGCGCGTATTTCGTCACCCTGCTGACCTACGGCTGCTACCTGCCCATCAACGGCGCCTTCTATGAGTCTCTGGCCGTGGCCAACCCCACCCCCGTCATCAATGACGACGGCACCGAGGGCGACCCCGTCACCAACGAGTTCGGCACCGACCGGGACAAGATCCTCTACAACGGCGGCTATATCTGCTCCAGCTGGCTGCCCCAGGAGGAGTTCGTCTGGGTCAAGAATGAAAATTACTGGGATGCCGGCAATATCTTCATCACCAAGGTCTCCGGCAAGTACAATGCGCAGGCCGACGCCATCGCCCCCGAGATGTATCTCCGCGGCGAGCTGGAAGCCTGCAATGTGACCACCGCCATCCTGGACGACTGGCTGGCCGGCGACAACGCCAAGTATGTCCATTCCACCATGCCCAGCGGCTTTGTCCAGTACATGCAGATGAACTTCGCGCCCCACTTCAACAACACTGCCGACAGCGACAATTACCTGATCGCCGTCAACAACAAGAACTTCCGTCTGTCTATCGTCCACGGTCTGGATAAGCTCTATTCCGTCTCTGCTTACGATCCCGACAACGCGGCCGATCTGGTCTGGGACCGCCTGATGCCCGATGGCTTCTGCGTCACCGACGGTAAGGACTACAACGAGTTCGGCGCCGGCGACAGCATGGCGCTGGCCTTCGATGAGGATCTGGCCCGTCAGTACCGCGACAAGGCCAAGGAAGAGCTGGCCGCGGCCGGCTGCACCTTCCCCGTGCAGATCCCCCTGTATTACAATCCCTCCCGCGCCAATCAGGATCAGTGCTGCCAGCTGATCGAAGCGCAGCTGGAGAGCACCCTGGGCAATGATTACATCGAGATCACCGTCTATTCCGGTCCCGCCACCAACTACATCGGCGAGGTCCGCCGTCCCGGTCTGTGGGGCCTGTTTGAGGCCGGCTGGGGCCCCGACTACGCCGACCCCGCCACCTTCTTCGAGCCCTTCGGCTACGGCTGGACCTATGGCTCTCTGGAGGAGATCCAGGGCGACGAATACAAGACCGGCCACATCTACACCGAAGAGGATTACGCCAAGGGCATCATCACCGACGAGGATCTGATCGGCAAGCCCCAGATGGTCTTCAACTCTCTGGTGGAGGCCGCGCTGGCGGAGACGCAGGACATGGCCAAGCGCTATGAGCTGTTCTCCAAGGCGGAGGAATATGCCATTCAGGAAGCGCTGATCGTGCCTTACATGCTGCTGAACGACGGCTATGTGGCCGACAACCGCACCGTCTTCGACCGGGAGCAGTCCATGGCCGGTATCTGCGGCTACAAGTACAAGTTCCGCCATATGCTGGAGAAGTCCTACAGCATGGAGGAATATGAAGCCGCCAAGACCGCCTGGGAGGCTGCCAAGGCAAAATAAGCGCCCCTTCCCCGATCTTTTGAATCTCACAGGAAAATAAGCGGGAGTCAGCCCTTTATCTTCAACAGAAAGGGCTGATTCTTTTTTCAGGGGGAAGGCTTTTCTTCTCCGCAAAGCCAAAGGAGGCACCGAAACGAAATGCTGAGATATGTCACGCGGCGTTTTTTAAGCGCGCTTCTCAGCCTCTTCATCATTATCACCACCATGTTCTGTCTGCTGCGACTGATGCCCATCGAGGGCTATCTGGGCGCCAACTGGGAGAAAATGAGCGAAGAGGTCATCGCGGCCAAACTGGCCGCCAAGGGCCTGGACAAGCCTGTCATCGTCCAGCTGTTCAATTTTTACAAGGACCTGCTCCACGGGGATCTGGGCCGCTCCTGGATCTACCGGGAAAATGTGGAGATCACCAAGATCATCCAGCCCAAGATCAAGGTGTCGGCAAAGATGGGCGTGATGGCCATGGCGCTTTCGCTGCTGGTGGGCATCCCGCTGGGCGCCGCCATGGCCCGCAGCAAGGGCAAGTGGCCCGATAAGCTGGGCACGGGCTTTATCATCCTGATCCAGGCCGTCCCAAGCGCGGTCTACTTCCTGTTTATTCAGATGTATGCCACCAAGGGAACGGGCATCCCCATGCTGTACGATTCCGCGGTGCCGCTTTCCTGGGTCCTGCCCATCATTTCGCTGGCCCTGCCCTCCATCGCCTCCTACGGGATGTGGATGCGCCGCTATATGGTGGACCAGATGAATCAGGACTATGTGAAGCTGGCCCGGGCCAAGGGCGTCAGCAACCACCGCATCACCATGCGCCATGTGTTCCGCAACGCCTTCGTCCCCATGGTGCAGACCATCCCCGGCTCCCTGCTGTTCACCATCATGGGCTCCCTCTATGTGGAATCCATCTATTCCGTTCCCGGCATGGGCGGCCTGCTGATCAATGTGATCCAGCGGCAGGACAATACCATGGTGCAGGCGCTGATCCTGATCTTTGCCAGCGTTGGCGTCGTGGGCCTGTTTCTGGGCGATGTGCTCATGGTGATGGTGGATCCCCGCATCAGCCTGACCAGAGGGGAGGATAAGCGATAATGGCGAAAAAATGGTTCCGCAAGGGAGCCCGTCTGGAAAAGGCGGCCTCCGGCCTTACGGCGCAGCTGAAAAACGAGCTGGACCGGCTGCCCGATGACCTGAACGAGGCGCAGATCGCAGCGCTGGAGCCCGAAGCCTTCCAGCAGGTGGAATATAACGAATGGAAGGCGGAAAGCACCGGCTATTCCAACTATTCCTACTGGCGCTGCACCTGGCAGGCCTTTTGGAAAAACGGCGTGGCCCGGTTTTTGCTCATCGCTTTGTGCGCGCTGCTGATCTTTACCGTCATCCAGCCCTATCTCCCCGGCCAGAAGGATCCCAACCAGATCTTCAACACCGTGGATAAATACGGAAAGACCTCTCCCATGAAGAATCAGGCCCCCAGCGGGGAGTTCTGGTTCGGCACCGACGCCGTGGGCCACGACCTGTGGGCCCGGATCTGGTCCGGCACCCGCACCTCGCTGCTGCTGGCGCTGATCGTGGCCGTGTTCAACTGCATCTTCGGCATCACCATCGGCGTGCTGTGGGGCTATGTGCGCAAGCTGGACGCCCTGCTCACCGAGATCTATAACATCATCGACAACATCCCCCGCACCATCATCCTGATCCTGATCTCCTACATCATGCAGCCGGGCATGCTCACCATGATCATCTCCATGTGCGTGGTGGGCTGGCTGGGCATGGCCCGCTTTATCCGCAACCAGATCGTCATGATCCGCGACCGGGATTATAACCTGGCCTCCCGCTGCCTTGGCACGGGCACCGGCAAGATCATGCTCCGCAATCTGCTGCCCTATCTGGTGTCGGTCATCATGCTGCAGACGGCGCTGGCCATCCCTGCCGTGATCTCCGACGAGGTGTTTTTGACCTACTGCGGCCTGGGTATGCCCAAGTCTGTGGCGTCGCTGGGCAATCTGGTGGAGGACGGCCGCAAGGTGATGATGTCGCCCACCCAGCGCTATCAGCTGATCTTCCCGGCGCTGGTGGTCTCCTTTATCACCGTCGCCTTTTACCTGATCGGCAACGCCTTTGCCGACGCTTCCGACCCGAGAAACCATGTGTAAGGAGGGGTCATGATGCAAAAAGAAGTGATTTTGT
>ERZ1026780.1418-NODE-1418-length-15740-cov-3.324131_pt1 | contig 15740 bp, 10 predicted proteins | sample MGYA00380126_ERZ1026780 | MGnify/ENA primary metagenome ERZ1026780 (study PRJEB33269, sample SAMEA4719762) | human gut metagenome | biome: human-associated habitat; feature: organic feature; material: feces | place: Cameroon | collected 2013-10 ... | reverse complement strand
AACAAATGCGGATTTTATTCCCGGTGATGTTGTCAAGCCTTTTGGGACAGTTGATGTTGATGATAAAAAGGCTGTTGAAGAAATGATACAGAACAACACAGTCAGCGAAGCGGCTGACTTTAATCGTGACGGAAAGGTAAACGCTCTTGATCTTGAGGTATTCAGCAATCTTCCGGACGGAAGCGCACCATCCAAAATGTCTGTCCCGGAAGTTTCCGGCGGAAACAAAAAAATAACGCTGACCTGGACTAAACCCTCAGATGAGGATATTACAGGTTATGTCATAAATTATGGCGGCAACAGCGCCAATCTTACAAAGACAAAAGAAATAACCGGTGCAGATGTTACAAGCGCAGACATTACAGGACTTTCGGCAGGGACAACATATTATGTAAGAATTGCTGCAAAAAACGCTTATGGCACAGGAGAATTTTCTGATATTGCAAATGTCAAAACAAATGCAGATACAGGCAATACCGGGACCATCGGCGGTGGCGGTGGCAGTGGCGGTGGCGGCGGAATTGCACCGGTAAAGCCAACCGAGACAGAAAAGCCTGCTATACCGCAAACCCCCGACACATCAGGGACATGGAAAAACGACGAACCGTTTACTGACCTTGATAATTATGCCTGGGCGAAGGATTCTGTTTATACATTAAAAAACAAGGGCATTATCAACGGGATAAGTGAAACTGAGTTTGCACCGGAAAACAATATCAAACGCGGTGACTTTATTCTTATACTTACGAGAATGTTATCCGTGGCCGACAGCTTTACGGATAACTTTACCGACGTTCCGCCGGATTCATACTACTATAATGCAATCGGCAGCGCCAGAAAGGCAGGCATAGCAAAAGGAAGCGGCGAAAGTTTTATGCCGGAGGCAAGCATAACAAGACAGGACCTTATCACTCTTGCATACCGTGCATTCCTTGCAAAAGAATATATATCCGAAAGCACAGATACAAGCACGCTTGATATATTCAGTGACAAAAATGATATTTCAGATTACGCGAGTATAGCAATGGCATCAATGGTTGACGCCGGAATAATAAAGGGCGCAGACAATAAGGTCAACCCTCTCGGCAATGCTACGCGCGCCGAGGTTGCTGTAATGTGTGCAAGACTTTTAGGAGTGATTGAACAGTATGCAGCAAAATGATGAATTATTCTTATACGGATTTATCATATTCTTTATCGCATTATTCTTTATCATTGCCTTTTATGCAAGTGTGATACGACCGTTTATGAACAGCCGCCATTATATAAAGAAAGAATTGCAAAGAGCCTGCGGCAAAGGAGAATACTTATATTGGAAACGCGAGTTAAAAAAACTTTACATATCGCTGATTCCGATATTCGGAAAAATTATTGAAAAGCATATGGATAATTAGACAAAAAAGTGCAAGGCAGACCAGTCAGCCGATTTAGGGAGGGATAGCAGAAAGGCAAGGCCGGGCAGCACACAAAAATAAATATACAAATGAAAGGATGAAATTTATGAAAATCAAAAAAATTCTGGCAGGCGTTTTGTCTGCAGCAATGGCACTTGGTACACTTACGCTCCCGGCATTTGCTGATGAGAGTAATTATGTTACAATCGGCAATAATACCGAAACATACGATACTCTGCTTGACGCTATCAATGCAACGAAAGCAGAAGATGTAGAAAACAATGTTATCACTTATAACATTACAGGTAAGGTCAGCGCGGGCAATGGCTATATCAACTTTGCAAAAAATGTTGAAGATGATACAACAATAGTATTTGCCGGAACTGACGAAAATGCAGAATTGGCATTGAATGATAATGACGCAAACGGAGCAAACATATTTTGGAATGACAGTAAACCGGTAACAATTAACGTCAAAAACCTTATCTGTTCAAGAGAGGGCGGCGTTTGGATAGGAAATGCAGCACAAATGAATCAGTATTTTTCAATATGTGCTAACGGTGATGTAACATATACTGATTGTGTATTCCCGGATGGTGCCGGTGCGGGATATTGGAAAAACACTACTTTCAGTGGCTGCACATTTAAGAATGACAACGGCAGTGAAACTTTTAAGGACACATACGGTCTTTGGTTTAGGGGTGTCAGCGGAAACAAAGTTACTGTAAAAGACAACTGTGTTTTTGACAGCCCGAAAGGTATAAAGACTTATAGTGACGACCAAAGTGCAGTTCTTGATACCGAAATATCAGATACCACATTTAACTGCACAGACAGTCCGGCTATCATTGCTTCAAATCCCGGAACAATTACAGCAACGGATATAAATGTCGATAACTGTGCGGGTGGTGTTGCAAGAAATGATAAGGGTGCTGAAATTACGGTTGACGGAAAAGCACCGGCTTATACCGCAGTAGTAGACGGCAAACTTTATACGGATAAAACCTATGCTGAAAAAGAAGCAGCAGATAAGGGAACAACAGCTGAAACTATTGTAGCTATGGTTGGAAATAAGTATTATGCTACTATCGACGAAGCGGTTGAGGCAGCTCAGGCAGCAACAACTGATAAATGGCATATTGCTAAAATCACATTGCTCACAAATGACGCTCTTGACGTTTCCAAAGGTCCGGATAACTACATTTCTTACAACATAACAAAAAATGATACGGTTATCACAGGTGAAAGAATTGCAGACGATGCACATAAATCATATTATAAACTTACAAACGCATCTACGCTTTACATTCCTGCTGATGTAGACAGCCTTATTTTGGAAAATGTTAAAAACCTTTGCAGAATTGAACTTGCAAAAGGTGCTGACGTTACATTAAAGCTCAATGGCGACAACGAATTGGCCGGAAATATTTTTGTCCCCGAAGGTGCTAAACTTACCATTGAAGATGTAACAGCAGACGGCAGCGGCAGACTTGCAGTATATAATAGTGCAGATAAAAAATATATTCCCAGAGGAATGAATGCTTTTGGTGCAGGTGACAATTATAGTGCCGCTATCGGCGGAAGTCAAACTCAAAACGGCGGCGAAATCGTTATAAAGAACGGCGAAATCAAGGCCTACTCTAACTATGGCTCAGCAATCGGCGGCGGTCAGCAAAAGACAGCAAAGGTTACAATTCTCGGCGGAAAAATCAAAGCAGAAGCAAGCTACGGTTGTGCAATCGGCGGCGGTCAGCAGAGCGTAGGTGATGTAACAATCAGCGGCGGTATCATTGACGCAAAATCGGACAGAGGTGCTGCAATCGGCGGCGGTCAGCAGGCAACGGGCGATTCAAATATTATTATCTCCGGCGGTGATATTACTGTTGCAAGTGATTTTGGAGAAAATCTGCTCGGTAATTCAACGGGAGAGCCTGCCGGCGCGAAAATTTCCGGTGGTACATTTAATGTAGACGTATCAGATTATTGCGAAGATGGTTTTTCACCGAAACTTGCTAATGGCAAGTATGTAGTAGATGACAGCGCCGATGAATTAAAACTGTTCTTTAAGCAGAACACAGACGATGCAAATGCATATGACATAATGCTCAGCGGCGAGGGTAAAAACATCAACAGACTTAATGCCGCCGACCTTACATTTAAGCTTGACACAACAGACAAAATCACCTATGAAGTATCTGCGGCAGACGGTATGTCGATTATTCCGCAGAAGAATGACAGATATGAATTCCACTTCAACGGCAAGACCGGCATAACAACCGACAGCGGTGCAGAGGTTAAAATAGGTACTGTTAAATTTGATGGCTATGGTTCATTCAAATTCTATGCAACAGACGGCAAAATTACTGCTACTACCACACAGGACAACCTTGTAACGGAATTTGTTTCAGCAGATACTTCAAACAAAGGCAAACTTGAAATTGCCGGCAATGACAGCATAATTGATACGACACGTTCTATCCCGGTAAAGACTCTGACAGTCAATGTAAGCTTCCCTCATGAAGTGAATGAAAACGCTGCAGAATACCAGGATATGACTGTTGAAATCTCAGGCGGCGACCTTGCAGGAGCTGTTAAAACATTTAAGCTTGGCAATACAAATTCTGATGTTGATGCAAACACAAAGACAGTTGCTATGACAAACGGTGCATACACAGTTTCAGCTGAGCTTACTCAGAATATTACATATAATGTAACCGTATCAGGTGCAGGCTACAGAACTGCAAGACATACAGTAAATATGTCGGATGACAAAGTTTTGAACTTCTGGAATAACGTTAAAAGTGAAGAAACTGAAGTAGAAGTCGGAAACACTGATACAAAAATGATTAAAAACTTTCTTGCAGGTGATATTGTCAAGGACGGAAACATCAATATCTATGACCTTTCTGCGATTGTTTCATACTTCAATCCTTTGACAACAAGTCTTGCAGACAAATATGCAAAGTATGACTTAAACCGTGACGGAAAGATTGATATGATGGATATTTCTATCATTCTTACCTCATGGAATGAATAATCGATTGATTAAAACATAAGACATATATTGCATCACTGAGGAGGCAGAGCTTTACTCTGCCCCTCTTTCAAAAGACATAAAAATATTTTTGTGTCTTTTGAAAGAGGATTATAACGACAAACATATTACACAAAGGAGAGCAGATTATGTCTAAAAAAAGAATACTGTCATTTATACTAAGCTTTGTAATGCTTAGTGCACTTATTCCCCCCGGCTGCGTCCTTGCTGCCGAAAGCAAAACAAGCCGCAGATTGTATCTTCATGCACAAGGGACAGATCCTCAGTCAAACTCTGCAAGCAGTACAATTTATATGAATGAAACCGCAGATATATATTTTGCCGTAGATGATCCCAACAAAGGCGAATATATTGACGGTATTCATAAAGAACCGCAGTATGACATGAATGGCTACAGTGTCACTATATACTTTGATCCGTCATACTTTGAATATGCCTCAGATGAATCCTCCCCTATTGACTGCACCGTGCCGGATACAGAGTTTTCAGAAAGCAGCACAGGAGAGTCCAGATACTATATTTATCACAAAGGCAGCGAAAAAAACATATTGATAAACGGAAAAAAATATAATTCTGCATACATAACCGTATTGTTCAGCGGTATTTTTCTGCCGCAAAAACAAAACGGAAAGCTTTGGTACAACCTTTGCCGGCTTCCTCTTAAACCGCTTAAAGCCGGCAGCACACAGGTTTTCTTTGACACAGAAGGCAGAAGCAACTACACAGATGACAGCGGTCAGCTTCACGAGGGGCTTGAACTGTTCGCAAAGGATGAAACCGGAGAGCTTGAAAATCAAACCTTTAGCTATACTGCCGTAAACGGCGGCTATCACAATATTGTTATAAAAGACCGTACAAAACCTGCCGCTCCTGTTGCCAATCCTCCGGAGGGCAGCTACATCGAAAAACAAACCGTTCAGCTGTCTGCCGAGGCAGGCTGCGAGATATGGTATTCCGTAAACGGTGAATCCGCAAAGCTGTATACAGCTCCGATAGAGATTGCCTCAACCGCTGTTATAACCTGCTATGCAAAACGCTTGTCAGACGGCAAAGCAAGCACTGAGGTCAGCTATACATATAAAATACTGCCAAAGGCTCCTCTGCTTTTTTGTGAAAAGAACACCTCAAAAACGCCTATACCAAACATATACAGCGAATATAATCCATTCAGAGCATATGTTTCCGACAAGGACTCTTATGATAACATTGAGGATACAAATGAGGTTTATTATACCTTTTCAAATATATCTGCCGAAAATATCACAAACGGTTCAGATCCGAGTACCGAATGGGTAAAAGTCAATAAACAAAAACCTTATATTGATATAATCCAAAAGCACACAGTACGGCTTGTAACCATAAATGTTTCCGGCGAGATTTCTGATGTATCAGAATACCATCTCGGCGTAAAACCGGCAAAAGTCACTGCGGATTATCCGTCCGGAGATTATAACACCGAATTCAATGTGGCTCTCAGCACCGTTACCCCCAACGCCGTTATATACTATACCACAGACGGCAGTGATCCGATTGAAAGCGGCCGCGAATATGACGGCAAAATTACAATAACAAAGGATACAACTCTGCGCGCAGCAGCTATGTATGACGGATTATACAGCGAAATTTCATCATACTATTATATTTTTACCGGTTTTAACGACTATCGTATAGACGCCTTTCATCCCTCCGGAGTTTATGACGGCAGCGTTAATGTAACGCTTACCGCCGACAATCCGGAAATTACAATTCAGTATCGCACAAATGACAATACGATATGGATTGATTATACTAATACGCTTATATTTGATAAAGATACTATTCTGCATGTCAGAGCCATTGACAAAAACGGAACACCGCATGAGGAACAAACTCCGCCTTTTACTTATACAATAAGACCGCAGCCGCCTAAGTTTGTTCCGGAAAATGCACAATTTACCGCTCCGACGGATATATCAATCTTTTGCCCCGACAGCACCGACGAAACCAAGGACCGCTATAAGCTCTATTATACAGTTGACGGTAGCGATCCGGTGTCAAGTTCATCAGCAAAGGAAGCAACCGGCGAATACAGCACCGCCGTTGTCAATATTTCAAAATATACTGTTGTAAAAGCTGTAATTTTAAAGGATGACGCAAATTATTCAAGAACCGTCACACAGGTATATGATATTGTAAACAAAAAGCCTGCAAAACCTCTTGTTACTATGCTCCCGGGAAGCTACACAAGGAAAATTTCAGACAATACAGGCTTTTACACACAGTTTATGCCTGTTCCGTCAGGAACGGAGATTTATTACACAATAAGTTATGACGGCAGTTTCAGTCCGGATCCGCTTCCAAACGCCTCCGGAACAATAAAATACGAAGGACAGCCAATTGACATCAAAGGTCATACAATCATAAAAGCAGCCGCAGTAAACGGATTCGGCATTAAAAGTGATATAAGTGTTTTTGAATATATCATATCGCCGGAAGCTCCCAAAGCTGCTCCCTCCTCCGTTATCTGCGGCAACAGGCTGCCTGTTATTCCTGTCAGTGCTGTTAAAGGAAGTACCGTAAAGTATGAAATAAACGGATTTACAAACGAATTTTTCTGTGAAAACGGCAGCTTTTACATCGACACAAATACCGGCAGCGCATATGCCGACAAGGATTGCACAACTTTATTGGGTACAGTGAGCAATGATTTATTGTCCGCTCCGGCTGTTTTAAATATCCGTGCAGCGCTTGACGGTATCGAAAGTCTTGTAAACAGTTATAAATACAGCTTTGCCGAAGATGCCCTTGCCGCTCCGTACGCAGATAAAAACACCGGCGAATATGAAGAAATAAAAGCTGATGAGGATAATAATCTGCTGCATATCAGGCTGTATTCAATAAACTATGGCGATAACATACAATATAAAACCGATAACGGACAGGACTGGCAGACTTATAATGCAGATGAGGTTATCAGAATAAATAAAGATACCGTTTTGCGTCTGAGAAGTGAAGTAAACGGTAAATATAGCCAAACCGTAAGCTATGTTTATAATTTTGTACCGCTCTCACCGGTTATTACGTTGCCGTCCGGACGATATTTAAAGAGCGAAAACAAGTTTACAATGATCGAATATGACAAACGCGCTCCTTCGGACAAGGTTGCAGATGACTATACGATTATGTACCGCGAAAACGGCGGCAAACAGGATTTGCCCTATCAAAGCCAGAAACGATATATAGACCACACTATGTCATTTAAGGCATATGTAGTAAACAACAAAACCGGCAAATTAAGCAAAAATACAATAAACTATTATATAATAGAGCCTGAGAGCAGCGCCGACGGAACAGTAGACATTGCAACCCCTTATGACGTACCGAGAATCAGTGCAGATATGCTTGATACCGGAGAGTACGCAAAGGGCATCAAGCTGCTGACACAAAATAAAAACGCCGTTATACACTATTGCTATACTTATACGCAGCTCGGCACAGATGATGAAGTTTCTTCATCCGATGATATTATTTATGAAAACACACCTATTACTGTAAATCCATCAATGACCGGAATTAAAATTACCGCATGGCTTGCGGATAATAACGGAAACGAGATTGCAAAAAGCAAAAGAGAGTTTACAATAGAATTTGTTCATCTTAATGTTCCTCAAACATCACTCGGCAGTAATAAAGCAGAGTTTGCAAAGGACACCAAATACACAATAATAAATGACTATGCAGATGAAGATAACATCCTCCTCTATTACACTCTCGACGGAAGCGAGCCGTCGGATGAAACCAATACAGAAAGAATCCTGTATAAAGGCGAGGTTCTCACTTTATCAAATGCAGTAACCGTAAAGACTGTTTACCTCAGTTCATGCGGCAAATGTGTAATGTGCAAGGATAACAAGCCTGAGCTGTGTATTTATAAGATTTACGGCAGGACAGGTGCATACAACTATACTGTACCGACAACAATTCGCACCGGCGGCGGTGGCGGCGGAAGTACCGGTATCGGAGGTCAAAAACCAACCGATACCACAAAAAAATACACAAAAGACATCTTCGGCAACGAACATCCAACCCATATAGGCTATATAAACGGTTATCCCGACGGAAGCGTTAAACCGGACGGAAAAATTACCCGTGAAGAAACAGCCGCCGTTCTTTATCGTATTACAAATCATGAATATGAAAAGCCTTTTTCCGCATCGGGTGATGTCTTTTCGGACGTTGTGACCACACGCTGGTCTGCACATGACATTGAATATATGACAGATAAGGGGATTATCTACGGTTATCCGGACGGAAGTTTTAAACCGGAATCCAATCTGACGAGAGCGGAATTTGCAGCACTCATCTGCCGCTTTGCAAGGCTTGACGGTTCCGACGCAGAAAACTCGTTTTCCGATTTGAATGTATCACACTGGGCATACAATGATATTTCTGCACTTACCGCCTCAGGTTTTATTCAAGGTTATGAAGATAATACCTATCATCCCGAAAACGAAATAACACGTGCAGAGGTTATGACGGTTATAAATAAAATTTTAGGAAGAAACCCATCGGAAGCATATGTAAAAACTCTTAATTTTATGCCTTACAGTGACCTCGATAAAAACAAGTGGTATTACACTGCAGTCCTGGAGGCAACGATTACGCATAATTATCTTCTTGATGATAAGGGCATCGAGAGTAAATGGGACGACTGTAAATAACAAAACAAATAAGGAGAGATAAATGTGTTTGGATATAAACTTTGTTCACACTGCAAAACCGGAAAATACACCTATGATCTTGACGGACGTTCAGCCGAGTGTCCGTATCTCGGCTGCTTTGACGGTAAAAAATGTGCAATGTATAAACGGCTTGACAAGCCGGAAAAACGCAGTTTTCGTTGGAACAGATTAAAGAGGATTTTTATAAGCAGTGTAGAATAGTTTTAAAAAAAAGACTTGACAAGTAAACGAACGTTTACTATAATATAAGTGAACGTTCGTTTACTTATTTATGGAGGTTATTTTGATGTCGGACACAAAAGAGAGAATTTTGGATACCGCGCTCAGGCTGTTTGCACGAAGTGGATTTGAGGCTGTTTCTGTAAGTGAAATCGCAGCCGAACTCAGTATAACAAAGGGGGCGCTTTATAAGCATTACAAAAATAAACGTGATATTTTTGACAGTATTGTAGAAAAAATGTATTGTATTGACGCTCAAAGAGCAGCGGAATATAATGTTCCGGATCAAGGCTATGACGTACAGCCGGATGCATACGGATATACGTCAGCGGAAAGCCTCAAAGAATTTACACTTGCTCAATTTAAGTTCTGGACCGAAGACGCTTTTGCGTCAGATTTCCGCAAAATGCTGGTTTTGGAACAATACAGAAGCAGAGAAATCGCAGAATTATATGACAGCTGCATCGTTTCGAGGCCTGTAACATATACTGCTGACATTTTCCGGGAAATGATTAAAAACGGTATCCTGAAAGATTCAGATCCGATACAGCTTGCCTTAGAGTATTATGCACCAATGTATCTGCTTATAAACCGTTCTGATTATTGCGCGGACAAAACAGAGCTTGTGCAGCTGCTTGAAAACCATATTGATACATTTAACAAAACAAACTTAAAGAACAGGAGTGAATAAAGATGAAATATATTAAAAGTGAAAAATACAGTACGCCGCAGCTTATGGCAAAAACTATGGGGCCAAATCCCGTTAAGCTTGAGGAGGAATTGCTTATTGACAATAAGATTCCGAACGGCGCAGTTGTCTGTGACCTCGGAAGCGGTCAGGGACTAACAAGCGTGTTTCTTGCAAAGGAATACGGTTTTACCGTTTATGCCGCAGATTTATGGAGCAATCCGGAGGATAACAGAAAGTTCTTTGACGAAATGGGACTTAACAGCAAGCAAATCATACCCGTAAAGGCGGATGCAACCGACTTGCCTTTTGAAAAGGATTTTTTTGATGCTGTTGTAAGCACTGACTCATATAACTACTTTGGACGTGATGAAAGATACCTTGACGAAAGGCTTTTACCATTTGTAAAAAAAGGCGGTTATATTTATATTGCAATCCCCGGAATGAAACATGATTGCCATGATAATCTGCCGCCTGAGCTTTTGCTTTCATGGACACCGGAACAGCTTGACTATATGCACGATGTCAGTTACTGGACAAAAACCGTAAGCAAATGCAAGGGCGCTGATGTAATAAGCATTAAAGAAATGAAGAGTAACGACGAGGTTTGGGCGGACTGGCTTGCGCAGGACAACGAATATGCTGCAGGTGACCGCAAATCAATGGAAGCAGGCGGCGGAAAACACCTGAATTTTATATCTATTGTACTGCAAAAAAAGTTCTGATTCAATAAACCTATTGACATATCTGCGCCGCAGTAATACAATGTATCCAAGGAGGGATTTTTATGAAGAAACTGTTTGGCATTATACTTGGTGCATTGCTTATCTTAGGCGGTATAGTTTTTGCTCTTGATGCACTTGGGATTGCACAGGTAAATATTTCTTTTGACGGATGGTGGACGGTATTTATTATCATTCCGAGCCTTTACGGACTTATTACAAGTAAAGACAAAATCAGTAACTTAATCATTCTGGCAATAGGCATATATCTTCTGCTCACCGCACAGGGCATAATAGAGCATGGTATGTTCTGGAAGCTTTTTGTACCGGTTATTATAGTTTTGATAGGAATAAAAATTATTATAAAAGCATTTAAAGGCGATGAAAACGTACATACATATGTCAAGGATGATGTTGTCGAATGTGCATCCGCATTTGATACAAAGACATCGGATTTTACCGGAGAGAATGTTAAAATTGCAAAGATAGGTGCAGTATTCGGCGGCACTAAGTGCAATCTTTCAGATGCATGCTTTGACAAAAAGAGTCAGATAGATTTGTTCTGTATGTTTGGCGGCTCTGATATTATTGTTCCGGATTATGTCGATATAAAAATAAATGCATTTTGCCTGTTCGGCGGAATTTCAGACAAGCGAATCATCAAAGAAGATACCGAAAAAACGGCCGAGCTTGTCATAAACGGTTTTTGTTTCTTCGGCGGCGCAGATATAAAATAATATATAAAACGGCTCAGATTCAGACGCATCAATACGTTTAAATCTGAGCTGTTTTATTATCTGTTTTAAAAAACTCCAACCTTTTTTTGTTTTCTGCGTGTAATAAATAATAAAACCCACGGAGATGTAAGTATGAGCAAAAGCAAGCCAAAGTCATTTGTATCAAATGTATTGATAATACTATTCGCGCAGATAATTGTCAAGCTGCTCGGAATGTTATACAGAATGGTTATAACAAATATAGACGGCTTTGGAGATGCCGGAAATGGTTATTACTCTGCCGGATTTCAGATTTACACATTACTTTTGGCGCTCTCATCAGTTGGAATACCAAGCGCAATATCCAAGCTGATTTCCGAAAGAGCAGCTCTCAGGGATTACAGAGGCGCGAATAAAATATTCAAAACCGCTTTGCTGATTTTTGCATTTATCGGAGCAGTATTATCAATAGTTTTATTCTTCTCCTCCGCCTCCACTGCTTGCTATATTCTCAACATGGACGGCGCCAAATATACTCTTGCCGCGCTTTCGCCGTCAATATTTTTTGTATGCGTTTCAAGTGTATTCAGAGGATATTTTTCAGGCATAAATAAAATGCAGGTCATGAGTCTTTCACAAATCATTGAACAGATTTTCAAATCTGTTCTTACCGTATTATTTGTTTTGGCGGCAGTAGGTCAAGATGCAAAGTTTATGTCGGCATACGCAAACCTTGCAACCACCGCCGCTACCGTATTTGAAACCTTATACCTTGCATTTGCGTACAAATGCAAAAAAGAAATAACGCCTGTAACGTATAAAAGCGCTTTAAAAACAGATTTTATGCCCGTTGCAAAGAAAATACTTATGCTTGCAGTGCCAATCTCAATTTGTTCAGTCATTTCTGCCGTTAATCGTATTATCGACACGGCAACCATAACGCGCGGAATCGAAACAGCATTCAAATTATACATTCCGGCACATATCGGTGCCGCGGCAATAATCAATCCTGATTCCGCACAGCTTAATGCTGAGGCGGTAAGGCTTTCGGGGATGCTTTCAAAAAGCGATACGGAGCATTTCATAAAGCAGAAGGTCACTATCATATGCACTTAATTGTTTTTAATAAGAACCCGGGCGGCGAATTTATTTCAAAAAAGAATTACAATCAGTACAAAGATATGTTCACCAAAACTATATTCAAGGACGAGCTGAAACAAATCTATGATGAAAGACAATCACTCCGAGATAAAATCATTGATAAGGTCAAGAAAACGGTAGATGGTTTTGAAATCAATATTGGCGAACCGAGTGCTGATTTCGCGGAAAAACTTAATGAATTAAGATTCTCACTTGATGGATATAAGGGTAAGAAAAATTATCAATTCTTATCTAAAGATCAAAAAGAAAAAGTCGATGCAGTTGTAAAAGTTGTCTGCCAAGATGACAATTTGCAGAAATTGTATCGGCAGTGGTGTCTGGTTGAATTAACTCGGTTAGGAAAACAAAAGGCAATCCTGACAGAGTTGAGTATGTGTGCAATGGTTATCATCGGTACAGCGAGGTCAATTGTACATCACACAGAATCCGGGAAGAAACGCTTGACAAAATAGTGCAAGCCGAGCTTACAGGAATACGATTGGTATTCGATGACCTGTGGGAGAATGTAGAGGGCGATGTAAAGAAATGGGCAGCAGGAAAATCTACAACAGAGAAAAGGCTTGAAAATCTCAGAAATAGCATTACCGAAACAGAACTTGAAATTCAAAAAATCCTTATGGAAAGAATTGAAGATAAGCAAAATAGCGATATGTATGACAAGATGATTGAAACGAGGCGAGATGGCATTGAGAAATTTAAAAAGGAAATCAGCGAGATAGAAAATCTTGATAAAACAATCAAGGAACGGAAATCTACTCTCAAACATTCCATAGAACTGCTCGATGACATCATAGCCGAGAACAACATCAGCAACGCAAACTTACATCTGATGTTCGACAAAATCGTCATTGAGGAAACGGACGAAGGCTTAAATCTTGATTTGAGATTAAAGTCACCGTTTATCAGCAAGAAGAAAGAACCGTTACTCAAAAAATATATGATTGTGGATAATGAAGTTTTAAGCGTCGGAGCATAACAATGTATCGTTAAACAGCAAAACACTTATAGGATTTTCCTATAAGTGTTTTGAAGGTGGTGCGGCTGAAGACGAGGCGTAGCCAAAACAATCCGGTGAATTGTTTTGGCAGTCGAGAGTCCCTTCCAAAGAATACGAGCCGACAGGCGAAGTATGATTTGTCAGTCGATTTATCAGCCAAAGTAAAAAACTTGCAGAAATAAATCCTGCAAGTTCTAAAAGGTGGTGCGCCGAGTGATGTTAAATCCGAACCAAGGGCAGAGTTTTCTATTTCCTCGAATGTGATAGTTTCTGTGCCCTATTTATAGTTACAGTCAATAATTATTTTGTCATCATACAAATATATTGAATTCACAAAGCTGTTTACGAGCCGTCTGCGATGGTCTAATCTTTTAGGATTGAGCTTTCTGAATTTATATATCCAAAACAGAATTTGCTCTTTTGTCAGCTTTGGCTTGCTCATTTCTTCTTTTATGATTTGCACTGATAATTCACTTTTTTCTCGTTCAAGCGATTCAAGTCTTTCTTTTGTAGACGGAGTAAAAATCCCTTGCTGAATTGCATTTAGTATATTATCAATGTTTTTCTGAACTTCAGCAAACTGTTTTTGAAGTATGGGCAATGATGTATTCTCTTTGTTAAGATGTTCAAGCAAGGCATCAGCCAATCTATCCATTAACTCATCATCAAAGATTATTTTCATAATGTGTGATATGACAAGCTCTTCAATCCATTCCTTGCGAACAGTCTTTTTGTCACACCCTCTGTGATATTTTACGCTTACGCATTTGTAATAACGATGAACAATTCCGGTGTGACTTGTTCCGCTTTCACCCGCCATAAGACACTTACATTTTCCGCAAAACAGTTTTGTTGTAAGTATGTATTCATCTTCCGCCTTATGCTTTGCCGGAGCCTTTTTGTTTGTTTTCATCATATCCTGCACCCTTTCAAATAAATCCTCCGGCACGATTACCGGGATTCCGTTCGGTGTTACAAAATTACTGTATCGGTATTCTCCGATATATTTTCTGTTATGAAGCATTCTTGTTACTGTATTTAGCGTTATAGGCGTATTTTTCTTTGTGCGAATACCTTTTAGATTTAATTCATCAGTTATTTCTTGCATAGTGGAGCCTTCGGCGTAATGCTTAAATGCCTCCAAAACTGCCGGCGCAGTAAGCGGATCAATCACAAAACATTGGTTTTTGTCTGTTGAATATCCTATCGGCAAAGTGCCGCCGTTATATTTACACTTTAATGCGTTTTCGGTAAGTCCTCGGGTAACCTTTTCCGATAACTCCGCCGAATAATATTCTGCCATGCCCTCAAGTAAAGATTCAAGCAAAATCCCCTCGGAGTTTTGAGATATTTTTTCTGTTGCAGATATAACCTTAACACCGTTCTTCTGCAATACCGATTTATAATGTGCGGAATCGTAACGATTTCGGGCAAATCTGTCTAACTTCCAAACTATGACCAATTCAAACAAACCGTTTGCACTTTCCTTAATCATTCTCTGAAAATCAGGACGGTTATCTGTTTTTGCGGACAATGCTCTGTCTATATATGTATCAACAATAACCATATCGTTTGCTTCTGCAAAGGATTGACATTCTCGTAGTTGCCCTTCAATAGATTCTTCACGCTGACTGTCCGAAGAATATCGTGCGTATATTACCGCATTCATAAAATTCACTTCCTCTCATATAATTCATATGATTTTTATACCACTAAAATATAAAATCTACAAATGTATGATTCACAACGGGCATCGCATTTCACAATGCCCGTTGACAAAATTATTCTTTTTCCTTGTTTTCAAGGTCCGTTTTCCATTGTTCAAATTCTTTTTGCCAATCATCACTATCATAGAAAGCAATAAGTTCAGGCAATAAACAGCGAGCAAGTGCATCAATCTCATGCTGCGGAATTTGATTTACATTGCTCTTGTTACTCACTGTTTCAAACTCCCTTCATTAGTATTTCCGAATCGGTTTTATCGCTCAAAATTATTTCGTTGCTTGCGTTTATAATGAGCTTCACAAAGTTTGACAATCATCTCTTCAATTTGAGCGTTGCTGTAGC
>ERZ1026780.1417-NODE-1417-length-15742-cov-12.326321_pt1 | contig 15742 bp, 8 predicted proteins | sample MGYA00380126_ERZ1026780 | MGnify/ENA primary metagenome ERZ1026780 (study PRJEB33269, sample SAMEA4719762) | human gut metagenome | biome: human-associated habitat; feature: organic feature; material: feces | place: Cameroon | collected 2013-10 ... | reverse complement strand
CGGGGGAATTTGACTACTTTTGCCCCCGACATTCTACTTCAAATATTTAAAAACTAAGTAAAGACCTATGAGAAAAGTAGCGATTATTTTTATGAAGAAGTGTTCGGTACTATTGCTGATGCTTCTTTTCCCGTTAGGAGTGCTGGCGCAAAGCGTCACCGTTAGCGGACAAGTAACTGACGAGGCTGGTGAACCAATTATTGGCGCAAGCGTAAGGATTCCCGGCACTTCTGTGGGAGTAGTGACCGATATGGACGGTAATTACTCTATCTCTGTTCCGAAAGGAAAACAACTCGAAATCACTTATGTGGGTTACAAGAAGGAAGTGATCATTGCCAAGGAAGGCAAGATGACTGTCCAGTTGAAGGAAGATTCCAACATGCTTAACGAAGTGGTGGCTATCGGATACGGAACCGTAAAGCGCAAGGACGTGACGGGTTCGGTTTCTTCGGTAGGCAACACAGAACTCGTGTCGGTGCCTGTGGCTTCGCCTGTTGAGGCCATGCAGGGTAAGCTGGCTGGTGTGCGCGTCACGATGCCTGAGGGTAACCCCGATGCCGAGGTCATCATCCGCGTGCGTGGTGGTGGTTCTATCACCCGCGACAACACACCTCTTTATATAGTAGACGGTTTCCCCGTCAGCAGCATCTCCGACATTCCTACCAGCGACATCGAGAGCATCGACGTGCTGAAGGACGCTTCCTCTACCGCCATCTACGGTAGCCGTGGTTCCAATGGTATCGTGCTCGTCACCACCAAGAGTGGTAAGGCTGGCAAGGTGACCGTGAACTACAATGCCTATGTGGGCTTCAAGAAGGCTGAGGACAAGGTAGACGTGCTGGGAGTGGAAGACTATCTGAAGTGGCAGTACGAGTTGTCGAGCCTCTCCACAGGCGCCAACGCCGGCAAGTACCAGCAGGTGCTCGGCGGATGGGAAAACATACCCAACGTCGTGAACTCGATGAAGACTACCGACTGGCAGGATGAGGTGTACGGACGCACCGGCAACGTGTTCAGCCATAATGTCAACATCTCGGGAGGTTCGGAGAAGTTGCGCTTCACAGCAGGATACAACTACATGAAGGAGAAAGCCATCCTGCTCACCTCTGACTTCTATCGCAGCAATCTGAACTTCAAACTCAACTATGAGCCCAACAAGAAGACCAAGTTGGAGTTCTCTACCCGTTATTCACGCACCAAGGTGAACGGTGACGGACAGAGCGACGCTACCGGCGACCAGAACTCTGTGCCTTCAGGCTCTTTCGGCCGTATCCGCCACGCTGTGATGCAGTCGCCACTGACGGGCTCAGGAAGCCTTCTCTTCGACGAGAGCAACATCGACGACGGACTGGAAGACCCAATCACAGCCCTCAACGACAACTACAAGAAGCGTGTTCGTGAGAACTTCAACATGAACGGAGCTTTCACATGGAAGATATTGCCCGAGCTTACTTTCCGTACAGACGTAGGTCTCGACATCTACAACAACGACTTCCGTTACTTTGCAGGCTCTACTACCTATGAGTCGCAGAACAACACCCTGGCAGAATTTAAGAATATGCCGCTTACTACACGTACACAGGTGAACCGCCGTACCGTGCGCAACTCCAACACCCTGCAGTACGACTTCTCAAAGATTTTGCCAAAAATTCACAGCCTGAACCTCATGGTGGGACAGGAGAGCATCGTAAGCCGCGAGACACTGGCAACGACACGCATAGAGGGATTCCCTACATTCTACGATGCCGACATGGCTTTCCACCTCTCTGCACAGGGCACTCCTACACGTGCCAACGAGTTCTACTATCCCGACGATAAGATGGTGTCGTTCTTCGGACGTGCCAACTACAGTCTCTTGGACCGCTATCTGCTCACCGCCACTCTGCGTGCCGATGGTTCAAGCAAGTTCTCTAAGGGCAACCGCTGGGGCTACTTCCCATCAGTGGCAGCCGGATGGCGCATTATCGAGGAGCCTTGGATGAAGTCGTCACAAGACTGGTTGAGCAACTTGAAGTTGCGCTTGAGCTATGGTGTGTCAGGTAACAACAACATTCCTTCAGGACAGACCAGCCGTACCTATTCTATCAAGGAGAGCTCTTGGCTGCATCTGCAGAACTCATGGCTCACCACGGGCAACGCAATGAGCAACCCCGACCTGAAGTGGGAAACCACACACTCACTCAACCTGGGTATTGATTTTGGTTTCTTCAACAACAAGCTCAACGGTTCGTTCGAGGTGTACAAGAACAACGTGAAAGACCTGCTCATGGAGATGCAGATCACAGGTAGCGGCTACAACACACAGTACCAGAACGTGGGCGAGACCAAGAACTCTGGTTTCGAGTTGACATTGAACTACGATGCCATCAACACCAAGAACTACGGTCTGAACTTCTCGTTCACACTCGGTCATAACACCAACGAGGTAGTGAGCCTCGGAAGCATGGACTCATACTCTAAGCCTTCTTACTGGGCAAGTACAGAAATTGGCTCCGACTACTTAGTGAAGCCAGGAAAGCCTGTAGGAACTATCATCGGCTATAAGCTGGCAGGAACAGGACGCTACGAGGTGGACGACTTCGAGGGCTACGATGCTGCCGCAGGAAAGTGGAAACTGAAGGAAGGTGTGGCTGATGCCAGCGGTATTGTGGGCACAGTACGCCCTGGTACCATGAAGCTCCTCGACAAGGACGGTTCAGGAACTATCAGCGATGACGATAAGTTCGAGATCGGCGACGCCAACGCATGGGCTGTAGGTGGATTCTCTATCGGTGCACGTGCCTACGGATTCGACTTCAACGCTGACTTCTCTTACAGCATCGGCAACGATGTTTACAACGCCGACAAGATAGACCAGACCTCTACACGTAGCGGTATCTGGCGCAACCTCAACACCACGATGGCAAGCGGCAAGCGCTGGACCAACGTAGACGAGAACGGCAACTTCATTAACGACGCTGCCAAGCTCGCCGAGATGAACAAGAACACCACGATGTGGTCGCCTTACACAACAAAGGCTGTGCTCACCGACTGGGCTATCGAGGACGGATCATTCCTCCGCCTCTCTACACTTACCTTGGGCTACACACTGCCTAAGACATGGATGCAGAAAATCTATGTTCAGAACCTGCGTCTTTACTTTACCGCTTCAAATCTTTTCTGTATCACCGGTTACAGTGGTATGGACCCAGAGGTGGACTGCTGCCGCAACGTGCTGGTTTGTCCAGGCGTAGACTACTCGGCTTATCCAAGAAGCCGCCAGTTCATCTTCGGTCTTAATCTTACATTCTAAAAAACACTTAAAGGAAACATCGTTATGAAAATAAAATATGTATTTACAGCCCTGTTGGCTGGCGCTACACTCATGTCGTGCAACGACTATTTGGACGTAGAAAGCGAGTCACAATACAATGACAAGGTGGTGTTCTCTAACACCCCGCTTGCCGAGAATACGGTCATCGGCATCTACAGCTGGTTTGCCGCCACCAACTCTCACCGTGCACGCTACATGCCTTACTATGGTATGAATACCGACGCCGAGTGCTACTTCGACATGGCGCAGCCTTCGTCGAACAACAAGACCTCGCTCTGCACTTACAGCGCCTTCTCTGCCAACAACTGGATGGCTTCAGGAAAAGATCCTAACGCCTTTACAGGCTTCTTCAATGGCATTGAGGCTGCCAACTGCTGCATCGAGGGAATACGCGCCTATGGCAATCCTGAGAGCAATGCCGACATGGCTTATCTCTTAGGCGAGTCGCTCACCCTGCGTGCACAGTACTACTACGACCTCATTCGTGCCTGGGGCGATGTGCCTGCCCGATTCACATCGGTGAAGCAGAGCACCATCTACCTTCCCAAGTCTGACCGCGACGTTATCTACAAGCAGATTATTGCCGACCTGAAAGAGGCTGCAGGCTATCTGCCTTGGCCAGGAAAGGCTGAGCGCACCAAGACTACCGAGCGTGTGAACAAGGCATTTGCATTGGGTCTTCGCGCACGACTCATCCTCATGGCAGAGGGTTACAGCCAGCGTCCTACATCGCTCGACAATCCTACTGCTTATGAGGTGCGCCGCAGCAACGATCCTGAGCTCACCAGCACAGCCCTGCTGCAGGAGGCTTACGACGACCTGAAACTCGTCATCAGAGAGAGTGGACTCGCACTCGACGCCACTTACGAGCAGTTCTGGAACGACCTCGCTACTGACGTCATCACCATCGAAGGCTCACACAAAGAGTCTATCTTCGAGATACCATTCAACGACGGACGTGGACGTTTCTTCTATCACTTCGGTGTTTACCACAAGTCGAAGAGTCCACACTTGACCAAAACCAACTATGGCGGACAGAACATTCCTGCTCCTACACTCTACTATGAGTACGACAATGCTGACCAGCGCCGCGACGTGAACTGCGTGCCTTACAAGTACGACAACGGCTACACAATGGCCAAGTTGGGTGACAACGATGCTTCTGCTCCAAGTTTCAACTTCGGCAAGTACGACTATGAACGTATGACCCGTACGGTGACTTCCAACGACGACGGTGTGAACCTGCCCGTGCTCCGCTACGCTGACATCCTGTTGATGGCAGCTGAGATTGCCAACGAGCTGGAAGGCCCTGATGCAGCCAAGCCTTACCTCAAGGAGGTTCGCAACCGTGCCTTTGCCGTAGCCGACCGCCCTGCCAACGTAGAGGCTTATGTCAACGCTATCAGCTCGAAGGCCGACATGCTGAAGGCCATCCAGAAGGAGCGCCTCCTCGAGTTCCCTGGCGAGATGCTGCGCAAGCAGGACCTCATTCGCTGGAACTTGCTCGGAACAGCCGTAAGACAGACCGTAACCGACATGAGAGCGCTGCGCGACCGCACAGGCAAGTATGCTGACGTGCCTACAGTGGTTTACACACGCACCAATGCTGCTGGTAAGTTGGAGTACTATGGCTTGGCTAAGGGCGAGACAGCTGCTCCTGCTGGCGAAGGCTGGACAAGACTCGACTACGACTTCGTGTCTGCCACAGTAAAGGACAACATGCTGGTCAACTATTTTGCCAACGATCCTGATTCCCGTCAGTACTGGCCTATATTCGACTCAGACATCAACGCGTCTAACAACGCATTGATCAACAACTACGGATATTAAAATAACCGAACTTTTGCATGTGGGGAAGTTAGAGAAGTTAAAGAAGTTAGAGCCATATGCTTTACAGCTAAATATTCAACCAAAAAGGCTGTTGGCTTTAACTTCTAACGACCGACGGGAGTGATAACTGCTTTAGCTTCTATCAATTTCCTCGCTTGCGAAACTTGAATTGAAATAAAGAATTAACGGTAGGTTTTTAGTTATATATTAACACAAAACGCAGGCCTCTCTGCCTCGTGAGAAGCGGAGGGGCCTTTTCTTAAAATCTACTTCCGCAGGAATTGTTCCAGCAACAAGATTCTCAATATTTTCAAACCACTTAAAAACCGGGAAGCCTCATGAAGCAAGCAGTCTTTACTCTTATTTGCAGTTTTGCCTTTGCAGCCGGAATTATGGCGCAGGATGCTCCGCTCGATGTCTCGAAGCGGGTGGCAGATTATCTGCTGAGCCATCACAACCACAACGTGTCAAAGGCACAGGACGGACACTCTCACATCGACAGCTATTATCAGGAATGGAGATACGTGAATGGTGTGCTCGGAGTGGCGATGCTCAATCTTGCCGATGCGGCAGGTGAAAAGAAGTATGAGCAGTTTGTCAAAGAGAACTTTGACTTTTTTTTCAATCCAAAAATACAGCGACAACTCAAGAAAGAATACGAATCGGGCGTGCGCGACAATGCGTGGCGCAGATTCTTCTCCATGTCGAGCCTCGACGACTGCGGAGCTATGGGCGCAGCCCTCTCCGAGCTGGCTCGACGATATAAAGACCAACGTTACGAGAATTATCTCGACAAGATAAACCATTATATTCTTACGCAGCAGGAGCGCATTCCCGAAACAGGCATTTACTGCCGGGGAAAGGTGGGAGAGCGAACACTCTGGCTCGACGACCTGTATATGTGTTCTTCTTTCCTGGCTCATCAGGGAAGCCGCAAGGGTGCATCATCCGACTTACTGCAGAGAGCGGCAGAACAGGTGTTGATTTTCGACAGTCTGCTCTTCGACAACGACAAGCACCTCTATTGGCATTGTTTCTATTACGACACGACCCATGCCCACGGCACCGCCCACTGGGGAAGAGCCAACGGATGGGCGTTCTTAGCACAGGCTCTCGTGCTCGACAGATTGCCCGACGAGCATCCGCTGCGAGACAGATTGCTGCAGCTGTTCCGAAAAAGAGTGGAAAACATCATCGCCTATCAGGACGCACAGGGCATGTGGCACCAGTTGCTCGACAAGCCTGACTCTTATCCCGAAACTTCCTGCACAGCCATGTTTGTCGCAGCCATTGCGCATGGTGTGAACAAGGGCTGGCTCGACAGCTCGTTTGCCTCTGTGGCGCTGCAGGGTTGGAAGGCTGTCTGCAGTCAGATAACTCCTGAAGGACAGGTAAAGGGCGTGTGTATGGGAACAGGCATCAGCCGCGACTTGCCCTTCTACTACAACCGACCGGCTCCGCTCAACGATGCCCACGGACTGGGAGCCGTGGTGCAGGCAGGAATAGAAATCAATAACGTAACAACAAAAACAACAGAATAAATATGAAAAACTTAAAGCTAAAACTCACATTCCTGTCGCTGTGCGCCTTTGCCACAGCGGCTCATGCACAGCAAGTGAAAGGAAACAGCGTGCTCTACACATCGTCTCAGGGCAACATGCGCATCGAGATGTGTTCGGAAAGCATGTTCCGTGTAACCAAGGTGCCTGCACAGCAGATGCCCGATAATGAGAAGTGGATGGTGGTCAACTACAACTTCCCACAGGTGGACTTCAGCGTGGACGGCAAACAGATAAAGACCAGCAAGCTGCAGGTAAGCATTCAGGAAGCTCCCTGGCGCATACAGGTGGCTGATGCTTCGGGAAAGGTGCTCTACGAGGAGTTGACATCGGGCTGCAAGGACAGCATATATAATGAGGTGAAGATGAACCCCGACGAGCACTTCTTCGGTTTCGGTGAGCGCATGGACCGCATCGACCAGCGTGGACAGCGTGTTCACCTCAATGTGGAGCTGGGACGGGGCTCAAAGCCTGCTGTTGGCGGCAAGGACATTCTGAGAGCCAACTACTGTCCTGTGCCTTTGATGCTCAGCAACAAGGGCTACGCCGTATTCTTCCATACTGCCGTGCCCAACGACTGGGACATGGGATGGACCAACAACGACAAGTACAGTTTCTCGGCACCTGGTGGCGACAACGACTATTATTTCATCTATGGCGAACAGTTGGAAACTCTGATTCACAGCTATCAGCAGCTCACAGGCGTGGCGCCTCTTATGCCACGTGCAGCCTATGGTCTGCACATCGGCTCGTACAGCGGTGGAACATGGCATCATGAGAGCAAGGCCAACGATACGTATGTGGTCAATCTCATCGACCGCCTGCGTCAGGAAAAGATTCCGTTCGACATGATGTGGCTCGACTCTACCTGGCGCCACTTTGCCAAGTTGGGCAACGGAGGCTGTACCTTCGAGTTCCAGGATCAGTTTAAAGACCCAAAGGGCATGATCGACCATGCCTATAAGAATCATGTGGCAATGTTTGGTCTGCATATTCGTTCGCTGGTCGACAACGGCAAGCGCAACAATCTGCTCACCACAGCACAGAAGAAGGGACTCACCATTCAGGACGGTGGAACCAACGCCATCATCAACTTCTTCGACGACAAGGCTGTGGACTGGTGGTGGAAGAATGCAGCCAAGAAAGTGACCGACCTGGGAGCCAAGTTCTTCAAGACTGATGTGGGAAGCGCTCTGAACTACAACAATCCAAACATCGAGCAGAAGGCTGCCCACAACCTCTTCCCTATAGCCTATGCCAAGGCACCTTATGAGAACTTTGCCAAGCTTAACGGACAGCGTGGCTTCGACCACACACGCGAGGGTTATGCAGGTATTCAGCGCTATCCTTTCATCTGGGCCGGCGACTGGGGCTCGGAGTGGCAGTGGTTTGAACCTATCATCCGCGGCGGTATTAATATAGGACTCTCTGGTGTCGGCTATTGGAGCCACTGTATGGGTGGATTCGAGCAGTATTCTGCCTACGACACCGACCTCTATCTGCGCTGGGTGCAGATGGGAATGTTCTCACCTGTGTCCATCCTCTTCGGTATGGATCATCCTCGTTATCATGCGCCATGGACTTATGGCGAGGAAGCACAGAAAATATTCATCCAGTACGACTCGCTGCGTTATGCGCTCCTGCCTTACATCTACACCAGTGCCTGGGATATGTACAAGACCAGCCGTCCGCTGATGACACCTTTGTTCTACGATCATCTGCAGGATGTCAATACCTATCAGATTTCAGACCAGTATATGTTTGGCCGCGACATGATGGTGTGTCCTGTAACGGTGAAGAATGCACTCTCGCGTCCTGTTTACTTCCCCGGTGGCGACTGGCTCGACTTCTGGACAGGTGAGCGCATCAGCGGACGCCAGTACAAGTCGTTCTTGACACCTATCGAGATAATGCCTATCTTCCTACGTCGCGGCGCCATCATTCCTCGTCAGGAAGCTATGCAGTATGTAGACGAGCGCCCCAACACCAATATTTCACTGCTCATCTATCCTTCTGAGCACTCTGTTTATGAGATGTATGAGGATGATGGCAAATCGCTCGATTATCAGAAGGGTATCTATGCTATCACCAAGATGGAGAGCCGACTGGCACAGAACGAGTGGATACTCAACATCACGACTCCTAAGGGCGACTACAAGCCTGTTTCGCACTACTACAGCGTAAGTGTTTACCTTGACAAGAAGCCTAAACTCGTTACTGTAGCCGGCAAGTTTGTCGATGGATGGAAGTACGACGAGAAGTTGCGCTTACTTACCTTCGATGCAGGCGAGGGCGATATGGAAGTGGTTGTCAAGATGTAAAATCAAGACTTTGGGGGTTGAATACTTTGCCATGAAGCATATGGCTTTAACTTCTCCAACTACTCTAACTTCTTCATTAGCATTTATAAAGATATTACTATGTATAGAAACAGATTCTTCTTATCGGTTGCCGCCGTGCTTGCAGGTACGGTGGCAATGGCTCAGGGCTCTTACAAGGCTCTGAAGTTCAAGACAGCCACCTCGCTCTACAACTACGAGATGCTGCCAGTACACGCTCAGAACTATGAGCGCCAGCAGGCTTTCGAAAAGGCTTGCCAGTCGAAGGAAGCCATGCAGCAATACGTGAGCCAGTTGCGCAGTCGTTTTAGTCAGTTGGCTGGCGAAATGCCACAGCGTGGCAAACTCAATGCCAAGGTAGTGGGCTCGTTGAAGGGCAACGGCTTTATAGTCGAGAAGATTGTCTTTCAGAGTACGCCAGGCCGTTACGTCACAGCCCATCTTTATCTGCCCGAGAAGGTGCAGGGCAAGATTCCTGCCTGTATCGAGATGTGCGGACATGGACTCGACGGAAAGGGCACGGGTTCGGGAAGTGCTGAGCAGTTGGCTGTCAATGGTATTGCTTCCATGGTGGTCGACCCCTTCTCACAGGGTGAGCGCCAGCAAACCATCGATGCACAGGGCAAGAATCTTACCCGTGGCGTAACTACCGAGCATACACTCATTGCTCCGGGCTTCATCCTCCTTGGCAGCAGCCTTGCCGCACAGGAGTTTTTCGACAACAGCCGCGCCATCGACTATCTGCTCAGTCGTAAGGACATTGATGGCGACAAGATTGGTTGTTATGGCTTCTCGGGAGGCGGCACGCAGTCGTCTTATCTGGCTGCTCTCGACGACAGGGTGAAGGCAAGTTGTGTGGGATTGTTCTTCTCGTCGCGTGAAAGAACCCTGGAGACTCAAGGCCCAAGCGACGGATGTCAGTGGATTCCAGGCGAAGGACGCGAGCACATCGAGATAGCCGACATGGCGATGATGAATGCGCCAAAGCCTTTCCTGATTCTTGACGGACGTTTCGACTTCGTTGACCATTGGGGAGCCTTGCGTGGCTATGAAGAGGTGAATCGTTGCTACAGTCTGCTGGGAGCGCCCGACGCTGCCGAACAGTTTTATTACGACGACGGACACGCCATTCCCAAGCCCAGCCAGGACAAGATGGTAAGCTTCTTCCGCAAGGCTCTCTTGGGCGACGCACAGGGCGAGGTGAAGCCTTATACTTACTGGCGTAGTGACGACATGCGTTGCACCAAGACAGGACAGGTAAACTTGGAATACAAGGATGCGCTCAGCTCCATGCAGGAGTGTGAGGCACAGATGGACAGGCTGTCAGCCCAGCGCCAGGCTTTCTGTTCGCAGTCGGCCGACAAGGTGAAGGATGGCATTCTAAAGCTGTTGGGACTTCCTGGATTGAACGACCACTGGAATGCTATTGAGACTCGCCACGAATCGCAGCGCGACGTGGAGGAATATCGTTATCAGCTCGATTGCGAAGGTCAGTATCCTGTTCCTGTCATCGTCAGGATTCCGTCGGTTGCCAATCAACAGTCGAAGGTTTGCATCCATCTTGCTGATGCAGGAAAGGCAAGTCTGCTGATAGAGACCGATCGTCGTGATGTATTCTCCGACGGCACGATTCATGTTTATGCCGACCTGCGAGGTTTTGGTGAGACGAGCGACATTTTCGAGTACAACCTTTCCAAGTATTGGAATACTCAGTATCGTTCTGCTGTAACTGCCCTTCATGCAGGCAAACCGCTCATAGGTCAGCGTGTGCAGGATTTGCGCACCATTCTCAATTTCTGTTCGGCTGACGAAAAGTTGAAGGGCCGCCAGATTACAGTCAAGGCTGACGGAATGAACGCAGTCGTAGTGATGCACGCTGCTGTGCTCGACGAGCGATTGGCTGGCGCCACACTCACCCGCACATTGAAGACCTGGCGCAATTACATTCAGCACCCCGTGCAGCACGACATGATGTCGAACGTCATTCCAGGTGTCTTGCGCTGTTACGACATTCCCGATCTTCTTTCGTTGGCAAAGGGAAGGGTCGTTATCCAGGACTAAATCGTTGGCAGGCACACTTGCCGACAAAAACAAGGTGCAGTTTGCTATCCTTACCGCAGATCGTGCAATGAAAAAGTAAAATACTATTGATAGAATGCGCCCTGAATCAACGTCGTCCTGTTGGTTCAGGGTGTTTTGTGTTTTCTTTTTTCGGATATTTTAGTACGCATTTCATTTGTTTTCCAAATTATTTTTTTATCTTTGCATAAGATAAGCTGCACTCGGCAATTTGAAAGCAAGCTTTCATTGCGCTCATTTGCATTATCTTTGCATAAGATAAGCTGCATCTCAGCAAAATATTCAACACTTAAAAACTCAATAACAATGAAACATTTGGATTTTTCACTCTTCACATTATTCGCCTTGCTGATGCTCTCCCAGTCATCTTTCGCCCAGAAACCGAATGCGAAACAACTGCCTGTGCGAGAAAACTATGAGTGGCAAGGTGAGTTGCCCGTTTACGTCGAGCAACTCAAACAGGAACTCACATACCCTATGGCATGGGGAAACTGTCCTATCAAAAACTTTGCAAAATGGAAGAAGGCAGCCCGTCAGAAGATATTCGAATGTATGATGACTCCGCCTCGTCGAGCCAAGTCGTGGGATATGAAGGTGATTGCCGAAGAACAACGAGATGGTTATCGTGCTCAGAAAATCAGCTTCTGTGTCAATGCCTATGCCCGCATCACAGCCTATCTTCTTATACCCGATGGAAAAGGACCTTTCCCAGCCGTCAATGCCCTCCACGACCATGGAGCTCATCTCTACATCGGCAAGGAGAAGATGATACGTCCCTTTGATGTCGACACCGCCGTTGTCGCCGACGCAGATGCATGGGCAAAGAAACTGTACGAAGGTCAGTATCTTGGCGACTATCTTGCACGTCACGGCTATGTAGTCTTCTCTGCCGACGCTCCTCTTTGGGGCGAGCGAAGCCGTAAGGAAGGTATCGACCGCAACAAGTATGATATTATCGCCGGCAACATGATGATGCTTGGACGCGACCTTTCTGCCTTTATGACCTACGACGATATGGCTGGAACCGATTTCCTGTCTACTCTTCCTATGGTCGATAAGAACAGGATAGGATGTGTGGGATGTTCTATGGGCGCTTATCGTTCATGGATGCTTGCTGCCCTTTCCGACAAGATCAAGGCGAGTGCCAACATCTGCTGGATGATCACTACCGACGATCAGCTTACCCTGCGTTATGGACGAAAGGAGAACGGAGGTTTTGCCAACTGCATTCCTGCACTCCGTCAGTACCTCGACTATCCCCACATCGCCTCCTTGGCTTGTCCTCATCCTTCTCTCTTTATTAGTGGCACCCTTGACCATCTTTTCCCCGTCCCCGGTGTCAAGAAGGCTTTTGCGCAGATGCATGCTGTATGGGACAGCCAACATGCAGACTCTCTCCTTACTACCGAGCTCTGGGACGTGCCTCACTCCTGTGGACTCCGTATACAGCAGAAGATTCTCCAATTCCTTGACCAAAACCTTTGATGAAGGAAAGGGGGCTTTCAAATTTCTCAATATTGAAATTTGAAAGCCTTCTTTTTCTTTTTAAACAATTTCGGTTGCAGCCAATATCCCAATTTGGCACACAGGATTCCGATGCAGGCTCCCGCCACGACATCGTTCAGATAATGCCGGTTGTTGTAGACTCGCAGATAGCCTGTCAGCGCAGCCATGGCGTAGCCCGAATATCCTATCCATGGCGACACGTCCTTATATTCTTGATACAGCATCTCTGCACCCATGAATGCCCTCGCCGTATGACCCGATGGAAATGACCTGCAGTCTCTGCCGTCGGGTCTTTCCTCGTTTACAGCCGCCTTCATGCCGACCGTAATGAGTCCCAATGAAGCGTACGACAGCGCTATGATGCCCAGGCGTTCTTTAGGTTCGTTTTTCCCTTTTACGCCTGCTAACCTCAAGCCCCAGACCGTCGCCATGGGTGCAAACTGCAATACTTCGTCAGCCCTCAGATGATGCCTTCCCTCAGCCGACAGCCCTTTCTGAACCTCGCGCTTCTGTTGCGCAAACCAACCATGGTTTTGAACATACAGCGCAGCCAGTCCTGTTATGACTACAGGTACCAGTACGTCCTTCGGTCGCAGCACGGGTTTGCAGTCTGCCGTCATCATGGGGGCGGGCAATGGTCTTGTTGCGGCTACAATAGAGTCGGTCTGTACTGTTTCCGTTGTTTCCAACGAGTCCACCGACACCATGGCAGAATCCTGCGCCCACAGCACAGAGTTGCAACAGCACCAGCAAACAAGTCCCAGCAGAACCCTCCGTCGTAGGCACGAAGGCAAAAGAACTGATAAATCCATCATCATTTTGAATGTATAAAAAGTCTATTTTGTGTGCAAAAGTACGAAAACTTTTTGATTATCAAGAACTTTTTACTAACTTTGCACCCGAATTTAGACAAGTATCAGGCAGCCTGTCGCCTTTTAGCGTAGGACAGGACAGCCTTGTCGCAAGCGTTTTCGGAAGGATATTGCACCCTATTAATGGCTGGGAGGGTGAATTCAGCCTTCTGCATTGAATACATTAATAAGGTAAAAAAGATTTGAAAACATTTTTAGAATTAGGCGTCAGTGAGGACATTCGCCGCGCTATTGAGGAGCTTGGATTCGAGAATCCAATGCCCGTACAAGAAGAAGTAATCCCCTATCTCTTAGGCAACAAAAACGATGTCATCGCGTTGGCGCAGACAGGAACTGGTAAGACTGCATCCTATGGCATTCCTGTCATTCAGAAGACCGATGCTCAGAACAAGCAGACACAGGCCATTATCTTGAGTCCTACCCGTGAGCTTTGTCTCCAGATAGCCGATGACCTCAACAGTTTCGCCAAGTACATCGACGGACTCCACATTGCAGCAGTCTATGGCGGAACCGATATAGGCAGTCAGATACGCACCCTCAAGCATGGTGTACAGATCATCGTAGCCACACCTGGTCGTCTTCTCGACCTCATCAAACGTGGCGTGGCTCAGTTGGAGCATGTGAACAATGTTGTATTGGATGAGGCTGACGAGATGCTCAATATGGGTTTCTCCGAGAGCATCAACGCCATCTTCGAGAATGTACCAGCGGATAGAAATACACTTCTCTTCTCTGCTACTATGAGCAAGGAGATAGAGAAGATAGCGCTCCACTATCTCCACGACCATAAGGAGATAGTTGTAGGCTCACGCAACGAGGGTGCCGAGCACGTCAATCACATCTACTATCTGGTGAACGCCAAGGACAAGTATCTTGCCCTGAAGCGTGTCGTAGACTTTTATCCCCGCATCTTCGCCATTATCTTCTGTCGCACCAAGTTGGAGACACAGGATATTGCCGACAAACTCATCCGCGATGGTTATAATGCAGAGGCTCTTCATGGTGACTTGAGTCAGCAGCAGCGCGACCTCACCATGCAGAAGTTCCGTAATCACAATGTGCAGTTCCTTGTGGCCACCGATGTTGCTGCCCGAGGACTTGATGTCGACGACCTTACTCACGTCATCAACTATGGACTCCCCGACGATATTGCCAGCTACACCCATCGTAGTGGACGAACAGGTCGTGCCGGAAAGAAGGGTACCTCGATCTCTATCATCCACACCCGCGAGAAGTTTAAGGTGAGACAGATTGAGAAACAGATAGGCAAAGATTTTATTGACGGCACCCTTCCTACTCCCGAGGAGATTTGTAAGAAACAGCTCTTCAAGACTATGGACGACATCATGAAGACCGATGTTGACGAGGATCAGATAGAGCCTTATATGGCAGAAATCAACCGCCAGTTCGACTACATCGACAAGGAAGACATCATCAAGAAGATGGTTACCATCACCTTTGGTAAGTTCCTCGATTATTATAAGAACGCTCCTGAGATAGTCAAGCCCGAAACCGGCAAGGGCTCTCGTGGCTCTCGTGGTGAGGGTAGAGGCTCAGAGGGTCGTGGAAAGGTGTCTAACGGTCGCCGCAAGCACGAGGCAGAGGCTGGATACAAGCGTCTCTTCATCAACTTAGGTAAGGCGGACGGCTTCTATCCTGGCGAGATCATGCAGTATCTCAACAAGCATGTGAAGGGTCGTCAGGAGGTAGGACATATCGACTTGCTCTCTAAGTTTGCCTACATCGAGGTTCCCGAGGAGGATGCTAAGCGTGTGATGAAAGCTCTCAACGGCACAGAGTACAAGGGCCGCACCGTTCGTTGCAACGATGCCGACGAAGAGGGTCATGGACGTAGTGCCCGTGGCAGTCGTAGCGAGAGCCGTGAGAGCCGCAAGGGCGGCAAGGGCAGCGAGAGCAGAGGCAAGGGCAAGGGCAGTCGTGCAGAGAGTCGTAGCCGTAAGCCTCGCAGAGAAGAGGAGACAGGCGACTGGCGTCAGTTCTTCCAGCACAACGACAACGTTAAGTTCAAGGGCGAGGAACCCAACTTCGAGGAAGAAGGCTGGGCACGCCGCCGTCCTAAGAAGAAGTAGTCGCCTTAGCGACAGAACTCGCATGTAAAAGTACTGAATTTTAGCCTTTTTCTATATTGGAAAGGGCTAAAATTGCAGTCATAATCCTTCTGTATAAATATTCATTGCCTAACAGGACTTAACTGTGAAAAAATAATTTCCCAGTTGGGAAAAA
>ERZ1026780.1414-NODE-1414-length-15758-cov-14.010062_pt1 | contig 15758 bp, 8 predicted proteins | sample MGYA00380126_ERZ1026780 | MGnify/ENA primary metagenome ERZ1026780 (study PRJEB33269, sample SAMEA4719762) | human gut metagenome | biome: human-associated habitat; feature: organic feature; material: feces | place: Cameroon | collected 2013-10 ... | reverse complement strand
AATGCCTGAGCCACGATGTCCTTGATGCTCTTCTGATAGAGTGGGAGATTGATGACATCCTTAGACTGGAGATAAGTGATGTTGATGACATCGATATTGTGGTCTGGATAACGTTCCATCAACTTCTTGTCAGGCTGGTAGGTCTCCGAATAACCGTAAATCACATTCGTTACTTCCTCATCTGACAGGAGATTCTGTATCTTCTGATAGAGTTTACTGTAATCTTCTGCATTCAACTGACAGTACCATGCCTTGCCGTCTATCGGGAGGAGATTGAGAACCACCGGAGCCTTGATGCCGTAACCATCCTGTAAGGTATCAAGATATTTGGCTACTTGCTGGGTGTATTCTTCCAGTTTGTCTTCATTTCCGTTGTAGTTCGGCATCGTCCAGTTCATGATGAGCAAGCCACCCTTACGGAAGTGATTGAGCACATCTTTCCTGATTGCCTTGAAAGGAACTCCATCTGCATTCTGTTGCTTTCCGCTCTCGATACCGGCTAGTTCATAACCGTTGGCTGCTGGTCGGTAACCGCAGAGTGCCTTCATGTCGCAGCGGTCGCTATCGCATTCCCATCTGTTCCAACCCATTCCGCTCAGGGTGCCGTACATCTGGCCGATGAGGGTTCCCTTGTTGGCAAAAGCCTTGAGGTTGGTTTTCAGATTCTCCGTGCGGATAGTAAGACCACTCATGGCAATCTCATCATACGATTTCTTTTTCTTGTCACCGCAGGAAGAGAAAGCCATGAGTGCTGCAAAAATCAATAATAAATATTTGATTCTCATCTTCTTTTATTCGTTATAAGCCTTCTTCATGGCTTCTACTACGGTAGGCAAGGTCCACTGTGGCACACTTCTGTCAGTACCGTCGAAGATGCTCATCCAGTAGAAGGTAGCTACGCCGTAAGCCTTTGCCTGCTTCACGATGTCGGCAGCCTGGTCGGCAGCAGCCTGAATCTCGCTGGCAGAACTGTTCTTGCTGACGCTCTTGCTTCCATGAGTACCGTATTCTCCGATGATGCAAGGGATACCCTTGCTGATGAATTTATTGTTCAGACGGGTTAACATATTGGCGATTTCCTTGCTGCAGGAAGCATCCCACTTGCCTTTGGCAAACCAGTCCCAAGGACCATAGGTGTGAACTTCTACTGCAATATGGCCATCCACCTTGTCGGTAGGAATGGCGAGATTGCTCAATACGTCGTCACCATTAGCTGCAGCATAGGTACTGATGATGAGGTTGCGGGTCTCGTTGTTGCCACCGGTAGCACGTACTGCATTCACGAAACTCTGTGCATATCCGTTCAAACCCTTATAGCTGCTTGTGCTCTTTGGCGCATTCCATGTGTTGTCGGCATCCAGCATCTCGTTGTATCCTTCGAACACCAGGTGCTGGTCGTAGTTCTTGAAACGGGTGGCAATCTGGGTCCAGAGATATTCAAACTTCTCCTTGTTCTCCTTGTAGTTGGCTTCATCGGCTTTGATCCAGTGCTTCACATCCTCATCGTCTGCACCTGTGTCATGGTGAACATTCAGGATGCAGTACATTCCGTTATCAATGACGTAATCTACGATTTCCTGTATTCTGTTCATCCAAGCTTCATCCACGGTTCCGTCTTCCTTCATGTGCTGGAACCAGGTAACTGGGATGCGGACAGAATTAAAACCGTTCTTCTTCAGGAAATCTACCATCGGTTTGGTGGTAGGAACCTGTCCCCAAGCTTTCTCGAAATCAGTAACAGAGTTGCTGTTCATGTTCATCCACATGGCAACTACATCTGTGCAGTTGCCGAAGTTGGTACCGATGCCCATGTTCTTCACTGCATCTACTGCACTTTCCTCTACATAGTTTGCATTCAGGTTCACCTGGTCGCGGGTAATCACGTTCTTGCTGCTCAATGCTGCCTTCCACCAGTCGTTGGATGGCATGTTGCTTCCATACCAAGGCATGAAGAAGCTCCATTTTGCACCTGCGTTCCATGCCTCATCAATGCCGGCTGTAGTCGTGTTGCTGTTGGCATCAGTACCACATTCTGCCAGGGCTACGAGCTTGCCTGGATAGCGTGCCTGAATCTCCTTGAACTCCTGTGCCTGCTTGGTAGCATCATAACCGTAGAGGTCGCGACCGATGATATCTACATACTTATCGCCTGGATACCAGTCGGCATCATTGTTATAGGTATTGGCATCGCCATTGTAGTTCTGTGTGGTCCAAGTCCAAATCAGGTTGTGGATTCCCTTGCTCTGGAAGTAGTCGAACATGGTCTGCCAAAGTTTCTTATAGGTTTCAGCACCATCATATCCCCACCAGAACCAGGACTTGCCCCAGCTGGCACCTGATTTCAGACAGGTATTGCCGGCTGCCTCGTGGAAAGGACGCCAGATGGCAACAACGCCTGCATCCTGCAACTTCTGCAGAACTTCCACCACCTTGTCCATCTCCTGATAGAACCATTTGTTCTCCCAAGTGCCTGCCGTCAATGCGTTAGCAGCCTTGAAGGTGGTTTCGGATGGGGTACAGGTCACGCCACTGCCATCTGTTCCCGGAACGGTGCTCTCGGTCTTAGGCACGTTGAAGTGCCACATCAGCGATACCAGTCCGCCCTGGTCTGCCCAGTTGGTAACAGGGGTGATGTCGTTGTAGTTGATCCATCCGTTGGACCCCTGCTTAGGAACATAGATATGGATGAAATCATAGCAGTTGATGGCTGGATATTTACCTGTAGCCTGATAAATCTTATCTGCCTCTTGGGTGTTCCAGTTCACGTTGGCGATAACCGAAGAGAGGGTCTTGCTGCCATAGTTCAGCTGCAGATATTTGTAGAGACGCTTGGTTTTCTCAGTAGCTGCTGGGTCAGCGAGATTCACATCGCCCACTTCGCTTTCGTGATAGATAGAGAAGACGACATTGTTGATCTTGTTGATGTCGTATGTTTCCCAGGCTCCGGATTCTTCCCATCCTTTGAGATAGATTTCCAGTTGGTTGCTGGCATTGTGCTTCATGCTGCTGATGGTGTTGGTTTCGCCCGTCAGGTTCCATTCAGCTTGTTTTCCTTCTGAATTGTTGATGGTAATCTTGTCACCATCGGTCTGTGCCAAGGCAGTGAATGAAATCATTACTGCCAGGAGTGAGAGTAATATCTTTTTCATTGTCTTGCTATTTTGATGGATTCGTTGTTTATTTTGATGATGTATACACCGTGGGTTAAACTATCAAGAGAAATGATGGTCTTGTCGCCTGCGATGACTGGAGAGAGACTTATTGCCTTTCCGTCGAGAGCGAAGGCGCTCACCTGGTTGCGGGTGCCGTCTATAATGATGCGGTCACCTTCGAAGGCAAACTTGTTGTTCGTTTCTACTTGTTTGATACCGGTGGTTGTTCCATAGGTGAAGGTAGAAACCTTCCACAGTTCGTAACTGGCAGTAGTGGCAGTTGAAGTCACAGTCATCTTGTCATTCCCGAAGGTTACTTCCGGTAGCGTGCTCAATGCAAACTCTACCTTGCTTCCATCGTTGAATGATACAAACAGCGACTTGCCGTCGGCAGCTTTGGCTGAGATGCAGCTCAGAGCTACCAGTAAGGATAATGCTATTTTCTTCATATCGGGTTGATGTTTTGGTTAAAATCAAAAATGTGGCGCAGTTAATATAACTACGCCACAAATTTACAAATTATATTTCACATAAATGCGTTTTTTATGTTAAATATTTCTATCCTATGGAAGGATGGCAATCTTGGTTACATTCTTCATGTCACCCTGAAGGATGAAGGCTGTATCACTCCAGCCGTCAGAGATACTGTTTACAGCTTCCATCATGGCTGCATCGAATACCTTCACAACACAGTTCTGGTCACCATTCCAGTCGGCTACAGTATCAATACCGCCCCAGTTGGCGTTGTTGATCTGAACCTGTCCGGTAGCTCCTGCTTCCTTATAGAAGAGCATCTTGGAACCAACCTTGACACCTAACTTGATGAGGTCTGCCTTCATGATACGGAAACGACCGGTGTCATCCCAAGTGAAGTTGTATGGATACTTGATGGCGCTGTTGTCCATGTTGGTTGTGATAGTAGCGATATCCTTTTCTGCAGGAACCACCTTGAACTCAGGACCTTCAATCTTGTTGCCGTCTGGGTCTTCCATCACGATCTTGTAGGTACCAACTTCTGCATTGGCAGGAACCTGGCATACAATCTCAGTATTGGTACGAGAGGTATAGCGGTTTACCTTGTAAGAACCGATATAGAGGTTCTGGATGTTCTGGAAGTTTTTACCAGTGATGGTGATGGTTGAGCCTGCTGTAGCTTCTCCAGGAGTGATAGAAGCGATAGCTGGATCGGTAGCTGCCTTGATGCTCAATGCATCCTTCACCTCTATGGTTGTACCATTCTTCAGGTTGAGCTTGAAGCCTGTACCGGCGCATGCTGCAGGAACTGTTACTGCGATGGCTTGGGCATTCTGAGCTGCAAATTTCTCAACGGTCTGCTCTACATCGCCAGGGAAGGTGATGCTCTTCACGAGGTCGAGATCTGTACCCTTGATGATGGTCTTCTCACCAGCTGTGATAGCTGCCGGTGTGCAAGAAGCTACGGTTGGCTTCACCAAAGTATAGGCTACTGTTACAGTCTTGCCGTTGGCGAGACTCAATGTGATATAGCCTTCCTGTGCATCCTCAGGAACAGTGGCAGTTACCTTGGTTGTCTCTACCTTGTTGAGCTGAGATGCTGCAGCATTAGGGAATGCGATGCCTGTAATCAGATCCATATCCTTACCGGTGATGGTGAGTTCTGCACCATTCTTCACTGGGTTAGGAGTTGCAACAAGCTCTGTTGGAACCACGGTAATGATGTTGCCTACAGGAACCTCGATACCGCTCTTGGTTACTACATAGAAGGTACCATCGGTAGCCTTGGCAGGAACTGCAACAGTAATCTCTGCTGCGCTCTGTGACTTGAAGTCGGCTGCATCTACTGTAGCGCCCTCAAACTTCACGCTGACAATCTGGTCGAATGAAGAACCCTTGATGCTGAGGATTTCGCCTGCCTTGATGGTGCGGTCCTTGATAGGAGTAGCCTCAGGAGTATTGATGGTCAACTCTTCCTTGGTCTCCAGAGAAATACCTTCCTTGTTGGTATCTGTCAGTGTGATGACACCTGTACGAGCCTCTGCTGGAATCTTCACCTGGATGGTGTAGCGGTCGTGACCAACGAACTCTGCCTCCTTGATGGTATCGCTTCCAGCGAAGATGACACCGTGCATCAGGTTGAGGTAATCACCCTTGATGGTTACTACGTCGCCTACATTACCTACCATAGTGCCTTCGCTACCTACGAAGAACTTGGTGATTTCGATGTCCTCACGATAGGTGATAGGAGATACGGATGTAATCTCGCCACCCTTCTTGGTCTTCAGGACAATCTGACCCGGTTCGCATTTCTCAGCAGGAACCTGGATGGAAATCTTGCTGTTGTAGCCGCTCTGGAGAATCTCGTATGCGGTGATAGGGTCTGCACCTGGAAGGTTGACAGACTCAATCTGGTCCAGATTGGTACCATAGAGATATAAGGTACCGCCACGGAGCACTGGGCATGGACCGAATGACTGGAGGGAGATGTCGTTGCCGTACTGGTCGGTAGAGAGATCATCTCCGTCGCTGCACGCTGTCAGCGATAGCCCTACGAGGGCTACCACCAACATGGCGAATATTTTGCTTATCTTTTTCATATCAATTCAGATTATAAGTTTATTTGTTTGGAACCACACGGATGTTGTCAATCTTGATGATTGGGTTACAGTCTACACCGGTAGGCAATACGCTGGCATCATTGTATGCACCCTTGACAACAAAGATATTGAAGGCACTGAAGTCGTTCACACCTGAATAGTTCAATCCCTTGTTGCCATCATAGTCATAAACGAAGTCTGCCAATGGGATGGTAACGGTTACCCACTTATCCTCGGTGTTATATGTCTTGTCGTCTGTATTCTGCCAAGGCATGTAGAGGGCACGTGCCAGCTTACCCTGTGTGCGGAAGAATTCGTTGTTTGCTCCTGCCAATACGTTACCATAGATATCCTGTACGCCAGCAGCACCAAGAGAAACCTGGCTTACGCTACCGAAGTAAATCTGCATAGGAGCAGCTGACCAGCCGTTGTCCTTAGGGATGCACATCTCGAACTTCAGACTCATGTTCTGCCAATCGCTGAAGTCAGCGAGATCCTGCATACGTGGACGGCTAGAGTAGGTCTCTGGATTCTGCCAACTTCCTGGCCAGTACTCGAATGAGAAGTTACCGTCGTTCCAGCCACCGTCTGCACCCATGGCTGTCTCACCGAGAACCAGGTAGTTGCCTGAGAGTGATGTGCCATCGGATGTGATGGTACGATTGTGCCAACCATTGTTGCCCAATACATCTCCACCTTCCTTCCAAGGAGTATCGAAATCGAAGAGCATACCGCGGTTATCCATATAGCGGAAGCCTGCCTTGGTTGTACCGTTGATGGTAGTGATGGTGATAGGCTCATGCTTAGGCATATCCTCCGGCATGTTGAAGCGGATGCTGTTCTGAGTGATCTTCAGGTCTTCATAAGGGATGGTGTAGTTATCACCCACCTGGATAGTCAGATGACTGTTGTCGTAATCCAGGAAGTAGTCACCCTTGATGGTTACTTCCTCGCCAGGAGCAGCCCACTCGTTGCTCATGCTGTTAATGGTTGGAGCTGGTACGATGGTCTTGAAATCGTAAGCTACTGTGTCCTGCTTGCTGGTGATGAAGTAGATCTTATCACTTACCTCGTTAGGGATAGCCTTTGGCACGGTTACGATGATGGTGTTATCCGTCATGTAACTGGTGTTCAGGACGGCTGCCTGGTCGTTGAAGTTGATCTTGGTCACACTTCTCAGGTTTCTACCCACAATACAGATGGTATTGTTGAGAGATGCACCAGTAAGCAGTGAGTCCTTGCTGGCTGCAGCCACAGGGCGAACATAATCGATAGTAGGAGTTCCGCCTGCAACTTCATACTTGTCTGGCTCGTCCTCGCAAGAAGTGAATCCTGCGCTGGCTGCAACAAGTGCCATGGCGAATAAAGCCCCATTTATATTCTTGATATTCATAATGAAATTCTCTTAATTGATTAATAACTATATGTATTACGTACATCCACATGGATTGGAGTAGCGTTGCTACCCAGGTTAGGGTTCAGGGCTACGTCCTCTGTAGGGAATGGCAATGTAAAGCTGTTGGCTGTTACATTAGGAGCTGCTGTATTCTCATCATACTGCATTTCAGAGCTGTCCCATGTGCCACTGTTGTAGTATGCTTTGTAAGCAGCATCGCAGTTCCACATCGCATTGCGGTGCTGTGCCTTCAATTCCTTGATGCAGCTGTCTACATCGTAGTATGCACGGCGAACGAAGTCGTACCAGCGGTCACCCTCACCGGCAAACTCCAGACGGCGCTCCTTCCAGATGTCATCGAATGTAAGAGAGGTCTTTCTTACAAATCCCTGCCACTCGTATGCACGACCACGAACCTTGTTGAAGCAATCCAGGGCAAGTGCATCGGTATTGTTACCCATCTGTACCTGTGCCTCTGCATAAATCAGATAGATGTCTGACAGACGGAGGAGTGGAGTAGGGAGGGCATTTGACATACGGCCTGGAGTGATACCCAACTCAGTCTTGTGATCGAAGTTGTCACCATAGAGGTTCTTCACGTTGTTACCACCGCAAGGACCCTGGCACTGACCGGTTGCAGCTGAGTTGTAGTCCTTGTTATACCAGAAATCCAGGTAAGAGAATCCCTTCTTCAGACCGTCTTTCTGTGCACTGGCAGGAAGGTCGTGGTCTCTCCAGAAGTAAGAGTATACATCGCCTGGCATCATGATGGTAGCCTTGCGGCGGTGATCTGGGTCTACACGGCTTGCTGGATCATCCTTAGGAGATACACCGAAGGCTTCCATCAGATCGACTGATGGACCAGCCCAACCGCCCCAGCAGTCACCATTCTCATCGAAACCTTCTGGAGCCAAGTCGCTCTGGAGGGTATTCTGGGAAGTCCACTGAGAACCTACTGTCCAGCGCCATGCAATCAAGATTTCTTCGCTGAACTGGTTTGAGCCACGGAAGATATCCTTGTAGTGCTCCATCAATCCTCTGCCAGAGTTCTCGATAACATCCTTGGCATATTCTGCAGCCTTCTTCAAATCGTCCTGATTCAAGGAGCCTGAAACACCAGCCTTGGTCAGATAAACCTTACTGAGCAGACCTTCTGCACAATAGTAGTCGATACGGCCAGAAGTGCTCTTTTCCTTAGGAAGAAGCTCCATTGCCTTTTCCAGGGTCATGATGATATACTCATATACATCAGCCTTCTCTACCTTGCTCAACTGGTTGTAGTCACCCTTGCCAAGTGTCTCTGAGTTGCTGTGGATAATAGGCACATCACCGAAGGTACGTACCAGATAGAAGTATGCCATCGCCTTCCAGGCAAGGCATTCGCCCATGCACTGATTCTTCACCTTCTCAGAGGTGTTGATGGCGTTCTGCAATGACTCGTAAACGGTGCTGCAGTGACCGATCTCTGCCCAGAGAGAGTAAGACATGTTCACCAGGTCCTCATCGGTACCATTGGTACTGAAGTTCAAGTAAGGGCTTGATCCCCAATACATATTACCCGACATAACCTCACCAACCTTGATGAAACCACGCTGGAAATCATACCAAGGTGAGTTGTAGAGATAGTTTACGCCAGAAATGCAGGATGCATCACCGTTGTAATAGTTCTCTGTGTTGTAATTGTCCTCTACTGGCTTGTCAAGGAAGTCACCGCAAGAGGTCATTCCCATACCGAGGAGCATTACAAATGCTGTATATTTAATGTTCTTAAATTTCATAACTGTTCGTTTTGGATATTAGAATGATAAGTTCAAACCAAATGTAACGGTGGTTGGAGAAGGGTAGCGACCGAAGTCCAGACCATATACATTCGCGCTCTGTGTAGAGAGACCTACCTCTGGGTCGTAACCGCTGTAACCTGTGATGGTGAAGAGGTTAGAAGCTGTGAGAGTCAGTCGGAGATTGGTCAGACCAATCTTCTGGATGAGCTTCTGGTCGAATGTGTATCCCAGAGCCATGCTCTTCAAGCGGAGGTAAGAACCATCCTCGATATAACGGTCGCTGAATGCGTCGTTATCGTTAGGGTCGTTGATGGATGCACGTGGGTACATCGAATTTGGATTGTCAACTGTCAAATTAGAGATGTTGTCATACCAGTTGCCTGTCTGGTTGCCATCCTTGGCTACGAGGTGAACTCGCTTGTTGACATCCTTCAACTGGTTGCTCCATGGAGAGTTCATGTGAGTCATCTTCATGTTCAGATAGTTGGCTACCTTGGCGCCTACAGAACCGTTGATGAAGATGTTCAGGTCGAAGTTCTTGTAGCGGAAGGTGTTGTTCCATCCGAAGGTCCACTTAGGAAGTGGAGAACCGATGTTGGTCTTATCATTCTCGTCGATGATGCCATCGCCGTTGATATCCTTGTACTTCAAGTCACCTACATAGGTGGTGTTGCTGCGGCTGAACTTAGATGGGTCGTCAATCCATGCATAGTGCTTGGTACCATCTGCATCTGTTGTTACAGAGATAGGGTTGTTCTTCTGCAGGGTCTGTACTGGAGAACTGATGATATCGTTGTAATCCTTGTATACTCCCTCTACTACGTAACCGTAGAAGTTGTAGAGTGATTCGTTTGGTGCTGAACGGGATACAACATCGCTCCACTGACCCTTACCGAGCAATGCTGTACTGCCGGAAAGACTCTTCAACTTGTTCTTGTTGATAGAGATGGTAACGTCTGAACTCCAGTCGAAGTCCTTGGTTACGATAGGGTGGGTGTTGAGGGCAATCTCAAGACCAGTATTCTCGATGTCACCATAGTTTCCGTATGGTGCAGCGAGGGCTGAAGATGGGTTACCGCTGGTACCCATGATAGAAGGCAGGTTGAGCTGCATCAGCATGTCCTTACTCATCTTCTTATACCAGTCAACGGTCAGGTTTACACGGTTGTTGAAGAAGCCGAGGTCAAGACCTACGTTCCACTGCTCCTGAGTCTCCCACTTGATGTCAAGGTTCTTCAGGTTGGCAGGACGGAAGCTGGTACCGAGGGCTGTATCCATGGTGCTCATGGCAGAACCCCACTTGTAGCCGCCGATGTTAGAGTTACCTGTCTGACCCCAACCGAGACGCAACTTACCGTTGCTCAACCACTTGATGTTCTTCATGAACTGCTCGTTGGTGAATCTCCAACCCAAAGCCAGTGAGTGGAAACCTGCCCAACGGTTGTTTGGACCGAAGTTAGAGCTACCATCATAACGATAGGTATAGGTAGCGAGATAACGGTCGTCGTAGTTGTATGTCTCACGGGTGAAGAAGGAAGCCATAGATGAACTTCCCCAACCGGCACCAATCTGTGGATCACCCTGACCCAAGGCTGGGTTGTGGACTACATCGTTAGGAAGATTGGTATTGAATACCGAAGTATAATCATATTTGGACTCCCAGCACTCCTGTCCGAGCATGGCTGTGATACTATGCTTGCCGAGGTTGGTTGTATATTGCAGATAGTTGTTCAATGACCAGAAGGTATTGCTGTTCTTCTGCAAACGGCTCTGGTTGTTCTGACGCTTCCAAGTTCCGAGGTCAATCATTGGATTGTAGGTTTCACCCTTGGATGAACCGATGTCGAAACCTAACTGGCTGTGCCAGGTCAAGCCCTTCATCAGGGTGATATCTGCAAAGACGCTACCGTTCAAGCTCTGACGGTCGAGCAGGATATCATCTTCCATCGCCATGGCGATAGGGTTAGGATTGGTGAATCCTTCCTTTGATACGCTGGAATAACCACCGTCGATATTGTAAATCTGAATATCTGGAGGAGTTGTCAGAGAGTAGTTGATCAAACCTTCTGAACCGTCAGCCAGCTTCAAGCTCTCTGCTGTCTTGGAATAAGTAGCATTCAAACCGAGCTTGAACCACTTCTTCAACTGTGCAGAGAGGTTCACACGCATAGAATAGCGTTGGAATTCAGAACCGATGATGGTACCATCCTGGTCTGTCCAGTTACCTGAGATATAGTAGTTGACCTTGTCAGTACCACCTTCTGCTGCAATCTGGTGTGACTGCTGCCATGCTGTCTGGAAGATTGCATCCTGCCAGTTGGTACCGATACCGAGGATAGATGGATCACTGTATACCTCGTTTGGCTTGGAGATTTCACCCTGGTTAGCCAGGTCGTTGTAATACTCGGCAAACTCGCGCAGGTTCATGATATCCAAACGCTTGTTCTGACGGCTTGCAGCTACGCTACCGGTATAGGTAAACTTAGCTTCACCAGCCTTACCCTTCTTGGTGGTAATCAAAACGACACCATTGGCACCCTGAGCACCATAGATAGCGGTAGCAGAAGCATCCTTCAATACCTCCATGCTGACGATATCGCTAGGGTTGATCAAAGAGAGAGGAGATACGGCTGAGTGAGAACCGTTACCGAGCTTGTCACCCAAACCGAGTGATGAACCACTATTGCTCTGAGAGTTGAAGATGACACCATCCACAACGTACAATGGCTCAGAGTTGGCGTTGATGGTAGCGATACCACGAACGCTAACGGCTACGGCAGAACCTGGCTGACCAGAAGTCTGGACAGCGTTTACACCGGAAATCTTACCTTGGAATGCCTGGTCTACGTTGGTGATAGGAGTCTGCTTCAATGTCTTTTCGTCCATAGAAGCGGAAGCACCAGCGAGGTCGCTCTTCTTCATGGTACCATAACCTACAACCACTACTTCCTGAAGACTGTTGTTGTCTTCGGTCAAAGTAATGTTGTAATTGTTCTGACCGCCCACCTTGAATGATTTGGTGATGTATCCTACGTAAGATACTTCAACGGTCTGTCCGGCAGCTACACTCAGTGTGTATTTACCGTCCATATCTGTGACTGCGGCATTTTTGGTGCCCTTTACTTTTACGGTAGCGCCGATGATAGGACCCATTGCATCGGTTACGTTACCAGTAATCTTCTTTGCTTGTTGAACAGCCTGGCTCGTTGTGATCTGGGCTGCGAAAGTTTGCTGAGGAGAGATGCCGAGAAGACTCAGGGCAGCTACGCCAGCAAGCAACTTTTCTCTACTTTTGATGTTCATAAATTTTTTGTTAGTTGGTTAAAACGGTTTGGTGTTTCCTCAGCCTGCCGGGCAGTTTATGTCCGAAAGCATTCTTTCGAAGATGCTCTAGCCGTTTTGAGGAGATTTCCAAACGGATAATCGCTCTCTGGTTCATCCTCTTCCCATACATCCTGATGGGGGAGGAAAGCAAGAGGCTTGCTCTAGGTTGCTTTTTCTTGTTTCATTGTTGTGATTACTTTTTATATTGTTTATATTCTTGTTTATTCTTGTAATTTCTTATCTTTCAGGTTACTTTCGTATTCCGGTGCAAAGATAGTAGTTTTTTGCTAAAATCCTTGTACCTATTTTGCTAATTGCTGATACTTTTCTGCTTTATAGCAAATAAGATGTGCTTTTTCTAGTTTTTGCATGTCGTAGGGTGTATGTTTTACGTTTTATTGACGGTTTGCTTGACTTGTGTTAAGAATAAGAGACTTTTCTGTCCTAATCTTGTTGTGATAACGTATAAAGCCTATATATATTATAAGGTACGCGTACATTATATTATTATATATCTGAAAGAGATATAGACGTGTCTTCCTAAATGTAGTAGGTAGACTTGCAAGAGAATACCGTTCGTATAGTCTACCTATGCTTTTTCTGCACTTTTTTTATGCTTTGAAATGAAAGTACGTTTATTCAGCAAAATAGTACATGGGTTTGTCGAAAAATATGCCTAACTTTGCAACCGTAAAACTTAACAGTATAACTAACAATACAGACATAAAAAATGAAGAATAGTAATGCAAAGGTTTTTAGGTTAATAATTATAAGTCTTCTGATAAGTGCGTTGGGTTCTTTGAACCTGCGCGCACAAATCAGAGGCAACAACATTGTAGTTTCGGTTACTCCTGACCATCAGGATTGGAACTACAAGGTAGGTGAAAAAGCTAACTTCACCGTCAATGTGAGAAAGAGCGGAACGCTTCTCGATAACGTCAAGATTGACTATGAGGCAGGTCCGGTGATGTTCCCGGAAGTGAAGAAGAGTGCTGTGCTGAAGGACGGAACCATGAAATGGAGTGGGGCGCTCAAGCAGCCGGGCTTCTATCGCTTCAAGGTGATAGCTCATGTAGATGGCAAGAATTATGAGGGACTTTGTACCGCAGGTTTCTCTCCAGAGAAGATCCAGCCGTTTGCCAAGGAACCGAAAGACTTTGATGCTTTCTGGAAGAAGGCATTGGATGAAGCCAGACAGAACGATCTGAATCCTACCAAGGTGCTCCTCCCGGAGCGTTGCACCAAGGATAAGAATGTATATGAGATCAGTTATAACAACAACAGATGGGGCTCAAAGATGTATGGCATCCTGAGTGTTCCGGTCAAGGAAGGTAAATATCCTGCTCTTCTCCGTGTTCCTGGTGCTGGTGTCCGCCCTTATGCTGGCGATACCTATACCGCTCCTGCTGAATGTATTGTTTTGGAAATCGGTATTCACGGTGTTCCTGTTACCATGGAGCAGAAGGTATATGATGATCTTGCCAATGGTGAACTGAATGGTTACTGGGATACCAATCTCGAAAATCCGAACCGCAACTCTTATAAGAGAGTCGTAACCGGTGCTGTCCGTGGTGTGGATTATATCGCTTCCCTTCCAGAATGGAATGGCAAGACCATCGGTGTGACCGGTTCTTCACAGGGTGGATTCCTTTCTCTCGCTGTGGCTGCCCTTGATAAGCGTATCACTTTCCTGGCTCCTGTTCATGATGCTATGTGTGATTATGAAGCTGAGATTCACGGAGTTGCAGGCGGTTGGCCACACTACTTCTATAAGGAAGACAAAGCACAGGGTGCTGCCTGGAAAGAGCAGAAACTGACTGATTTGGAGAAGGCGCGCCTCGAAGGAGCCCGCTATTATGATGGTGCAAACTTCGCCCGTCGCATCACTTGTCCGGGTTGGTATAGCTTCGGATATAATGACGAGGTGGTTCCTCCTACATCATCTTACGGACTTTACAATAGCGTAAAGGCTCCTAAGACCTTGAGTCTCTATCAGATGACTGGACATTTCTGGTATCAGGAGCAGTGGGATGAATGGCAGCGATTCATCGAAGCGCAGCTTCGAAAGTGAAGAGTGAAGAACGAAGAGTGAAGAAACAACGTTCGGCGTCCGAATGGAAAGCCAATTCAAATGCTAATAACTTAACATTACAAAGATATGGTATTAAAGAAATATTTATTGAGTGCAGCTTGTCTGCTGGCGATGCAGGGAGCAATGGCTCAGGTGGACGGTGTCACTGGTGCATCAGTCCAGGCTGCCAATACATCCTGCTGCAAGGGCAAGAAAGATTGCAGCAAAACACCTGCAGGACAGCTGAAGACTCGGTTGCAGAAATTATTAAGCAAGGGTATCATGTTGGGTCATCAGGATGACCCGGTGTATGGTACCACCTGGAAATGGGATGAAGGAAAGAGCGACGTGCTCCTCACTACGGGCGACTATCCTGCAGTGATGGGATTCGACCTCGGTAAGATAGAACTCGACAGCAAGGAAAATCTCGACGGCGTTCCTTTCGACCGTATGAGAAAGGAGATTCTGGCACAGCACAAGCGTGGCGGTATCGTAACCTTGAGTTGGCATCCATGGAATCCGGCAACAGGAGAGAATGCCTGGGATCCGAAGGGGGATGCCGTGGCTGCTGTTCTTGACGGAGGTGCTCAGCAGAAGAAGTTTGATGCATGGCTCAAGAAAGTATCAGATTTCATCCTCTCGTTGAAGAATGATAAAGGACAACTCGTTCCCGTTATCTTCCGTCCGTGGCATGAGATGAATGGCGGATGGTTCTGGTGGGGAGCCAACAGTTGTACACCTGCGCAATACAACCAACTTTACGCAAAAACCTATCACAGACTTACTGAAGCCGGGTGTAACAACATCGTATGGGCTTGGTCGCCAAACTTGGGAGACGAGAAGAACGTTGATGCTTTCTTGGAGCGTTATCCGGGTAATGAATTCGTTGATCTGGTAGGCGTTGACATCTATGAGTTTGACAACAATGATGCCACCTATCAGAAGAATCTTACCGAGACATTGGATGTGATGATGCTGGCTGCCAAGAAAATCAACAAGATTCCTGCGCTCTCCGAGACAGGATGCCGAGGCATTTCGCAGAAGCAGAACTGGTTCACCCAGACTCTTTGGCCAGTACTTCAGAAGTATCAGTTGAGCTACGTTCTCTTCTGGCGCAATGCTTGGGACAAACCTCAGGAGGAAGCTTATCTTCCAGGAGTAGGTGATGGAGCCATCGTCAATGACTTCAAGGCATTCAAGAACGAAAAGAAAGTCCTTTTTGTCAAAGACATCAAGAAAGTTAAGTGAAGAACGAAGAGTGAAGAATTCAATAGTCTTTACTAATCATAAAGTTCAAAGTTTAAAGTTCAAAGTAAAAAATATTATGACAACATTTCAAGACAAAGTGAAAGCACTTCGCGCTCATCATGAAGAGCTGCTGAGCCGTAAGAATGAACCAGTAGAGTGGGGAAACGGTATCTACGAGAAGTATAAGAACCCTATCCTTACCGCAGAACATAC
>ERZ1026780.1408-NODE-1408-length-15798-cov-5.893667_pt1 | contig 15798 bp, 10 predicted proteins | sample MGYA00380126_ERZ1026780 | MGnify/ENA primary metagenome ERZ1026780 (study PRJEB33269, sample SAMEA4719762) | human gut metagenome | biome: human-associated habitat; feature: organic feature; material: feces | place: Cameroon | collected 2013-10 ... | reverse complement strand
CCTTGAGCCCCTCTCCCGCCTCGTCATCGGGCCGACGGCGACGTTCGAGGTGGCGGAGACGGCGGGAGAGGCCCGTGAACGTCGCGCCGTCCGTCAGGCGCACGACGCCGTTCGACACCGTCAGCGCGCCGGTGGTCGGCGAGACCGCGCGCGCGAAGCGGAACACCTTCGCCGCGTCCGACGGGTTCCAGACAAAGTTCAGCGCGCCGGCGAGCTGCCCCTCGAAATACTGCTCATCGACGGGCGACGCGCCCGAGAGGACGAACGTATGGCCCGTCCCGTCATCCGTGAGACCATGCCCCTCCACTGGCAACCGGTTCGTGGCCGTGTGGATGTGCCCGTCGACGAACTCGTGCGTAAGGGTCGTGGGGGTGGCTTTCCCCCAGACGGGCTGGACCTTCAGCCACGCCTCGCCCGCCGTACCGTCGAAGAAGAACTCCTTCCCCGCCACCTTCATGGGCAGACGCATGCCCAGGGCGAAGGTCCCTTCGCGGATGACGCCGCCGCGCAGATGCGGAAGATGCTTCGCAACCTGGCCCTCGTCCTCCGCCCGGACCATACCCGGGCCGATCTTCACGAACCTTCCAGGCCGCGTGGCGCTGCGCCCCAACACGCCCGCCTGGAACGACAGCCGGGCCGACGCCTGCTGGACGTCGAGCGTCACCGTGCCGTCGAGGTAGAGCCCGCACCACATGGCGCCCGCCGTGGCCGGCGCGTAGACGAACCCGTCGCCCGCCTCGGCGCTTTCCTTCAGGTAGAAGCCGCGATGCCCCACGCTCTGCGTATTGTCGGGCCCGAAATAGATGCGCGAAAGGTACACGTCATTCAGTGTGGCCGCGATGTTGTAATCTGGACGAACAAGGCATTCAATCCGGTCGCCCTCCTGCGGAAGCCCCGTCGCGCTCGCCTCGTCCCGCCAGTTCTGGGGATTGTTGAAGTACCACCAGCCGTTGTCATTATGCTTCTCCGTGGGCGTAAACGTCCACGTCGTGGCCGCCGCCCCTGCCCCCGCTACGAGCATCCCCAACACGAGACAAAGCCGCTTGCACATACACACGCTCCTTCTTGCTGGACACCGGAAGCGGACCCGTCCATCGAATCCCCCGAAACTTCCAACGTACACTGTCAGTTTTGCATGTTTGGCACAATTTGTCAATACAAAACTTAAAATTATTAAAATTACAACAATCGGAGATAAATTTCGATTTCCATAAATTAGAACAAGCATGGGAGGGCCGCGCTCCTGCGCGGCCGGGGGGACGGACGGACGCGACAAGCGCGTCCCTCCCGTGCAACGGGCGCACATGGTCCCTCCCGTGCAACGGGCGTACATGGACGCGACAAGCGCGCCCCTCCCGTCAGAACAGGCTTTCCGGGATGAAGCAGCTCGCGAGGACATGCCCCTTCACGACCGTCGAGGAGACGGAGATGGACCGCCCCTTGAACTGCTTGAACGGCTCCAGCCACTGGCCCGTGAGCGCGACCGTCATCTCGCCCGTCTCGGCCTGGAAGGACTCCACCACGAGTTCGCGCGGCGAGTAGCGGATGCCCGTGCCGAGCGCCTTGGAGACCGCCTCCTTCGCGCACCAGAAGCGTATCACGGCGCTCGGCGCGTTCACGGCCCGCACCGCGAGCTCCAGTTCCTCCGGCAGGAAGACGCCGTGCGTGAACTCCTCCGAAAGCTCGCGGTCGCGCGACTCCACGTCCACCCCCACGCGCGCGTTGGCCGCCACCACCGCCACCACGAACTGCGCCGTATGGGCGATCGCGAGGTCGATCGGCGCGCCAAGGAAGTCCTTCCAGCTGCCGATGGGGTGGGGCTTACCGCTGTCGTCGCGCCAGATCTGGACGTCCGCCGGGCACCACCGCGCCTGGTAGTTCTCCTGCAGGAAGCGGCGCACGGCCTCCTTCGCGGCGATGCGCCCGAACAGCCACTCCGTGCGACGGCTCGCCGAGCCCGAGAGGTCGGCGAAGTCGCCCCGCTCGGTCTTGTTCAGCACGATGTTCGAGAGCGTCTTGAGCCAGATCTCCTCGTTGCGCTCGAAGAGCGGGTAGGGGACGTCCGTCACCATCGCCGAGGCGACGCGCGTCGCCGGCGAGCCGAGCAGGTCCACCGCGAGAGGCTTCGTAAGGTAGGTCGTCACGGGGGAGAGCAGCAGCTGGCGGTACTCGTCCGGCACGCGCTCGGTCAGCTCCTCGTAGCCGCGCAATTCCAGCACGAGCTTGCCGTTGCCGTCCGAGACGAGGATGTCCACGATGAGCGAGCGCGGCGTCACGCCCGTGTTGCGCAGGTAGCAGTGGAGGCGCATCCCCTCCGCGAGCGGTGCGTGGAGCGCGATGCGGCGCACGCGGAACGGGAAGGAGAACGCGCCGGGGAAACGCTCGTGGCTGCGCCAGAGCGGGAAGCCGTCCGTCACGGCGGCGAGCAGCTGGGGGTTGAGCGTCCACACCGGCATCTTCGTGTGGACGACGGCGTTCTCGCTGGACGGCACCTCCACCTCGTAGTCGAGCCCCACCTCGCTCCAGCGGTCGGCGGCGCGGATGCCGCGCAGGCACGCACCGGCGAAGAGGCGGTCGGGGTAGATGTCGCTGTCGGTCCAGTGGACGTCGCGCGGCTTGCCGAGCGGAGGCGGCACGAAGGCCGGCGCCGGCGGCTGCTCGGCCGCGAGGATGAACGTCCCCTCCTGCACGGGCCACGTCCAGGCGGACCCCGGCGCGTCCTCGCGCAGCTGCACGCGCACGGCCACGCGCGCGGGGTCGTCGCTCGCCGTGCGCTCGGCGCGCACGAAGACGCGCAGGCGCCCGTCCTTGAACGCGACGCGCCGGCGGCTCTGCAGGTCCTCCACCGCCACCACGTGGCGGTTGGGCATGAGCGACTGCGCAACCTCAGCCATGATCTCCGCGCCGGCGACGGGGTGGAGCAGCACGAGGCCGCGCAGACCGCCCTGTTCGCCCGGGACGAGGCCGCCCGCGTGCTCCAGTTGCGAGGACCCGAGCGCGAAGTCCGCCAGGAACGGCTCCTCGCGGAAGGAGAAGGTCTTCACGATCTCGCGGATGCCCGGCTGGTCGTCCTCCACGTCCGCGCTGGAGATGAGCGGCAGCATCGCGCCGAACTCGAACTGCTTCTGGCGGCGCGCGCGCGCCGCCGCCGCCGCCGCGCGCTCGGCCACCTTGTTGCGGCGGCCGGGCGCGGCGGAGGCCATCATGGCGGACCCGAAGTCCAGCGCGTCCGAGAAGAGGGCCAGACGGGGGAACTCGCGCGAAAGGGGAAGCTCGCGCTCGGCGCGCACCTCCAGGGCGAGCGGCGCGTCGAAGTCGAGGAGGCGCGGACGGCGGTGCGCGAAGAGGGCCGTCGCCTCCACGGGCGCCCCCAGCGCGGCGAGCGCGCCCGCCGCGTGCTGCAGCTGGAGAAGCCCCGCGCGGTGGATCGAGTCCGCCGCGAGCGCCGCATGCTCCTCCCCCTTCAGCACGTCGCCCACCACGCCCGTCAGCGCGCCGCGCGGACCCGCTTCGAGGAACACGCGGAAGCCGTCCGCATGCATCCGCCGGATCGTCTCGTCGAACCGGACCGGCATCACCCATTGGTCCGCCGCCGCCTCCCGCGCCTTCCGCGTCTTGAGCGGCAACGGCGCCGCGCTGCCGCACGAATAGACGGGGATCTGCGGCTTCTCGTCCACCCAGCGGCTCGCGAGCTTGTGGACGAGCGGCAGGACCTTCCGGCACCAGGGCGTGTTGAACGGGCGGTCCACCTGCAGGCGCCGCCCGCGCGCGCCCGCCGCCGCGAGCGCCTGCAGCACCGCCTCCACCGCCTCAGGCGCGATCGCGAGCGTCCACTGCTTCGGCGAGAGCGTGAACGCCCGCTGCACCGTCTCCGGCGGGAAGGCCGCAAGCGCCTTCTCGGCCTCCTCGGGATGCGGCGCGAGCACCGCCACGAGCGCGCACTTCGGCAGACCCGCGTGCGCGACGGCGGTGTTCACCACCTTGTAGGTCTCGCGCAGGAACTCGCACCGGCGCCGGCGGTCGAACTTCCGCCCGAAGAGCCCGCCCGCGATGAGGGCGTTCAGGTCGCCGCCCGCGAAGCCCACCGCGCCGTCCGGACGGATCCCCAGCGTCTCCAGGATGCGCACCATCGCCGCGTTCGCCGAATAGGTCGAGACGACGGCCTCCGCGTACGCCCCCGCCGTGAACACGTCCGCGTCGTGCCGGTAGTAGGGCGCGGGAGGGAAGATGAAGTCGGACGGCTGGAAGAGCCCGCGTCCCGCCAGCGCCGCCTCCAGCTCGTCGAACGGCAGACGGCATTCCCGGAAGCGCACCGCGAGGTCGCGCAGCATGTCCGGGTAGAAGGACGCCGCACCGGGGAAGACGAACGCGAGCCGCCCCCCCGTTTCGCCGCCCAGCAGGTGGCGCCGGAAGTAGTAGGTGCCGCTCTTGTCTCGCACGCGCGCGCAACCGCCCCGGATGCGGCCCGCCGCCGAGACGAGCCGTCCCCGCAGGTCGGCCGTCGAATGCGTCACGAAGGCCAGGACGGCCTGCCGATTCTGCGGAAACGCCCTCGCGCACGTGTACGCCACGTCGCTCAGCGGCACGCCCGGCGCCTGGTCGAGGAACCGCACCAGGCGGTCCGCCGCCGCCGCCAGCGCATCGTCGTCCGCCGCGCCTAGCAGGACGAGTTCGCTGCCGAAGGCCTCGCTGAGGTCCGTGTTCACGTGCGGTCCTCCATCGTCGGCTCCTCCTCCAGGATGAGCGCCGCGCGCCGGTCGCTGAAGTCGCCCATCAGCACCGCCGCCCGTCGCGGCGAACTCGGGTCGCCCGTGATCCACGGACGCGCCTCGTTCAGGATGTACACCGAGGAGCCGAGGTTCGCCAGCGACTCGATCGGGCGCTCCGTTGGGATCTGCGGCGGCAGCACCTTCCGCCGCAGCGCGAGCGCCGTCTTCAGGATCGCCGCCGCCGCCGAGGCCCGGAAACAGTGGCCGATGTTGCCCTTCACGGACCCAAGGCCGACGAGCGGCCCGCCCGGACGGTGTTCGCCCCAGCTGCGCTGGACGGCCTGGACCTCCGCCGCGTCGAGATCCGGCACGCCGCAGCCGTCCCCCTCGATCAGCTGGATGGACTGCAGCGGCGTTCCCGCGCGCTCCACCGCCGTCGCCAGCATCTCGTCCATCGGCGCCGAGCCGCACGCGACCGCGCGCACGAGCGCGTAGATGCGGTCGTGCGCCCGCAGGGCGTCCGCCTCGCGCTTGAGGACGAAGAACGCCCCGCCCTCGCCGGGGATCGTCCCCCGCGCGTCCCGGTCGAACGGCGCGAAGTCCGCTGCGTCCGAAAAGAGGATCTCGCCCGAAAGGCCCTCCAGGAGCGCCCGGCTCAGGGGCGGCGTGAGCGCGCCCGCGAGCGCGATGTCCGCCCGCCCGCTGCGCAGGTCGTCCATCGCCGCGCGCAGGGCCGCGATGCCCGAGAGCGCCCCGGCGTCGAGCGTCGTCGCGCCGCCGGAGAACGAGCATTCGCGCGCGATCCAGTCGGCGATGCGGTGGCCCGCGCCGGAGAGGAAGCTCGCCGCGTCGGGCGCGGGCAGGGATTCCACGAGCTTCGCACGCACCTCGTTCAGCGACTCGGCGGGGGCCGTGCGGAAGGAGCGCTGGAGGATGTCCATCGTCTGGTCCACGAAGAACGTGTGCTGCAGCCAGTTCATCGTGGACGTGCTGAACGGCGGCGCGTACCCGAAGCGCACCGTGCCCCGCTCCGGTTCCGGCGCGTGCGGGCGCATCCCCGCGTCCGCCAGCGCGTCGAACGCGAGCTGCACGGCAAAGTAGAGGTCCTGGTTCTCGCCCGAATTGATCTGGCGCGGGAACGTGATGTCGCGCGGCACGCACGCATAGAGGTTTCCCAGCAGCCCCCCGTGCGTCGGGTAGGTCCGCCCCGGAAAGAGGTTGCGCGCGCCCGGCGCGAGCGCCCGGTCGGCCCCGAACGGCACGAGCGCGCTCTCCCGGTGCATGACCAGACGCCAGAAGGCGCCCGGATCGGGCGCCCCCGCGAATCGGCACGACACGCCGACAATGGCAATCGGACAGGCTTCCACGCCGTCCATTATACCACATCCCCTCCCGCGTACGGGGCCCATGCGCTCAGCCGTGGCGCACGAGTTCCGCCGTTTCGAGGTAGATCACGTCCTCGGCGATGTTCGTCGCCACGTCCCCCACCCGTTCGAGCGCACGGAAGACCGAGAGCGCGGCGAGATAGGCGTTCGCCCCCGCCGGGTCCTCCCGGATGCACGCCGCCGCGCGCGCCGCACCCGCGCGGTAGAGCGCGTCGATGGCGTCGTCGGCCTCGATGACGGCATGGGCGCCCGTGGCGTCGTGCTCGCGCAGCGTCCGCAGCGCGGCCGCGAACTGCTCCCGCGCCCGCGTGCCGATCTCGGCGAAGCTCCACGGAATCGCCGGCGGCCGCGCGGCGACGGCCGCCACGTGCCGGGCGATGGCGACGGCGAGGTCGCCCGCGCGCTCGATCTCACCGTTCACCTTGAAGATCGTCATCACGCGCCGCAGATCGCCCGCGACGGGCTGGTAGAGGGCGAGGATCTCGAGGCACGTCTCCTCGATGTGGTTCTCGGCGAGGTCGATCTCCCGGTCGCCCGCGACTACGCACGCCGCGAGGTTCGCGTTCCCTGTCTCCATCGCCTCCACGGCGGAGGCGACGGCCTCCTGCGCGCGGCGCGCGTGTTCGTCCAGCAGGCGCTCCAGGCGCGCCAGGGCCTTCTCGAAGTGGACTTTCATCTCAGCCGAACCTCCCGGACACGTAGTCCTCGGTCTGTTTGTTCTTCGGGTTCTGGAAGATCTGCTTCGTCGGCCCGACCTCGACGATGCGCCCCCTGTAGAAGAAGGCCGTCACGTCGGAGATGCGCGAGGCCTGCTGCATGTTGTGCGTCACGATCACGATCGTGAACGTCCTGCGCAGACGGTCCATCAGCTCCTCGATCTTGAGCGTGCCGACGGGGTCGATGGCGCTCGTCGGCTCGTCCATCAACAGCACCTCCGGCTGCGCCGCGATCGCCCGCGCGATGCAGAGCCGCTGCTGCTGCCCGCCCGAAAGCGCCGTGCCCGGCTCCCGCAGCTTGTCCTTCACCTCGTCCCAGAGCGCCGCGCCCCGCAGCGCCTCCTCCACGCGGTCGTCAAGCTCGCGGCGGGTCGCCTTGAAGTGGAGGCGCACGGGGTAGGCCACGTTGTCGTAGACGCTCATCGGGAACGGCGTCGGCTTCTGGAAGATCATCCCGACGCGGCGGCGCAGGTCGAGGAGGTCGACGTCCGGGTCGAGGACGTTCTTCCCGTCCAGCTGCACCTCCCCCTCGGCGCGCTGGCCGCGGTGCAGCTCGAAGATGCGGTTGTAGACGCGCAGATGCGTCGACTTGCCGCACCCGGAGGGCCCGATCACGGCGGTGATCTTGTTCGCCTCGACGGCGAGGTCGTTTTCGAAGAGCGCCTGGCGGTCTCCGTAGAAGAAGTTCAGGCCCTTCGTTCTGATCTTGTATCTCTTCTCCATAAAATCCTTCCTTTCACTTTCACGAACGCCCTTCCCGGCGCGGCCGGGCGAAGAAGCGCACGGCGACGTTGAGCGCGAGGATGGCCCCGGCGATGACGAGCGCCGCGCTCCAGCCGACGCGCTGGACCTCCTCGAACGGCGAGTCGAGCGTGTTGTTCGCGATCAGCACGGGGATGGACGGCGTGGGCCCGTCGAAGTAGTTCGTCGGCCAGTCGTCCGCGTAGAGCGCCGTGAAGAGGAGCGGCGCCGTCTCGCCCGCGACGCGCGCGACGGCGAGGAGGATGCCCGTGAGCATGCCGCGCGCGGCGTCGCGGCAGACGAGCCCGAGCGTCACGCGCGTCCGGGACGCGCCGAGCGCGAGCCCCGCCTCCCGCAGGGCGGTGGGCACGAGCGCGATCTGGTCCTCGGTCGTGCGCACCGCGACGGCGAACATGAGCATCGCGAGCGCGACCGACCCCGCGAAGCCGGAGAAGTGTCCCGCCGGAACCACGAGGACGCCGTAGACGAAAAGCCCCACGATCACGCTCGGCACGCCCATCAGGAGGTTGATCGCGAAGCGGCAGATGCCGGTGAAACGCCCCTTGCCGCCGAACTCCGCCAATCCGATGCCCGCAAGAAGCGCCAAGGGGATCGCGAGCGCCGCCGCGCCGAGCGTGATGACGAGCGTGCCGACGAGCGCGTTCGCGATGCCGCCGCCTGGCTCGCCGTAGGGCCGCGAGCGGTGGATGAGGAGGTCCCACGAGAGCGCCCCCGCGCCCTCGCGGACGACCGTCCAGAGGATCCACCCCATCAGCGCGAGCGCCAGTACGGTCGCCACGAGCGAACAGCCGCGCACCGCGACATCGACGATCTTCCGTCCCGTCTTCTTCCGCGTTTCCATTCCGTTACCTTCTTTCCCGCAGCAGCCGCTGCGCCGCGACCTGGATGACGCACTCCACCGCGAGGAGCGTCCCGCCGAGCGCGAAGAGCGCGCTCTTGTGGAGGCCGTCCGCCTCGGCGAAGTCGTTCGCGAGCGTCGCCGCGATCGTCGTGCAGCCGTCGAAGAGGCTGGTCGGCAGCGCCGCCACGCCGCCGCAGACGAAGAGGACGGCCATCGTCTCGCCGAGCGCGCGCCCGAGGCCGATGAGGATGCCGCCGACGAACGCGCGCTTCTGCGCCCGCACCACGACGTCCCACATCGCCTCCCAGCGCGTGCAGCCCACGCCCGCCGCCGATTCAAGGAGCGCGGGAGGCGTCTGCGCAAGCGCGTCGCGCATGACCGCCGACACGTAGGGCAGCACCATGAGCGCGAGGACGAGCGCGGCGGCGAGGACGCCGAAGCCCGTCGTCTCCACCCCGACCGCCGCGAGCGCGCTCTGGAGGAGCGGACAGAGGACGAAGAGCCCCCACATGCCGTACACGACGCTCGGAATCGCCGCAAGCAGGTCGAGCGCATGCGCGAGCGGACGCCCCAGCCACGGCGGCGCGGCGTTCACGAAGAGCGCCGCCGCGAATGCGAGCGGCACGGCGACGACGAGCGCAAGGCCCGTCGTCACGAGCGTGCCGACGACCGCGCCCGCCGCGCCGAACGAGCCGCCTGCGGGGTTCCAGTCGTCGGAGAGGAGGAAGCGCAGGCCCTGCGCCCTCCAGAGATCCGCCGACGCCCACACGAGCGCGGCGGCCAGGGCGATTGCAAGGAGAAGCCCCAGCGCCGCACCTGAGCGGCACAGGCCCTTGAAGAGCGCATCTGTCGAGAATCCTTTGGTGTTCATCGCCGCACAGTATGCGCTTTCGCGGTTAGAAGCCGATGCGAAAACCGTTAGGATTTCGTTCGCGAAAACGCCGGGCCGTCCGCCGGCGGCGCGCAGCCGGCCCGGGGAAGGCCCCCGTCATTCATATCGCATGGTCCAGAACTGCCAGCGCAGACGGTCGGCGAGATGTTCGTCCTTGAGCGAATCTTCGTAGATCCACTTGCCGCGGTGCGTGAAATCCGCGAGCGGCGGGCAGAACGCGGCCACGTCGCCGAGCTGTTCGCGCGGCGCCACCCGCACGTCTTCGACGCCGTCGAGCGCATCAAGCATCGCGAAGAGGAAGTCGGCGGGCCCCACCTTCACGCCGCCCACGTCGTAGACCACCGGCAGATGGCGCCGGACCGCGAGCTTCTTCGCCGCTGCGCGAACGTCCGCCGCCTTCACCGTCACCGGCGCGGCGACGCCCACGGGCCTCTCGAGGAAGCCATACACCTTCCCGGGCAAGTAGCGTTCCGCGCCGTTCAGGAACGCCACGGCGGCATGGAAGACATCCGCCACGCACCATGAAGCCGGCGAGGAGACCGGCCCCAGGCCCTTCGCCAGCGAGGCGCGGATCGCGGGCAGGTCGGCCTTGGTGATCGGCTGGCGCGGGCGGATGGCTGCCGCCAGCTTCTCGCAGTCGACGATCTCGAAGCGGCTGTCGGCCTTCAGCTGGCGGAGAAAGGCCCGGAAGCGCGCGTAGAAATGCGCCGTCACCTTCGCCTCGCGCCTTTCGGACGGTTGCCAGAAACCGTATTCGCACCAATTGCCCCGGCGGAAGTTCACGCCGTCCCAGAACTCCGAGCACGGCGCCATGCACGGATGCATGTAGAACACGACCGCGTCCTTCCGGGCGGCCTGGTCGAGGCGCCCGGCAATCTGCGCGTCGTCCAGATCACGGGAAAGCCCGACGTCCTGCAAGCTCATGGTGCCGTTGTAGTCGATCTGGAGCATGTTCTGGTACCACACGCGGTCGCCAGACGGCAGCTGGCCCCCGAACGCCCCGAGCCCGCCGTGGAAGATGGCGCCGAGGTCGGAATGGACGTCCAGCGCCACATGGCTGGAACTGCATCCGGGATAGCAGGAGAGGATGAGACGGTCGAGATTGAAGGCGGCACGCAGCATGCCATAGCCCTCCGCCTCGTCCTTGAGCGTGCGGCGATAGGCCTCGCCGTAGTCCTTGAGATCGGCGATCTCGACGATGTTCGGGTGCAGGGAGTGGTAGAGCGTCTGCGTGCCGATCACGTGCTTCTTCAAGGCGTCGATCACGTCGAAACGGCGATTGTCCACCAGCACCTTGGCAAGATAGCCCACCACGTTGAAATTGCCGCGCACCCCTTCCTCGGTCATGATCCTGGCCACCTCGCGCGCGGCGTCCCAGGAGGCGGGATTCACGAAGTCTTCGGTGTCGTACCACAACTGCACCCGGGTGCGCCTTGCACCTGGCGCGCGCAGCCAGCCATTGTAGTCGAAGAGCGGATTCACCTTCGCGCGGTCGCGCAGCCAGCCGACCCAGCCGTTCTCGCGGCAATGGGTGCAGCCAATGCCGTTGAGGATCGCCTTGTCCCTCGACGGGCAGGCGTTGAAGGCGGCGTAGACGTCGGGCGGGGGGCAGGTGGTGTCGGAAAACCCCACAATGAAACGAACGGGGATCTTGATGCGCGAGGCGAAGTTCACGCCGTCGTAGTAGGGGGCATTCGCCTCGGCGCGGGCCCGGCGGGCGGCGTCAAGGCCGCCCAGCAGATTCGGCCAGCCATTCTGACGCTTCGCCCTGTCGCCGAAATGGCCGGTGAGGGCCGGCACCGCGAAGCAGGCGCGCGTGAAGCCGTCGTTGAGGTAGGCGAGGTAGAGGCCGAAGCCGCCGCCCTGGCTGGAGCCGAAATAGACGACCCGCGAACGGTCGGCCTCGGGACGCGCGACAATCCAGTCCACCGCACGGGAAATGCCGAGCATGGCGTCGTGGAAGAAGTAGTCGCCGCGCTGCCCGTCGATACCGGCGGTGGCGGCGTTGTAGGCGTTGGTGCCCAGATGCCACTTGACGCCCAGCGCGCGGTTCTGCTCGGCGAGCAGCTGCCGCTGCGTCTCCGGGTCTCCGGCGGGTTCAAAGGCATGTACGCTGAAGGTGGCGGTGATTTCACCGGCGTTCCCCTCCCAGGGGCCGATGCAGCCGTCGCCGGCGTCGCAGACGCGGATGCGCACCCGCGCGGGGTAGAGCGACTTGTCGGCGGGAATGGTCATGAAGCCATGCACGCGGCGTTGGTTGAAGGTGGCGAAGCTCACCTTGTAGGTGTCGTATTCCGGACCCCTGTTCACCCGTTCGCATCTGGGGTCGAGCGGCACCTCGCGTTCGAGGCGCGCCTTCTCGCCCTGCCAGTAGGCATCGAAGTCGGCGGGCGCGGGCACGTCCTGGCGGATCTTCTCCACGTCGTACCCCACCGACCAGGTGCGGCGGTCGGCGCCGCAGGCGACCGTGAGGCGCAGGAAATCCGGGCCATCCAGCTGTCCGCGCACAAAGAACGGATTCTCCTTCGAAAGATCCACCTGCCCCGCGCCCAGCCTCTTCGAGCCGAAATTGTCCAGCCTCCAGTCCACCGTGCCGCTCTTGGCACGGGAACCGTCGGCCTCGTAGTAGGTCACGCGGATCACGGCCTCCTCGCCGACGCGATAAAGCGCATCGGCATGGTTCTGCCAGATCTCGAAGCGTCCGCCGAAGGCCACTCCGGCGGCAATGCACAGCAGTAAGGACAGTTTTTTCATAAGTCTTGTTTCGTGCACGCATGCCGAAGAGCCGCGTCGCCGCGCCCCGTCCCCGCGCGCATCGCCTTGAACGCACGCCAGAGCGCGACGACCGCGACGAGCTCAACGGCGACGGCCAGCGCGACCAGGAGCCCCGCCGTGTCCTTGTCGACCAGGCGCATGGCGCCCTTCAGCACCGTCTCGGCGACCGACCGAAGCGGCGCGCGGAAGAAGTGCGAGACGAAATAGGCCGCGAGAGCCCCCTGCCCGAAGAGGAGGACGAGCGCCGTGCCGCGACGGAAGAGGAAGATGTCGCAGGCGACATAGAGGACGGCGAGCGCGAGGACGCACCAGCCCATCGCGAGGGCGGTGAACGAAAGCGTGTAGATCGGCTTGATGACGGGAATCCAGATCGAGGCGATGCCGCCGAGCGCAAAAAGGCCCGCCGCATAGCCGAAGAGCGCCAGCGCCTTCACACGCTTCGTCCAGGCCGTGCGCAGGAGCATCGCCGCCTGATAGCCGCACATCGTCATCGCCGCGAACATGAGCGAGGTCAGGAACCAGGTGTAGTGGCTCGGCTTCGCGACATAGGGATTGTCCGCAGGCAGGAGCGCGGAGAGAATCGCGTGATCGACCTTGAACGCGAAATTGCCGGTCTTCGTGTAGTCGCCGCCCCAGGCGAGAAGCGCCGTATAGACGAACGCGCAGACGAACGGCGCCGCGACGGAGAGGGCCCGCGACGGCACGGCCATCAGGGCCGCCGTCGCGAGATAGCCGACGGCGATGGACTGGAGCGTGTTCGCGAACGGGCTGAAGGTCCCGGGATTGAACTCGGCCCAGTTCCCCTGCACGAGACCGCCCATCGCCCAGAGGAGCGCGACACGCGAGAGGACGCGACGCCAGAAGACGCCCCGCCCCTCCCGGAGGCGGCGCCCCAGCGCGAACGGCATCGCCGCGCCGCACATGAAGATGAACAGCGGCATGATGATGTCCCAGAGCGTGAAGCAGACCCAGCCGTGGGAGAACTGGCCCATGAACGACGCGGGGAAGCAGGCGAACGCTCCCTGAAGCGCACGGACGAGCGGGCCTACGACGGTCAGGAGCAGCATGTCGAGCCCGCGCAGCACGTCAAGCGAGAAAAGACGCGATGCGGGGTAGTCGGCCGCCGTCGGGAACCAGGTACGAACGAAGTCTTTCATTGGATCCGACCAGCCAGCGGCAGCACGCCCGGGGCCATAGCCGCCAGGGGCGCAAGTGAAAAGACGAGGACGGAGAATTTCATGGGCTTGCAATGTCGCGCGCGGCACGGCGGGCGCGTCAGGGACGCGCATAGGTGAGAACCAGATAGGACTCCGGCGGCATCTGCGGCGTTTTGCGGAATGTTTCCGTCACGTCGCGCGGCCGGATGCGCTCCGGGTCGTCCGGCGGATTGTGGTCGGTCAGGGAGTTGGCGGACAGGCAGACGGCGCGCACGAGCGTCCAGCCGCCGCCGCCAAAGGCGACCGACAGCGTCCGCGCCTCCGGCGCGCCGTTCACGACGTGCAGCACGGCCGAGCGCCCGGCGTCGTCCCGCGTCGCCGACACCTCCACCGCCTGCCCCTCGACCACGCTCGCGACAAGCACGTCGCGGTGCGCGGCCGACGCCATCGCCTGCGCCCAAGCGCACGGCTGCAGCCAGGCCTTGTCGGGCGTGAAGAACACCTGCCCCTGGTCCCAGCCGTTGTCGTTGTGGTTGTAGGGCTGCAGCGCGTTGGCCGGGCAGCTCGTCAGCAGGAAGTCCCCCTGCTCGCGGCAGGCGATGAGGATGCTCGCGTGCGCCAGGGCGCGCCGCATGTCGTGGTGGTTGCCGTTCTCCTCGAAGATCGCGAGCCGCATCTTCGACTGCGGGTTCAGGCGGCGCACCATGTCGCGGAAGGCGGCACATGCCTCGCGCACGTTCTTCCCCGATCCCGCGCCCCAGCAGCCGACGTGCAGGTCCCAGTAGTCGCAAAAACCGTCCGTCTGGCGGAAGCCCTCCTCCAGGATGTCCATATGCTTGGCCTGCCACATGATGGCGTTGACGAACTTGAGCTTCGGATTCTCCCGGCGCATGGCCGTCACGAGGCGCCGCACGCTCTCGCCGTAGCGGCGCACGCTCGGCAGGTCCGGCTTCCCGCAGTAGGGATTGTACCCGGCGCATTCCTCGTTGCCGATCTGGACGTAGAGCGGGAGGTCGAAGCGCCGGAGCCACGCGGCGAGCCGCACGGCGTCCTCCACCGGCTCGTAGGCGTTGATCGAGAACGCGCAGGGCACCTTCATCTCCGCCGCCATGCGGACGAACTCGGGGATCATGAAGGCATACGAGCTCCACCAGCTCCACATGCCGTGGTAGAACGTCCGCTCGCCCGTCATGTGCCTGTAGAGGTAGTCCTTCACGTTGACCATCGACCCGCCCCAGCGCAGGAAGGTGAGCCCCTGCTTCTGGAACGCCCGCACGAGGTCCTCGCGGCAGCCGAGTTCGCCGAAGCGGTTCGTCGGCTCGTCCACGAGCGATGCGTCGTCGATCCACACCTTCCCCTGCCCGAGGGCCGAGATGCGCAGGCGCGCCATGGGGTCCGTCACGCGCGGCACGAGCGCGAACGCGACCTTGCGCCAGGCGTCGGGCGCATCGACCTTCTCGACGCGGTTCGTCGCGTAGACCTTGAGCCCGTCGTAGCGCTCCAATGCGAACTCAAGGGCGTCCACCTGCCCGCGCACGTGGACGTACCCGAGCATCCGCTTCCCCTCGCGCGCCGGCACGCCCCAGGCCTTGAGGCCCATGTTGGCGACGCCCGCCGCGTCGCCCCCCGGCAACAGGACCTGCGACGCCCGCCCGAGACGGTGGACGGCCTCCGTCCAGTCGAACGTCCCCTTCCCGTGCGCGACGGGCGTCCACCCGCCGGCCACCCGCTCGGGACGGTTCGTCGGCGGCGGGGCCTCGAAGCCCTCCAGGTAGAGGCGCTGCGCGTCGAGCCCGCCGTAGATCTCGTGGTTGACGTCCTCCATGCCCGTGCCGTAGAGCGTGCGCGGCACGCGGGCCTTGACGTCGTTGAGGTCCACGCGCACGACGACCTCGCCCGCCAGCGCCGCCGCCGCCGAGAGGGAAAACACCCAGAACAAACCGCGCTTCAGCATCATGGCCTTTTCTCCTTTCACGTTCACCGCCCTCATCGCACAGTCATGAGAAACCCGTTCTGCGGCAGCCACGCCTCGTAGCAGCCGATGTCGACCGTCCGGCCGGACACGCGCGGATAGCCGCCCCGGTCGACCGCGTCCGCGTCCCATCCGAGCGCCACGCCGGCGTCGACGGCCTTCGACGTATGGCGCGGCATGTAGTAGGGGTAGTCGGCGAAATGGCCCGCGTTGAACTTCGGGCCTTCGCCCACCGCGAGCGCCACGCAGTCCGAGAAGGCGACGGCCTCCGGCGGGACCGTACACGTCTGGTAGAGGCAGTGGTCAAGCGCGAGCGGCGCGTCGGCCATGCCGCCGCAGAGCAGTGCCGCGCCAAGACGGCATGGGACGGCTGCGCGGCGATACATTGCATTCTTTTCCGACATGTCAGGGTCCTTGCTTGATGTGGTGGAGACGCAGTGGACGGGCACGAAAGAACCAATTGCGAGATGATTGGCGGGTATTATGCACGATTCCATCCCCTTGTGTCAAATCGGAATTTTTGGAATTTTTCAATCGGCAATGGTAGGGCGCGACGTCCCCGGCGCGCCGCGCCCACGGGGACGCCCAC
>ERZ1026780.1407-NODE-1407-length-15815-cov-6.204378_pt1 | contig 15815 bp, 14 predicted proteins | sample MGYA00380126_ERZ1026780 | MGnify/ENA primary metagenome ERZ1026780 (study PRJEB33269, sample SAMEA4719762) | human gut metagenome | biome: human-associated habitat; feature: organic feature; material: feces | place: Cameroon | collected 2013-10 ... | reverse complement strand
AGGCTGCCGCGCATCTCCTATTGGCTGAGCAGTGGAAGGAGATCACCGGCAACGCCAACCTGATCTTTGGCTACGAAGCTGCCGACCACAGTCACAGCTTTGTCAATGACGACCCTGCCATTCAAAACGCTTGGCAGGCGCACTACAACGACCGCTCTGCCGATTCGGACATGGGGCAATGCCTGATCACCGGCAAGTATGCCCCCATCGAGCGCACCCATCCCAATATCAGCGGCGTGCCCGGGGCGCAAAGCTCCGGCGCAGCGCTGGTATCCTTCAACGCACCCGCCTTCTGCTCCTACGGCCACGAGCAGGGCGATAACGCCCCTGTCAGCAAGTACGCCGCCTTTGCCTATACCACAGCACTGAACCGCCTGCTTGCCGACCGCAGCCACTGCAAGCACGTTGGTGATACCACCATTTTGTGCTGGGCAGAAAATGCAGAGTCGGTCTATCAGGACGCCATGAGTATGTTCCTGTTTGGGGCAGACGAAGCCGCAGGCATTCAGGAAAGCGATGTACAGGCCGCGCTCAAACGGCTGTCTGCCGGGCAGACAGTACCTTTTCTGGAAAAAGAGCTTTCGCCCGACCAGCACTTTTATCTGCTGGGGCTGGCACCCAATGCAGCGCGCCTTTCGGTGCGGTTCTTCTTGCGGGATACTTTTGGCAGCTTTGCGCAAAACCTGCAAAAGCACGCCGAGGAAATGGCAATCGACTGCTCTGAAAAAGAAAAGTTCCGCACCCTGCCCATCTGGGCTGTGGTGAACGAGACCACCCGCACCGTGCCCGGCCAGCCCGCAAAGCCGTCCCCGCAGTTAGCCGGTGACCTGCTGCGCGCCGTGCTGACCGGCGGGCGTTACCCCGCCACCCTATTGAACGGGGTGACCCTGCGCATCCGCGCCGAGCAGGCTGTGACCCGCGGCCGGGCTGCTGTGATCAAAGCATATTACCTGCGTAATTACCCTACCGAGCTGAACAAGGAGGTCTATACTGTGAGCCTGAACGAAACCACCAATGTCCCCTATCTTCTGGGGCGGCTGTTCTCTGTGCTGGAGGCGGTGCAAAAGGCTGCAAATCCCGGCATCAACACCACCATCAAGGACCGGTATTTCAACGCCGCCTGTGCTACGCCGGGCATGGCCTTTCCCACCCTGCTGCGGCTGAGCCAGAAGCATCTGCAAAAGCTGAACGACGGCCTTGCCACCCACTACGATAAGCAGATCACCGCGCTGATGGCGCAGCTGCCGGAAAGCGGATTCCCCGCCCGGCTCAGCCTGCCGGATCAGGGCAAATTCACCATCGGCTACTACCACCAGACCCAGAAACGCTTTACCAAAAAGAACGAGGAGGAATAAAAAATGTCTGCACCTATCAAGAACCGCTACGATTTCGTCATTCTGTTCGATGTGGAGAACGGCAACCCCAACGGCGACCCTGATGCCGGCAATATGCCCCGCATCGACCCTGAGACCGGCTACGGTCTGGTGACCGACGTCTGCCTGAAGCGCAAGATCCGCAACTATGTGGAGACGCTGAAGGAGGACGCTCCCGATGCCGACAATTACCGCATCTATGTCAAGGAGGGCGTGCCCCTGAACCGCAGCGATGCCGAGGCGCTGGAGCACAACGGTCTGACCCCCAAGGACGACCTGAAAAAGGCAAAGAAAAGCGACCCGGAGATCGACCGCAAGCTGCGGGATTATATGTGCGAACATTTCTATGATATCCGCACCTTTGGTGCCGTGATGACCACCTTTGTCAAGGGCGCTCTGAACTGCGGTCAGGTGCGCGGCCCGGTACAGCTGAGCTTTGCCCGCTCTGTGGATCCCATCGTGCCGCAGGAGGTGACCATTACCCGCGTAGCTATCACCACCGAGGCAGACGCCGAAAAGAAGAACAGTGAAATGGGCAATAAGCATATCGTGCCCTACGGGCTGTACCGTGCCGAGGGTTACGTTTCTGCCAATCTTGCCCGCAAGACCACCGGCTTCTCGGAGGAGGACTTGCAGCTGCTGTGGCAGGCTATCCTGAATATGTTCGAGAACGACCACAGCGCTGCACGCGGCAAGATGGCCGTGCGGGAGCTGATCGTGTTCAAGCACGATTCCGAGCTGGGCAATGCGCCCGCCTACAAGCTGTTTGACGCCGTCACCGTGGCGCACAAGGCCGAGGTGGTCGCGCCCCGCAGCTATCAGGACTACACCGTTACGGTGGCCGACACCCTGCCGGATGGTGTACACTGCGAGAGGTTCCACTGATGGACGCGCCGGACGACTACCTGCAAATGTCCGGTATCCAGCACTTTGCCTTCTGCCGCCGCCAGTGGGCACTGATTCATCTGGAGCAGCAGTGGGCAGAAAATCTGCGCACCACCGAGGGGCAGCTGAACCATGCCCGCTGCCACGATGATACCCGCACCGAGCGCCGGGGCGATCTGCTGATCACCCGGGGCATGCGGGTGGTCAGCCACCGGCTGCGGATGTCCGGCAACTGCGATGTGGTGGAGTTCCGGGCTTGCGACAGCGGCATCCCGCTGCAAAGTACCCCCGGGCGCTGGCAGCCCTACCCGGTGGAGTATAAACACGGCCACGCAAAAGAAACCGATGCTGACCGACTGCAATTATGCGCACAGGCCATAGCGCTGGAAGAAATGCTGCTGTGTCATATCCCGGAAGGGGCGCTGTATTACTGCGAGACAAAACGGCGGGAAATCGTACCTTTTACCGACGAACTGCGCAGCACCACCCGGCAGATGGCAGACGAGATGAACCAGTATTTTGCACGCGGCTACACCCCAAAGGTAAAGCCCGGCAAGCACTGCAATGCCTGCTCCCTGAAAGAGCTCTGCCTGCCGGTGCTCTGCCAGAAGGCAGACGCCAAGGACTATCTGCGGCGTTATCTGGACGAGGCTGCGGCCACGGAGGTAGCACCATGCGGCAATTCCTGAACACCCTGTTCGTTCTCAGCGAGGACGCTTACCTCACGCTGGACGGCGAAAACGTTGTGGTCAGCCGTGGGAAATCCGAGGTCGGGCGGGTGCCGCTGCACACGCTGGAAAGCATCCTCTGCTTCAGTTACGCCGGTGCCAGCCCCGCGCTGATGGGCAAATGCGGGCGTATGGGCATCGACCTGAGCTTTTATAGCCCGCGCGGACGCTTTTTAGCGCGCACTGTGGGCGAGGAACGCGGCAACGTATTGCTGCGGCAGACCCAGTACGCCGTTGCCGCCAGTGAAGCGCTCAGTTGCAGCTACGCCCGCAGCTTTATTCTGGGCAAGGTGTACAATGCCCGCTGGGTGCTGGAGCGCGCCACCCGGGATCACCCGCAGCGGGTGCCCGTAGACGAATTGAAGCAGACCAGCGCCCAACTGGCTGCTGCCCTGCCGCTGGTGGAAAGCTGCGAGGATCTGGAGCAGCTGCGCGGGCTGGAGGGCGAAGCCGCACAGCGGTATTTCGATCGGTTCAATGCGCTGATCTTACAGCAGAACGATGCTTTTGTGTTCACCTGCCGCAGCCGCAGACCACCGCTGGACAACGTGAATGCGCTGCTCTCCTTTGCCTATTCCCTGCTGGGCAGCGATTGCGCAGCTGCGCTGGAGGGTGCCGGGCTGGACCCCTATGTGGGCTTTCTGCACCGGGCACGCCCCGGGCGGCGCAGCCTTGCGCTGGATCTGATGGAGGAACTGCGCGCCGTTCTGGCTGACCGTTTCGTACTGTCCTGTATCAACCAGAAAGTGCTGAGCGCAAAGCACTTTGAAAAGCAGGAAAATGGTGCCGTTCTGCTGACCGAGGAAGGACGGCGCGCATTCCTGAACGCATGGCAGCAGAAAAAACGCGAGGTCATCACCCACCCGTTTTTGAAGGAAAAGCTCTGCTGGGGGCTTGTGCCCTATGTGCAGGCGTTGCTGCTGGCGCGCACCCTGCGGGGCGATCTAGAGGTCTACCCTCCATTTTTCTGGAAGTGAGGTGCAACCATGCTGGTACTGATCACCTACGATGTAAACACCGAGACCTCTGCCGGACGCAAGCGGCTGCGCAAGGTTGCCAAGAAGTGCGTGGATCATGGGCAGCGGGTGCAGAATTCCGTGTTCGAGTGCCTGCTGAACGCTTCGCAGTACGCAGTGCTCAAGGCAGAGCTGACCGCCCTGATCGACCCCGCCTTGGACAGTCTGCGGTTCTACCAGCTGGGCAACAATTACCAGACTAAGGTCGAGCACGTTGGGCTGCACCCGGAGTTTGCACAGGATAGTGTGCTGATCTTTTGATGCCCGACCAGTGCGAACAGGAAGCGCGCATGGTTTTCCTGGACGCTTCGCACCGGAATACCAGCCGTTTGTGTAAGTAACGGTGTGATTTTGCGGTTTGTTTTACAGGCACCTCTTTGCAATTTGTGCAGAGAGGTGTATAATGAGACAAAAGCAGAGGGTTTTCTCTCTGTTTTTGCTGTCGCCCTCCTCGCGGAGGGCGTGGATAGAAATTTTTGCGTTGCTGATTACTTGCATTGCGTTCTGCAGTCGCCCTCCTCGCGGAGGGCGTGGATAGAAATCAGATTTTGGTAACTCAGCAAGTTGCTTGACAACGTCGCCCTCCTCGCGGAGGGCGTGGATAGAAATGCCCGTGGCGGGAGCGCCACAGGGCGGGGCTGCTGGTCGCCCTCCTCGCGGAGGGCGTGGATAGAAATATTATACTGGTCAACACGTTCATCCCAAAGACTCTGCGTCGCCCTCCTCGCGGAGGGCGTGGATAGAAATGTCAGTCTTGACGAAATCCTCCAGTTCCCAGCACGTCGCCCTCCTCGCGGAGGGCGTGGATAGAAATCCGGATTTTGGTAACTGAGCAAAGTTGTTGACAAGTCGCCCTCCTCGCGGAGGGCGTGGATAGAAATTTGGCGTTTTGACGGACGCAGCCCCCCCGATCAGGGTCGCCCTCCTCGCGGAGGGCGTGGATAGAAATAACCCCCGCAAGGGGGTATTTGCTAGGCCACACCGTCGCCCTCCTCGCGGAGGGCGTGGATAGAAATGCCTTGCCTGCGGCCTCACCGCCGCAGTTGCGGAGTCGCCCTCCTCGCGGAGGGCGTGGATAGAAATACCTTTATGGTATAATTGTTGATTTTTGTTCAACGGTCGCCCTCCTCGCGGAGGGCGTGGATAGAAATGTAGGCATCAGCGCCGCGAGTATATGACCCATTTGGTCGCCCTCCTCGCGGAGGGCGTGGATAGAAATAAAAACCCACACAGAGCCGCTTTGCTGCAGCATGTCGCCCTCCTCGCGGAGGGCGTGGATAGAAATATCGGTATCACCTCCAAAGATTTCCGCTATCTCGGTCGCCCTCCTCGCGGAGGGCGTGGATAGAAATCAACGGTCGGGAGCGGTCAGCCGCTCCCAGACCATGTCGCCCTCCTCGCGGAGGGCGTGGATAGAAATGCACCCCAAGTATACCACAGACAAGGGGTTTTTTCGTCGCCCTCCTCGCGGAGGGCGTGGATAGAAATTTTGACCGCGCAAGGGCGGCGCTGCAAAAGCAGTAGTCGCCCTCCTCGCGGAGGGCGTGGATAGAAATTGTGTCGTTTTCATGTCCGGTTTTCCGTCTCGCTGTCGCCCTCCTCGCGGAGGGCGTGGATAGAAATTTTGACCGCGCAAGGGCGGCGCTGCAAAAGCAGTAGTCGCCCTCCTCGCGGAGGGCGTGGATAGAAATTTTGGCAGCAGAAGCAGTGCTTCAACAGCTCTATCCGTCGCCCTCCTCGCGGAGGGCGTGGATAGAAATTGCAAAACCACATCCCACAAATGTGAGCAGGCAGAGTCGCCCTCCTCGCGGAGGGCGTGGATAGAAATTCTGGCATCCACTTTTGACCGGTCAGCGCCTGCCGTCGCCCTCCTCGCGGAGGGCGTGGATAGAAATGCATAATACAAAGCCCGTTATGCGAGTGCGCAGCAGTCGCCCTCCTCGCGGAGGGCGTGGATAGAAATCCGACTTAGACACCCCGTGGGATCTCAGCAAGTCGTCGCCCTCCTCGCGGAGGGCGTGGATAGAAATGTCTGCTGCAGGTCTGTCCAGCAGTCGATCAGGCGTCGCCCTCCTCGCGGAGGACGTGGATAGAAATCTCGACCGCAGCCGCCGAATAGCGGACTGCGCACGTCGCCCTCCTCGCGGAGGGCGTGGATAGAAATAGCCGCTGTCTGAGTGGCTCATGCGGCAGCAAGTCGTCGCCCTCCTCGCGGAGGGTGCGGATCTTCCCATTGTCATAGTCTTGCTTCAGGCTCTGCATTTCGCAACTCCCGCAGCTTACCGATGATCTGATTTAAAAGTTCAACACGCTGTGTCCGTTCATCCGAGTACCGATTGATCTTTTCCAGTCTCATCATATCTTGCCGAACATCTTCTGCGACATAGTACATTGCCAGCGCAGAATGTTTTCCAAATTCTTGAAGCGCGTCTGTGTTGGCAGCCTGAACACAAGACCCCGCCGCACGAATGTACCCTTCATAGATCTCACGATCGTGCTGCTGCTTTTCTATCTTGTCCTGATGTTCGTATTCCAGTTGTTTCATTTTTTCTGCGTGTTTGTTGTTCAGATATGTCGTTGCTACCGGAGATACAACTGCTCCAATAATAGCCACGATTGCTGCAATTTCAGAAAAATCCATTTTCATCGCCTTCCTTCTGCCCCAGTATACCGCAGAAACAAGCCCGCATCAAGGCGGTCACACTACCGTATACAAAACAATATCATTCTGAATTTTCCCTTGTCTTTCCGGCGTCCGGTGCTATACTTATTGCAGAAGATACTTCCTGTGCATCCACAAGGGTGCACCGCACTGCCTTCGGGAGCAGTGTGGGAGTATCTTTTTTATTGCGGATGGATTTGCTGCGCATAATTTATTGCCCTACGATGCAGTTTGCACCATGCCTTTATTGCGCCGCCTTTTGCGCCACTGATTAAAGCAATTTCCAGATAAACAGGGGTAATTAAGGCACAACCGTCCACTTTCCCATCCCCTGCCGCACAAACAAAAGCCCCCGAAAACTGGCTTCACAAGCCAACTTTCGGGGGTTTCTCTTTGGAGCTACTGACCTGATTCGAACAGGCGACCTGCTCATTACGAGTGAGCTGCTCTACCAGCTGAGCCACAGTAGCACATTGCACATCTGCTGCAACAGGCAATATTTTACCATATTTCCGCGGCACTGTCAAGGCCGGATTTCCTGTAAGCGGGGCAGCTTTTGCAGGGAGTTTCACAAAAAGTTATTGCATTTTAGCCCGGCGGCTTTATAATAGAATTGATTGCGCAAAAGGCCGCGCCTTTTGCCGGAAAGGACGAGCTGCACCATGATCTTTGTTCCCCTGCTGCACTACTTTTTGTGCAAGAATGATTACAGCGGTAATGAGGCCGGGCTGCGCTACCGGCTTACCCCGGGCAAGCGCACCGTACCGGACCCGGACGGCGGCGCAGATGCCACCAAGGAAGAAAAGATCCTCACTGTGGACTACTGGCCTGCGCCTTGGACGATCGACAAGACCGACCCCGCCCTGCGCCGCCGGGAGGTATTTCCGCTTACGGACGAGGGGCGCGCCGCCGCCGCGCAGTATCTGAAAGACGCCTACGAGGCCGAGCCGGAGCGCTGGAACAACTGCCCGGACATGATGGACTGCGACCCTTGGGAGCCGCCTGCCGAGCCGGATCCTGCCAACGAATAAACCGAACGAGGAAACCATGATCTACCGTTTGAAAGAACTGAAGGGCGATACCATCGCCGTGCCGCAGCTGGTGTTTTCCAAGTTGGGCATTGCCGAAGAATACAATGTGCGGGTGGCGCTGTATGTGCTGGCCACCGGCGTGACCGACCCGGACAAGATCTGCGCCGACCTCAAGCTGCGCAGCCGCATCAGTGCCGAGAGTGCGCTGGCCTTCTGGGCGGGTGCGGGGCTTTTGGAGCGCTATGAGGAAAACGCCGCGCCGGGCGCAGAGCCCAGCGCTCCTGCCCCCATGCGGTGGGCGGAGATCGCCGCTGCCAGCCGCACCGACCCTATGATCTCCAGCCTGATCGACTGCGCACAGACCAGCTTTGCCCGTCCGCTGACCCACACCGAGATGGAAAAGCTGGTAAATCTATATGTGCAGGAAGGCTTTGCACCCGAGACCGTGATGCTCTGTGTGGCCTATGTGGCAAGCCGGGGCAAGCGCACTATGGCTGCCGTGACCCACGAGCTGAAAGTCTGGCGCGCCGAGGGCGTGGAGACCGGCGAGCAGGCTGACGCCCACTTAAAGCTGCTGGCACTGCGCCAGAGCCGCGAGGAATACGTCAGCAGCCTGCTGCAGATCACTCCCGAGGAGCTGACGCTGGGCGGGCGCAAGGCCATTGCCCGCTGGTACGAGGTGTACGGCTACGACGACGCCATGGTGCAGGAAGCCGCCGTACAGGCCGGCCCCAAGCGGGATCTGTGGTACTGGAACAGCATCCTTAAAACATGGAACGCCAAGGGTCTGCGCAACATCCACGATGTGCGCGGGCCGGTGGCCGCAGCCGGAGCAAGCCGGAATATCCGGGTAGACCGCGCCGCGCCCAGCGGAAACGATATCCTGAAAAACGCCACCCGCCGCCGTTCCCTGATCAAGAAACCGGAGTAAGGAGCCTTTATGCGTACCAAAAACGAATTGTATCAGCAGGCATTGCGCACCGTAGCCATGCGGCGGCAGACCGCCCGCGCACTGGCGCAGGATGCACAGGCCGAAGCCGAAGCCGCCATCCCCGGGCTGCGCCACGCCGAAGAGGAAGTGCGGGTGCGGGGCATCCGCTGCGCCATTGCCGGAGCCTCCGGCAAGGACCGCACCGAGGCTGCCGCTGCCCTTGCGGCGGCAAAGCAGAAGCTGACCGCCCTGCTGGCTGAGAGTGGACGCCCTGCGGATGCGCTGGAGCCGAAGTTCACCTGCAAGCGATGCGAGGACACCGGCGCGGTGGACGGCCATACCTGCGACTGTGTGCGCCGGGTGATGCAGCAGCTGCGCCGAAAGGAGATCGAGGAGCTGTCCAGCCTGTCCATCTCCAGCTTTGACACCATGCAGCTGGACTACTACCCCAACACGGTGGACAAGGCGCTGGGCGAGAGCGTGCGCAGCTACATGGCCGAGGTTCTGGCCGACCTGCGGGATTACGCTGCGGACTTTTCCCCTGCCACCCGCGAAAGCCTGCTGCTGGTGGGCAACGCAGGGCTGGGTAAGACCCATGCCGCCCTTGCCATTGCCGGGGAGGTGCTGCGGCAGAACTACGATGTGATTTATGTCTCCTGCCCGGACTTTTTCGGCAAGCTGGAAGCGCTGCATTTCGGCACCGACCCCGGCGGCGAGGAGGAGACCTTGTTCCAGACCGCCTGCAACGCCGATCTGCTGATTCTGGACGATCTGGGCACCGAGTTCAATTCCAGCTTCTTCCTGACGAATCTGTACAGCCTGCTGAATAACCGCTTGGGCGCAAAGCTGCCCACCATCGTCACCACCAATATCACGGACGGTGCGCTGCTGGAAAAACTGTACACGGAGAAGATTTCCAGCCGCCTTGCGGCCTTTGTGCAGATCCAGTTTCTGGGCAGTGATATCCGGGTACAGAAGGCCGCAGAATAAGTCGTTTTGTTTCTGCCGGAGTTGTACATCTTTCAAGAGAAACAATCACAAAATAAGTGCGAATTGCCGCGCAAAGAAAAAACCATCTGCCGCAGCATGACCGAGGTTTGAAACCCTCGGAATCAGCTGTTGCAGATGGCTTTATTTTTGTGACAAATCAGAACTCCAACGCGGGGCTTACCTCGTTGCGGCGCTGTGCCTGCACGATGCAGTCCTTTTCCGGCACGACACCGGCTGCGCCCAAGGTGGTGAACACGGTCTGCAGGGCAAGGCTGGGGGTGTTATTCTCCCGCGAGAGATGGCACAGGGCAAACCTTTTGCAGCCGCTCTGAATGAGTTCCAGAAGCTTTGCGGAGCACTCGTCGTTGGAAAGGTGGCCTCGCACGCTCTCGATGCGGGCGCGCAGATAGTAGGGGTAAGGTCCGCTGCGCAGCATGTGCAGGTCGTAGTTGCTTTCCAGCGCCACAAGGTCGCAGCCGGAAAGCGCTTCGTGCACCGGCGGGGTCAGTGTACCAAGGTCGGTGGCGATGGTCATGGTCTTATCGTCCGGGGTGTGGATGCGATAGCCCACGCAGGGTACATCGTGGCTGGTGGGGAAGGACTGCACCCCGAAGCAGCCGATGTCCTCTTCCCTGCCCTCCAGCGCGTTCAGCTCACAGTTGGCGGGCACGATGTCGTTGGCATCCAGAAAATCCAGCGTAGCCGCTGCGCCGTACACCGGCAGCGGGTTCTTTTTCAGGAAGGTGGAAAGCCCCTTGACGTGGTCGCTGTGCTCGTGGGTGACAAGGATGCCTGCGCAATCGCTGATGGCAAGCCCCAGCGATTTGAGCGCTGCCGTAGTGGTGCGCACCCCCTTGCCCATATCCACGATGAGGTACTGCGCGCCGCAGCGCACCACGCTGCTGTTGCCGGAGGAACCGGAATACAATGAAATGAACTCTGCCATGAAAACCTCTTATGTTATCAGCCAAAAACAGCCCGCCGCACAAAATTTACGGCAGGCTGTTTGTTTTGTTGTTTGTGTTACAGGGCCTGTTCCAGTGCAGCGGGCACCCGCTCCACCTTGCTGATCTCTGCACCCAGACCGCGCAGCTTTTCCACGATATTCTCGTAGCCGCGCTCGATATGACCGATCTCCTCGATCTCGCTGGTGCCGTCGGCCATCAGAGCAGCCACCACCATGGCGGCACCGGCACGCAGGTCGGAAGCGCGCAGCGGAGCGGGGCTGAGCTTTTCCACGCCCTCAAACACGGCCACCTGACCGTCCACCTGCACGCTGGCACCCATCTTGCGCAGCTCGTCCACATAGCGGAAGCGGTTGTCCCACACGCTCTCGGTGATGGTGCTGGTGCCCTTAGCCACGCTCAGCAGCACACCCATCAGGGGCTGCATATCGGTGGGGAAGCCGGGGTGCGGCATGGTATTGATCTTCAGCGGCAGAATATCGCCGGTGCGGGATACCCGCACTGCATCGTCAAATTCTTCCACCTCGACCCCTGCGCGGCGCAGCTTGGCTGTGATGGGCTCCAAGTGCTTGGGGGTGACGTTCTTGATGAGCACATCACCGCCGGTGGCAGCAGCAGCCACCATGTAGCTGCCGGCTTCGATCTGATCCGGGATGATGCTGTAAGTGCAGCCGTGCATCTTTTCCACGCCGCGCACCTTGATGACATCGGTACCGGCACCGCGCACGTCTGCGCCGCACATATTCAAGAAGTTTGCCAGATCCACCACATGGGGCTCCTTGGCGCAGTTTTCCAGAATGGTCTGACCCTTGGCCATGACCGCAGAGAGCATACCGTTCATGGTAGCGCCCACGCTGACCTTATCAAAGAAGATATGGGCACCGGTCAGCTCCTGCTTGGAGCGCACGGTGATCATGCCGTAGTCCACGCTGTCCTCTGCGCCCAGCGCGCTGAACACCTTCAGGTGCTGGTCGATGGGGCGGGGGCCCAAATTGCAGCCGCCGGGCATGGCAACCTGTGCCTTGCCGAAGCGGGAGAGCAGCGCGCCAAGGAAGTAGTAGCTGGCGCGCATCTGACGGGACAGATCGTCCGGGACGTTGGTGGTGACCAGATGCCGCGTATCGATCTCGTAGGTGTTGCGGTTGAGCATCTTCACCTGTGCACCAAGGGTGCTCAGGATCTTGAGGCTGACCGACACATCGCTGATATCGGGCAGATTTTCGATCACGCAGACATCCGCTGCCAGAATGGTAGCAGGCAGAATACCCACAGCCGCATTTTTTGCACCGGAAATGGTCACTTCTCCGTGCAGGGGCTTACCGCCGGTAATAACAAATTTCTCCACTTTTATGATCTCCTTGTCAAAGGCCTGTGCCACAGGCCTGTTAAGGCTACTGAAAGCATTCCATTTCGTTACTTGTACCGCCGGGGTGTACAGATTCACCAACACCGGGGCGGATTTATAACTATCCTATTATACACTACTTCCACAAAAAAGCAAAGCCCGATTTGTATCTGTTTCATTATTTTCTGTTTTGCCCAGATTACACGCGGATATCCCAAAATTTTATTGGGTTTTTCATCAATTTTGACGGATGCTGACCCAAATTTTACCCTTTGGCGATATCACCAAACGTGATCCTCGCACCGCGCCTCCGGGATCCAGCCCAGCTGATAGGCCGTTACCAGCTGCTTGAGGTCATGCACGCGCTCCCGCAGCACCTCGCCCTCGTCCGTATCTTCCACGAGGATGCGATGATTTTCGGTTTCCAGAATATTCTTCTGGGACAGGATGTCCAAATTCTCCCGCACTGCCTTTTCTGCGCTTTCAAAAGGCTGATGGGTGCGCAGGGACATGGTGCGGCTGGAATATACCAGCGTATACCCGGCAATGCCGGTCTTTTCGTGGTAGGCGCGGCAGAACCCGCCGTCGATGACCACCAGCCGTCCCCCGCCTTTGATGGGGCTCTCGCCGTTTTTCTCCTGCACCGGCACATGGCCGTTGACGATATGGCTCGTGCCCGGCAGGCCGAACTCTGCCAGAATGCGGCGGCAGGCGGCTTCGTCGTTGTACCAGCTATAATAGGGATCCTTGACCTCCGTATGGGTGGCGGGGTCGGCGATATACAGCCGCTCGAAGGTGGTCATGGCGCTGCGGCCAAACAGCGGCGAAAGCTTGCCGCACCACAGATACCACAGAAAATCCTGTCCGCTCTGGCGGGCGGCGCTGCCCTCTGCCCCGTAGTAGCCACGGCGGGCGCGGGCGTCGCAGTAGTCCATCAAGGCACGGCCGGAGTAGCGGCGTCCCTCGAAGTGCTCCACCGCAAAGCCGCCCTTCGTGTTCATAGGCACAGCGCCGTGGTAGAGCAGATTGCCGTTTTCAATGTGGTACACGCTGCCCTTGGCATACAAAAATTCAATATGCTGCTGTAATCTTTCGCTCTGCCGGAAGGACTGCACCAGTTTGTGCAGCACCAGCTGTTCGTCCGGGTTCAGCTTTGCGGGGTCTGCCGGGTCTACCGTGGGGAAGGAGGTGTCCCGCAAAGGATAGCGCTTCTCCCCTACCTGTACGGTATGGGCGTCCCAGTCGATGCGGCGCAGATAATCCCGCCCCTGCATCTGGAAATCCGGGTTGCGGTCGATGACCTGACACTCCAGCTTGAACATGAGGATGGAGATGGCCTTGTGCATCACGGCGCAGCGGTGAAGCATTCCCTGCGTATAGGGGCCGCGGGCGGCGTCCGTGTGGGGCATCCAGATGGAAAGATCGTCCTCGCCGTAAAACTGCTCCGCCATGCGCTGCAAGTGCCGCAGGTTGATGCCGTAGCAGTCCTCCAGCATGCCATGGTTATGGTAAGCCAGCGTAGTTTTAAGTACGGTACAGATGCAGATGGGACTGCCGGCGGCGGCGCCCATCCATACCACATCATGGTTGCCCCACTGGATATCCACGTTATGGTGGCGCATCAATAGATCCAGAATGATATCCGGGCGGGGGCCGCGGTCAAACAGGTCGCCCACGATATGCAGCTTATCCACCGCCAGATGCTTGATCAGCTCGCACAGCCGCACGATAAAGCGGTCGGCGCGGCCGTTCTCGATGATGCTGCCCACAATCTGGCCGTAGTACAGGTCCTTATCGTGATCCTCAAAGTGGGCGTGGAGCAGCTCGTCCAGAATATAGCCGCAGCTGGAAGGCAGACAGCTGCGCACATGGTCGCGGGTGTGCTTGGAGGACACCAGACGGCAGATGTCGATCAGCTGGAGAAGGGTCTGGGTGTACCACTGCTCCAGCGCATCCTCGGTGGTGCAGCGTGCCTTGAGCTGGGGCAGCTTTTCGGTGGGATAGTAGATCAGGGTGGCAAGCTCGGCACGGGCTGCCTCCGGCATAGTATCGCCCAGAACGGCATCTACCTTTTCCCGGATGACACCGGAAGCAGAGTTCAGGATGTGCACAAAGGCCTCGTTCTCGCCGTGCAGGTCGCTCATGAAATGCTCGGTGCCCTTGGGCAGCTTGAGCAGCGCCTGATTGCTGATGATCTCGCTGGCAGCCGCCGCCTGCGAAGGGTAATCTCTGGCCAGCAGGGTCAGATACTTCAGATTATCGCGGATCTCATCGGTTTCGGTGCGCATGGTCTCCTCCATTATAACGCATTCCTTGCCCTGCAAAGATGTTGCGTTTTTTGTATTATCGTTTCTCTGTATTTCAGTATAGCACGAATGGCACCAAAAGTGGTATACTGAATACGAATGAATCCGAAAATTTTAAGCAAAGGACTTTGGATATTATGCCGAAAACCATTTCCGTTCCCACCTGCTGCACCCTCTGCCCCCGCCGTTGCGGTGCAAACCGTGCCGCCGGGCGCACCGGTTTCTGCGGGGCGGGTGCTACTTTAAAAGCCGCCCGCGCCGCCCTGCACCACTGGGAGGAGCCCTGCATCAGCGGCACAAGGGGCAGCGGCACGGTGTTCTTTTCCGGCTGCACCCTCAAGTGCTGCTTCTGCCAGAACTATCCCATCAGCGCCGAGGGGCTGGGCAAAGAGATCACGGTGGAGCATTTGGCCGAGATCTTTTTGAATTTACAGGCGCAGGGCGCGCACAACATCAATCTGGTCACCCCCGGGCAGTGGCAGCCGTGGATCATTGCCGCGCTGGATATTGCCCGCGCCAAGGGGCTGCGGCTGCCCATCGTGTGCAACACCGGCGGCTACGAGACGGCGGAAAGCGTACAGACGTGGCGCGGGTACATCGACATCTGGCTGGCCGATTTAAAATATGTGTCCTCTGCCCTTTCCGCAGATCTTTCCGCCGCGCCGGACTACTTTGCCGAGGCAAAGCCCGCCATCGAAGCCATGATGGCGCAGGCCGGGCATCCGGTGTTCGATGCAGACGGCATTCTGCAAAAGGGGGTCATTCTGCGGCATCTGGCGCTGCCGGGCCATGTGGAGGACAGCTTTGCCGTGCTGGACCAGATGGCCGCGTGGAACGACGCCGACCCCGGGTGCTTTCTGCCCAGCGTCATGAGCCAGTACACCCCCTTCTACAAGGCCGCAGAGCACGGCATCGGGCGGCGCATCACCACCTACGAATACCGCCGGGTGGTGAACTACGCCATGGACAAGGGGCTTGTGCAGGGCTATATGCAGCAGAAGAGCAGCGCCAAGGAGGAATACACCCCCAGCTTTGACCTGACCGGGGTGTGATTCCGCATTAAGGCAGCTTTTTCGGCAACTTTACCAAATTTTATGGTTTATTTTCTCTTGCTTGCGCGTGCAAACGCTTGCATTCTGTCCGGGAACGCACTATAATGGATACAACGATGTGTTAATAGTTGCGGATTCCCGCAATGTCATCAGGAGGAGCTTTATGGAACATTTCAATCCGATCCTTGGCAGCGAACCCAATGGCCAGAAGTTCATCACCTGTGGTGAGATCATGCTGCGCCTGACCCCGCCGAACTACGAAAAGATCCGCATGGCATCCGGCTTTGAGGCCAGTTACGGCGGCAGCGAGGCCAACATTGCGCTGGCGCTGGCAAACCTTGGCGTGGACAGCACCTTCTTCAGCGTAGTGCCCAACAACAGTCTGGGCAAGAGCGCTGTACGCTGGCTGCGCTCCAACGATGTGCACTGCACCCCCATGATCCTGACCGAGCCGGACGAGACCCCCTCTAACCGTCTGGGTACTTATTATCTGGAGACCGGCTACGGCATCCGCGCTTCCAAGGTCATCTA
>ERZ1026780.1403-NODE-1403-length-15838-cov-6.680479_pt1 | contig 15838 bp, 10 predicted proteins | sample MGYA00380126_ERZ1026780 | MGnify/ENA primary metagenome ERZ1026780 (study PRJEB33269, sample SAMEA4719762) | human gut metagenome | biome: human-associated habitat; feature: organic feature; material: feces | place: Cameroon | collected 2013-10 ... | reverse complement strand
CCCATGAGCAGCTCCTCCGCCGCCGCGCTGGGGCTACGGGCCTGGCTTCCACCGCCGCCCCGGTCCGCCGAGCCTCGTCGGCTGGCGGCGTGGCCTCATCCATCCCCATTACCGCAGCTGCTGGTACGACAACGTCTGGTATGACGCCGCCGGCTACGCCTACTACGCGCCGGGGTACACGGCGACGACGGTCGTGCAGCAGCCCGTGGTGGTGCCGCAGCCGGTCGTTGTCCCGCAGCCGGTCGTTGTGCAGCAGCCCGTTGTCCAGCAGCCCGTCGTCCAGCCGGCGGTTGCCCCGCAGCCCGTGGTCGTGCCGCCGCCTACGGTGGTGGCGCCGACGGTCCCGCAGACGGTGGTGGCGCCGACAGTCTACTGACGGTCCGGATTGGCTGCAGCCGTGGAACATCGGGGCCTCCGCATTGACTTCGATGCGGAGGCCCTGCTGTGTTTGCCCCTCCACGGAGGGGGGGAGATATGGTAGAATAGTTCCGTTAATGTTCGACGTTCAACACATTTCGTTCTCCTGGGGACGCAAGCCCCTTCTGGAGGACGTGTCGTTCTCCCTCGCACCGGGCGAAACGGCCGTCCTTGCCGGGGCGAACGGCGCGGGGAAGACCACGCTCCTGAAGATCCTGGCGGGGGTGTGCCTTCCGTCTTCCGGGCGCGTCCTCGTGGACGGCATCGATGCGTTCCGGCAGGCGCTGCGGTTCCGGCGGATGCTCGGGTACCTGCCCGAGGCGGCGTGCGCGGATCCCGATCTGCGTGTGCGGAAGTATCTGCGCTACCGGGCGAATCTGCGTGGCGAGATGACGAAGAAGATCCGCCATCGCGTGGCGGAGGCGATGGAGCTGTGCGGCCTGGAGCCGTATGCGGACGTTCCCGTCGGCACGCTGTCCTTTGGTCTGCGCAAGCGCGTCGCGCTTGCGGACGCGGTGCTGCTGCGTCCGCGCTTCCTGCTGCTGGACGACCTGCTGGCGGGGCTCGACCCTGCCACGCGGGCCTCGTTCGGGCGCATCGTCGCGGCCGTCTCCTCGTTCGCGGCGGTGCTTGTGAGCGGGCACGAACTGAACGAACTGGAGCAGTGGGCGGACAAATTCTACGTGCTGCGGGACGGGCGCGTGGTCGGCGCGAAGACGGCCGCAGGCGTGCGGACGATTCTGGGATTGACGCCGCCCGCGCCTTCGACGGGAGGGGCCGCATGACGCGCACGGTCCGGGTCATGTTCCTGCGGACGTTCGGGCGGCTGTGGGCCTCGCCGGCGACGGCGTTCAGCGCGGCGGGCTTCCTGGCGCTCGCGGGCGGCTTCTTCACGTTCACGCTCCTGCGCGGCGACGGCGGCACCACGCCCGTCGAGGCGCTGTGGGCGACGGCGGCGGTTCCCTTCCTGCCGCTCCTGGCGGCGCTCCTGACGATGCGGCTCGTCGCGGACGAACGGGCGAGCGGGCGGCTGGAATTGCTGTTGACGGCGCCCGTGCGCGAGCGGGACGTTGTGCTGGGCCTGTACCTGGGCGCCTTCGCGATGGGCGCGCTCGTGCTGGGGGTGTATCTGCTTGTGCCGCTGTGTCTGCTGCCGTTCTATGCGCCGGCCCTGCGGGAGGCGTTCTCGGTCTTCTCCTTCCTGCCGGCCGTTCTGGCGCTGCTGCTGCAGTCCGCCCTCTGGTACGCGGTGGGGCTTCTCGCGAGTGCGTGCTTCCGGCACGCCGCGCTCGCGGCGTTCGCCGCCCTCCTCCTGATGCTCGCCCTGCCGCATGCGGCGTTCGAGTTGGCGACCATCTGGTCGCCGATTCTACGCATGAAGTTTGCGTCGATGCCGTTCGAGGCGCACATCGTCGACGTCGCGACGGGGCTCGTGCGCCTCTCGACGCCCGTCTTCTACGGCGTGCTGGCGCTCTTCGCGCTGTTCGCCGCGACGAAGGCCGTGGCCTGCGCGCGGCTGCGCGGGCGCGCGGCGCACGGTCTGCGCGTTTCGACCGGTGTGGTGACGGCGCTCGCGTTCGTCTTCGCCGCGCTCGTCGCGATGCTCGCGCTGCGCCTGGACGTCGTCTTCGAGCTGCCGCTACGGGCGGGGCGGACGAAGACTTCGGCTCGGACGCGGCAGATCCTCGCGGAGACGCACGGCGACGTCCATGTGACGTGCTTCCTCGCGCGGCGCGCGCCGGAGTTCCGGGCGGTCTCCCGTCTGCTGCGCGGACTGGAGGTGACGGCCCAGTCCGTCGCGGGCACCCGCCTCGTGGTCGAGTACGTGGATCCGCGCTGGGAACTGGGACGTGCCGTGGACCTCGTGCGGAACGGCGCCGAGGAGGGGTCGCTTGTCTTCCGGCGCGGACACCGCCGCGAGGTCGTGCCGGTGGCGGAGCTTTTCGCCGGGGCGACGAACGGCGTGGTCGCCGTGGGCACGGCGGGGGTCTTCGCGGGCGAGGCCGCCTGCGCGTCGGCCCTGCAGCGGTTGACGCTGCCGGCGCAGCGCGAGACGGTCTATTGGACGACGGGGCACGGGGAGACCACCTATGCCTCCTACGACCCCGCCTTCGGCATGAGCGACATGGCGCGCGAGCTGCGCCGCGACGGCTACCGCCTCGGGACGCTCGACCTGGCGGCCACGCCGGCCGTGCCGGACGACTGCGCGGTGCTGGTGGTGGCCGGCGCGCGCGAGCCGTTCTCCCGCGTCGAGATGGCGCGCCTCGCGGGCTGGATGCGCGCGGGGGGGCGTCTGCTCGTGCTGGCGGCGCCGGGGCCGAACACCGGCGTGGGGGGGCTGCTCGCCGACCTCGGCGCGAAGGAGCTGCCGTATCGGATCGTTTCGCCGCGCACGTTGACGGGGGCGGACGTGGTGGCGCATGATTTCGCGGAGCATGTGGTCATGCGGCCGCTCGCGGGAGGAACGGCCGTCTTCAACGACGCGGTGGCGTTTGTTCCCGCTCCGGCGGCACGCGCGGAAGGGACCGTGTACACGGAACTTGTGCGCACGGACGCGGCCGCCTGGGGCGAATCCGAGCCGTCCGTGCGGCCGTGGGTGCGCGACGCCTCCTCCGAGCCGGGCGGTCCGTTCGCCCTCGCCGTGGCGCTGGAGCGCGGCGGCGACGTCGCCAAGGAGATCGCCCTCCGCCCGATGCGCCTCGTGGCGCTGGGGGATGCGGCGTTCGTCTCGAACGGCGCGCTCGCGCTGCGCGGAAACGCGAACCGTGACATCTTCCTCAACGCGCTGGCGTGGCTTTCGGGCCTCGACGCGCTGACGGCCTCCCGCATGCCGGGGAACACGGTGGCGACGGGGTTGGACCGCGCGGGCTGGATCCGCTTCGGCACCGTCGCCGTCCTCGGCCCCGTCGCCCTCGTGCTGCTGGCGGGATTCGCCGTCTTTGTCTATCGGAGGCGTCGGTCATGAGCAATCGCCGCTTCATCGTCTTTTTCCTCGTGGGCATCGCGTTCCTGTCGGCGGTGCTGGCGTTTCTTTCCTGGCGCGCGCGCGCGGTGGCGAGCGAGGCGACGCGGAACACGCTCTGTACGTTCCCCCCGGAAGCCGTCGAGGGCGTTGAGGTCGTCCGGGACGGAACGAACGTCACGCGGCTTGTGCGCAATGAGATGGGCGCATGGAGCCTGGTCGAACCGTATGCCGCGCCGGCGGACGCCGCGTCGGTCGCGCGTCTGGTGGATGCGTTGACGCTGCGGCCGTTCGGGGATCTGCGCACGGCGGCCGAGCTGGCGGAACTGGGCGAGGACTTCGCGGACTTCGGCCTCGCGGAGGGCGTGCGCACGGTGGTGGCGCTCCGGGCGCGCGGGGGGGCGACGCGCGTCTTCTTCGGCGCGCGGTCCGCTTCGGGGAAGGACGTCTATGCGCGCGTGGACGGGCTGTACAACGTCTTCACGCTCCCCGTCGAGGTGTTGGAGGCGATTCCGGCGGATGCGGACGGCTTCCGGGTGCGTGCGCTCGTGGCGTGGACGCGCGAGCAGATCGCGGGTCTGGACCTGCACGCACCCGAGGCGCCGTTCATCCGTCTCGTGCGGAATGTGTCCGGCTGGCGGCTCGCGGCGCCGGTGGAGGCGCCGGCGGACGAAGCGGTGGTGACCTCGCTGGTGGAGGGGCTTGTGGGGGCGCGCATCGCGGGGTTCGTCATGCCGTCCGCCACGCAGCGCGGAACGGCTTCGGGCGAGCGGTCTGTGCTGTCGAGGTCCGCGCTCGCCCCCTACGGGCTTTCGGTGGAGGCGGGGCTTGCGGTGAACGTGAAGCCGGAGTTCGGCGTGTCGGAGCAGGTCGTCTTCGGGGCGTCGGCGGGCACGAACCTCGTCTACGCGCTCGTGCAGAACGGCACGGCCGTCGTCACGCTGGAGGCGGCTGTGGCGGACCTCTTCCGCAAGGGCGACGCGGCGTTTCGCGACACGCGCGTCTTCCCCTTCGGCGCGGACGAGCAGGTGCGGTCCGTCTCCATTTCGGCCGGTCCGCTCGTCTACGTGCTCACGCGGGGGGCGAATGGCGCATGGCGGCTGGAGGCGCCCGTGGTGGCCCCGGCCGACCCGGTGGCGGCGGCGGCGCTCGTGAACGTGATCCTGCGTATCCGGCGCAACGACGTGCCGGACCGGATCCCGCCGGAGGAGGCGGTGCGCGTCTCCGTGGCGACGTCGAGGGGCGTCCACCCGGACGTCACCGTCGCGCGGGAACTCTTCAAGACGTGCGGGCCGTTCGCGAACCTGCGCGCGAAGACGCTGCTGGAGCTGGACGCGAAATCCGTCCGAAGGCTGTCGCTGAAGCCGTCGGAGGGGACGGGCGCGTCGGTCGTCCTCGACCCCGAGCGGGGGACGTGGAGCCTGGCCGAGGGGTCGGCCCCGATGACGGTGAACGTGGAGGCGGTGCGGAAGCTTCTCGCCGCGCTCACGCGCGTGGAGGCGGCGTCCGTCGAGACGCTCACGGCCTCGCCGGACGATTTGCGGCGGTGCGGGCTGGACGCGCCCGCGCTCGTGATCGCCCTCGACTTCGAGGGCGCGGACGCGGTGCGGCGCAACCTGATGCTGGGTGCGCGCGCGCCGGACGGCGGGCGCTACGCGACGGTGGGCGGTGCGGACGCGGTGTTCGTGCTCGACCGCGCGACGGCGGCGGCCCTCATGGTTTCGATAACGGAGTGAAGACGGCATGAAGACGGTCTTGATTACGGGCGGGAGCGGGTTCCTCGGCATCAACCTCGTGCGTCACCTGCACGCGAAGGGCGTGGAGGAGATCCGCGTCCTCGACATTGCGCCCTTCGACTATCCCGAGGCGAAGGAGCCCTGGCTGAAGTTCACGAAGGGCGACGTGCGCGACCCGGCGGCGGTGAACCGCTGCGTCGAGGGCTGCGACGTGGTGGTGAACACGGCCGCCGCGTTGCCGCTCTATTCCCCCGAGGACATCCGCACGACGGAGGTGGACGGCGCGCGCAACGTGATCACGGCCTGCCGCCGCGCCGGCTGTGCGCGCATGGTCCAGATCTCCTCCACGGCGGTCTACGGTGTGCCGAAGCGCCACCCGATCCACGAGGACGACGAGTTGATCGGCGTGGGCCCCTACGGCCACGCCAAGATCGAGGCGGAGAAGATCTGCCGCGATGCGCGCGCGAGCGGCTTCTGCGTGCCGGTCATCCGGCCCAAGAGCTTCATCGGCCCCGAACGCCTCGGCGTCTTCGCGCTCCTCTACGACTGGGCCTACACGGGCCACGGCTTCCCGATGATCGGCAGCGGGAACAACCGCTACCAGCTGATGGACGTGGCGGACCTCTGCGAGGCGATCTGGCTCGCGATGACGCTCGACGGAAAGACCGTGAACACCGAGTTCAACATCGGCGCGAAGGTGTTCACCACGATGAAGGAGGACTACCAGGCCGTCCTCGACCGCGCGGGCCACGGCAAGAAGATCCGCGGCATGCCCGTGGCGCCGCTCGTCTTCATCCTGCGCATCCTCGAAAAGCTCCACCTCTCGCCGCTCTACCCGTGGGTGTACGAGACGGCGTCGACGGACAGCTACGTGTCGATCGCGCGCGCCGAGAAGCTGCTCGGCTTCGCGCCGAAGTTCTCGAACAAGCAGGCGCTCGTGCGGAACTACGACTGGTACGTCGCCCACCTCGCCGAGTTCGCGGGCAAGACGGGCGTCTCCCACCGCGTCCCGTGGAAACAGGGCCTCCTCGCGTGCGCGAAGTGGTTCTTCTGAGAAGGATTTGACGGACATGAACAAGAGAAAAGAGAAACTGCGCGCGCGGCAGGCGCCCCGCGAGACGGGGACGATGACGGGCGAGCTGCACATGGCGCGCAGCGGCGCGGGCTTCCTCGTCGACCCGGAGACGAACGAGGCGACGTGGATCGAGCGCGAAGACCTCGGCACGGCCCTCGTGGGCGACACGGTGACGATTGCGCTCAAGCCGCAGGGGGCGGGCCGCAGGCGGAAGGGCCCGGCGGGCGACGCGGGCAAGAAGGGGCCGGAGGGGCGCATCCTGCGGATCGACGCGCGCGCGCCGCGCTCGATCGTGGGCACGGTCGCCTCGCTGGGGCGCTTCACGCGCGTGCAGCCGCTCTCGCCGGCCTTCCGCCAGGAGTTCATCGTGCCGGATGCGCACGGCGCGCGGCTGAACGACCGCGTCGTGATGCGCTTCGTGCGCTGGGAGAACCCGCGCCTCGCCCCCGAGGGCGAGATCACGGACGTGATCGGCCCGGCGGACGACCCCTCCCTCGACACGCTCGCCGTCATGAAGCAGTTCGACCTGCCCGAATCCTTCCCGCCGAAGGTCGTCGCCGAGGCGGAGCGCGTGGGCGTGCTGCCGAAGGCGCGCGGCCGCGTCCCGGCCGGGCGGCTCGACCTGCGGAAGACGTTCATCTTCACGTGCGACCCCGAGTCGGCGCGCGACTACGACGACGCGCTCTCCCTTGAGACGGACAAGGCGGGCAACCGCGTCCTCGGCGTCCACATCGCGGACGTCTCGCACTTCGTCACGCCCGGCAGCGCGCTCGACCGCGAGGCGTACCGGCGCTCGACCTCGGTCTACCTCGTCGACAAGGTCGTGCCGATGCTGCCCGAACAGCTCTCGAACGGCGTCTGCTCGCTCGTCCCCGGCGAGGACCGCTTCGCCTTTTCCGCCTTCCTCACCTTCGACGCGAAGGGCGTCTGCATCGCGCGCACGTTCGCCAAGTCCGTCATCCGTTCCAAGGCGCGCTTCACCTACGAGCAGGTGATGGCGGAGCTGAAGGGCGAGAAGGTTCCGGGGCCGAAGCTGAAGCCGACGGAGCGGAAGGTCGTCCACGCCATCCACGCGCTTGCGCAGCAGCTGCGGAAGAACCGCTTCGCGGCGGGTGCGCTCGATATGGAGGTGCCCGAGGCCGAGATCCAGATCGACGCGCACGGGATGATGACCGGCATCGCGGTGCGGCCCTACGACGAATCGCACCAGATGGTCGAGGAGTGCATGGTGGCGGCGAACGAGGCCGTCGCGAAGGAACTCTGGACGCGCGGCGTGAAGATCCTCGCGCGCCTCCACGAGGCGCCGGACCCCGAGAAGCTGGAGGACCTGCGCGCGAACCTCGCGAAGCTCGGCATCTCCTGCGGCGACCTCTCCAACCAGAAGAACCTCGCGAGGTTCCTGAAGAAGATCAAGGGCTCGCCGCTGGAGGGCGTCCTTTCGGTGATGGTGCTCCGCTCGATGAAGCGGGCGCTCTACTCGGCGAAGGAGATCGGGCACTTCGGCCTCGCGAAGAAGTACTATGCCCATTTCACGAGCCCGATCCGGCGCTACCCGGACCTTGTGCTGCACCGCCAGCTGGCGTCCTGGATCGCGGGCAAGGGCGGGCGCCTCGACCTCGGCTGGCTCAACGCGGCGGCGCTCCACTGTTCGGAGCGCGAGCAGAATGCGGACGATGCCGAGCGTGCGCTCGACGAGATCAAGAAGTACCGCTACCTGCAGATGGTGCTGGAGCGGGGCGGCGCGGAGAACGTCTTCGACGCCGTCGTCTCCAAGTGTACGCGCTACGGTGTCTTCGTCGACCTGCCCGCGCTTGCGGTGGGCGGCATGGTCCACGTCTCGCGCCTCTCCAACGCCTACCTGCGGTGGGACGACGTGCGCGAGGAGCTCGTGGGCGGCGGAAAGACCTGGGGCGTCGGCGCGCGCCTGAAGGTGCGCGTCGAGAAGGTGGACTTCGACCGGCGGCTTGTTGACTTCGTGCCCGTCCCCGTTCGCCGCGCCCCGTCGGCGCGGGGCGCGGGCGAGGGAAAACGACAACACGAAGGGAAGACAGGAGGGAACAGCGATGATGAGAAAGGGCATTCTTCTGGCCGCGCTGGCGGCCGCAGGCGCGGCGCTCGCCGCTCCTGACACCGCCTACGACATCGGGGCGGACCTTGCGGAGGAGGCGTTCTGGAAGTCGGATCCGGTCCTGTTCGTGAAACGGCACGAGGGACAGGGCTTCCAGTTCACGTCCGGCAGCCGCGACGGCGCGGACACGCGGCTCGACGGGGCCGTCGTCTACCACGGCATCCCCGTCTACGAGACGAAGGTCGCCTTCGGGGAGGCGGGGGGCATCGCGCGCGTGGAGTTGATGCTCTTCGCGACGGCCGGCACCGAGCGCGAGGTGGTCGTGGAGACGCCGGACGGGCACCGCCTGCGCCGCCGGGTGCGTACGGACAAGACGATCACGCGCGATGAATTCGTCCAGATGATGAAGGACGTGCGCGCGCGCCTGACGCCCGCCGGCGCGAAGCCGCCGCCGATGGAGAGCGAGCGCGTCGCGAAGCAGGGCGTCGTGCAGAAGTCCCAGACGTGGCCGAAGACCGCGATCCCCACGGTTGCGCGCCTTACGTGGAACTACGCGCAGGAGGGGAAGAGAAAGGACACGTTCGAGCCGGGGTTCGTGCGCCTGGCGGTGGACGGCCCGGAGCGGCTCGCGTCCGGCGGGCGGCGGACCGAGGCCGGCGCGGCGAAGGGCGCGAAGAAGATCGCCGACAACGTCGTCCGCGACCCGCGCGGCGACGTCTTCATCGACAACGTGCCGATGGTGGACCAGGGACAGAAGGGGTACTGCGCCGTCGCGGCGTCCGAGCGCGTGCTGCGCTACTACGGCGTGGACGTGGACGAGCACGAGATCGCCCAGGCCGCCGGAACGTCCGCCGAGGGGGGCACCTCCACGCGCGGCATGAAGGATTCCGTGCAGGCCATCGGACGGAAGTACAAGCTCGCCACCGTTGTCACCTACGGCGACTTCGAGAAGCCCGCCGGCGAGCGCATCGCGGGGCTCGTGAAGGAGGTGGCGAACTACAATAAGGCCGCGAAGAAGCTCAAGAAGAAGGAAATCGCCGAGGACGTCTACATCCGCCGCGAGGGGAACACGGTCTACTACAGCTACCGCGACGCCGATGCGGCGATGGACCCCGAGGTGCTGCGCGACATGAAGGTGAACGGCGCGCAGCGGTCGAAGTTCACGCGCTTCATGAAGGACGTCCGCGACCAGGTGAACAAGGGCATCCCGCTCTTCTGGGGCGTCACGCTCGGCACCTACCCCGAGCCGGAAAGCCCGCAGAGCAGGGGCGGGCACATCCGCCTCATCATCGGCTACAACGACAGGAAGAAGGAGATCCTCTACACGGACACCTGGGGCGCCGGCCACGAGCTCAAGCGCATGCCCGCCGAGTGGGCGTGGACGATCTCCCACTGTCTCCTCTACATGAAACCGCTTCGCTAGGAAAGAACATGGAACTCGCCCTCCTCGTCAACCAGTTCAACGTCAAGGGACGCCTCGTCACGATCGTCCCCTTCGGCAACGGCAACATCAACGACACCTTCCTCGCCGTCTTCCGCAACACCTTCACCGAGACCCAGGTGATCCTCCAGCGCGTGAACCGCTCCGTGTTCACACAGCCCGAGTCGATCATGCGGAACATGCACAACATCACCCTCCACTGCCACGAGAAGCTGGAGGCGGACGCGAAGACGGACCGCGACGACCGCGTGTGGCAGATGCCGCGCATCGTCAAGACGAAGGAGGGCGCGGACTTCGCGACGGACGAGGAGGGCGGCGTGTGGCGCGTCATCACGCGCGTCCTCTCCGCCCACGCCTTCGACACGGCCCAGAGCCCCGAGCACGCGCTTGAATGCGGCGCGGCGCTCGGACACTTCCACTACCTCGTCTCCGACATGGACCCCGCAGCCATCCAGGATCCCCTCCCGGGCTTCCATGTCACGAGCGGCTACCTCGCCCAGTACGACGCCACCCTCGCCTCGGACGCCGCCCGTGCCCTCCTCAACGCCTCGATGGAGGCGAAGCGCCTTGCGAAGTTCGTCGAGGAGCGCCGCGCCTTCGCCGTCTCCCTCGAACGGGCCGAGGCGCGCGGCGAACTGAAGAAGCGCATGTTCCACGGCGACCCCAAGGTGAACAACATCATGATCGACGACTTCACCGGCAAGGGTACGGCAATGATCGATCTCGACACCGTCTCGCCCGGCCTCATGCACGTGGACGTGGGCGACGCCGTGCGCTCGATCTGCAACCCCGCCGGCGAGGAGGAGCTGAACCTCGGCAAGGTCACGTTCGACGAAGATCTCTTCCTCGCGTTCATGAAGGGCTACCTGAAGGAGGCCGGTTCGTTCATGACCGACGCCGAACGCGCCTACCTCTACGACGCGATCCGCCTGCTGCCGTTCGAGCTGGGGCTGCGCTTCTTCCAGGACTACCTCGCCGGAGACAGGTATTTCAAGGTGCGCCAGCCCGGTCAGAACCTCAACCGCGCCCGCGTGCAGTTCCGCCTCTGCGAGGCGATCGAGGCCCGCGAACGCTCCATCCGCGAAATCCTCCGCCGGTTCTAGTCTCGTCCCCCGCCCTGCCCGCACGTCTTCGAGAGGGGGAGGAGCGCGTCGCGCCGTGAGCTGGCGATGTGGCGCCTGAGCCAGCGCGCGGCGTCCTCCGCGTCGCCGCGCCGGCAGGCCTTCAGGATCTCGCAGTGGTAGCGCCAGGCGTTTGCGACGTGGCGCAGGGTGCGCTGGTGCGAGTGCGTGCCGAAGAACTGGTTGCGCCGGTAGGTGTTGGCGACGATCTTCTCGGCGAGCGCGTTGCCGCTCGCCCGCAGCAGGCGCCGGTGGAAGGCGAGGTCCTCGGCGAGGAAGCTGGCCTCGGGCGGCCCCGTCATGATGGGCATCCCGGCCCTGCGCATGGCGCAGATGGCGCGGCGCATCTTCCCGCAGTGGCGTTCGAGCGCGGCGAGGTCGCGCTTCGTCAGGCTGGGGACGGCGCGCGCGAGCAGGAAGGACTCGATGGCGGCGCGGATCTCGTAGGCGTCGCAGATCTCCTTGGCTCCGAACCCCGTCACGTAGGTCCCCGACTTGACGACCTGGTAGAGCACGCCCTCCTCCACCAGCCGCCGGACGGCCTCGCGCATCGGCGTGCGGCTCACGCCGCAGGCGGCCGCCAGGGAGGGCTCGGAAAGCTTCTGCCCGGGCTTCAGCTCGCCGCGCGCCAGCAGGTCCGAGACGAAGGCGTATGCCTTTTCGTTGAGATTGTCCTTCTTCTTTGGGGGCATGGATGATAGTATAGCAAAATTTCGTCGACGGGCTTGACTTGCATACAAGAATGAATTATACTTGGCCCAACTTGTACACAAGAAAGAGGGTTCATGGGCCGGTTCGTGACATGTGGCGAGATCATGATGCGCCTCAATCCCGAGGGGTACGGGCGCTTTGCGCAGGCGGCGCGCTTCGAGGCGAGCTACGCGGGGGCGGAGGCGAACGTCGCCGTCTCGCTCGCGAACTTCGGGCTGGATGCGTCGTTCGTGACGAAGCTGCCGGCGAATCCGCTCGGCGAGGCGGCGCGGAATGCCGTCCGCGCGTTCGGCGTCGACACCGCGTCCATCGCCTGGGGCGGGCCGCGCCTCGGCCTCTACTTCGTCGAGAAGGGTGCGTCGCAGCGCGCCTCGAAGGTCGTCTACGACCGCGCGGGCTCGTCGCTCGCCCTTGCGACACGCGCCGACTTCGACTGGGCGAAGATCCTGAAGGGCGCGACGTGGTTTCACTTCACGGGCATCACCCCGGCCCTCGGCGGCGAACTGCCCGCGATCTGCCGTGACGCGCTCGCGTGCTGCAGGGCGAACAAGGTCACGGTGAGCTGCGACCTCAACTACCGCGGCAGCCTCTGGACGCGCGCGGAAGCCGGCGCGTGCATGGCGAAGCTCGTCCCCTACGTCGATGTGCTGATCGCGAACGAGGCGGACGCGTCGGACGTCTTCGGCATTGTTGGCAAGGACAGCGACGTTGAGTCGGGCAAGTTGGACAAGGCGGGCTACGTCTCCGTCGCCGAGCGGCTCGCGACGCGCTTCGGCTGCAAGCAGGTCGCGGTCACGCTCCGCACGTCGCTTTCGGCCTCCGACAATCTCTGGGCGGGGATGCTCTACGACGCGAAGGCGAAGAAGGCGTGCTTCTCGAAGGAATACACCCTGCACATCGTCGACCGCGTGGGCGGCGGCGACAGCTTCGGCGGCGGCCTCATCTACGCGCTTGCGACGGGGAAGAGGCCGCAGGCGGCCATCGACTTCGCCGTCGCGGCCTCGGCCCTGAAGCATTCCATCGAACACGACTTCAACCTCGTCTCGGTCGGCGAAGTGGAGGCATTGGCGGCGGGCAACGGCACGGGGCGCGTGCAGCGATGAAACGCATCCGACAGCTCCTCGCGGCCATCGGGCCGGGTATCTTCGCGATCGGCTACACGATCGGGACGGGCTCCGTCACGTCGATGGCCAAGGCCGGCGCCGACTACGGGCTCGGCCTCCTGTGGGTGCTCGCGCTCTCGTGCCTCTTCTCGGGCGTCCTGATGACGGCCTACGGGCGGTTCGCCGCCGTGACGGGCGAGACGGCCCTGCATGGCCTCGTGCGCTTCCTGCCGGGCGGCAAGGCCGTCGCGGCGCTCGTCTTCCTCGGCGTCGTCCTCGGGCAGTACACGTGCCTCGGCGGCATCATGGTCCTCACGTCCGGCGCGATCCGGGAGGCGTTCGCTCTGCACGTCGGGGCGTTCCCGATCGCGTGCGGCCTCATGGCCGCGATGGTCGCGCTCATGATGGTCGGCCGCTATTCCTTCTTCGAGAAGGTGCTGGCGTTCTTCGTCTTCGTGATGGCGCTCACGTTCGTCGTCTCGGTCTTCGTGACGTGGCCGGACGCGGCGACGGTGCGGCGTGCGCTGCCGCCGACGCTGCCGGTGGACGGCGCCTCGCTCCTCATGCTCGCGGCGTTCGTCGGCACGACGATGGCCGCGCCGACGTTCGTGACGCGCCCGCTGATCGTACGCGAGAAGGGCTGGGGCGAACGCGACCTCGGCGTCGAGCGGCGCGACGCGGCCGTTTCGGCGACGCTCATGTTCGTCATCTCCGGCGCGATCATGGCGGTCGCGATGGGGGCGCTCTTCGCGCAGGGCAGGGGCATCGGGCGGATCCTCGACATGGCCGCGACGCTGGAGCCGGTGGCGGGGCGCTTCGCCGTCGCGTTCTTCATGGTCGGCACGCTCGCGGCGGGGCTGTCGTCCGTCTTCCCGATCCTGATGGTCGCGCCGCTCCTCGTCGGCGACTGGCGGGACGGCAAGATGGAGACGAAGACGCCGCTCTTCCGCATCGTCTGCCTCGTGGCGGCCGCGTGGGGGCTCGTCGTGCCGGCGCTCGGGGGCGATCCCGTGGCCGTCACGATCGCCGCGCAGATCTCGAACGTCTTTGTCCTGCCGCTCACGGTGGCGGCGGCCATCTGCCTCGTGAACTGCAAGGCGGCGATGGGCGCGCACCGCGCGGGCCTTGGCCTCAACGCCCTGCTCGCGGCGGCATTCGCCTTTTCCGTCGCCGTCGCCCTGACGGGCGTCAAGGCCCTTGCGGGGCTGGCATTGAACTGAAGGAGGGCATCGAAATGAAGGAGGGCATCGAAATGAAGGAAGGCGCCGACATGACGGCGGGGCGCGGCACGCGGGACGGCGTCGTCCGCGCCGTCCGGGAGCAGAAGGCCATCGCGATCATCCGGGGGCAGGGGTCTGAGGTCTGCCTCCGTCTGGCCGAGGCGTATGCGCAGGGCGGCCTCGGCCTCGTCGAGGTGACGTTCAACCAGAAGGCGCCGGAGACGTGGAAGGAGACGGCGGCGGCGATCGCGGCGATCCGGGAGCGCTTCGCGGGCGTCTTGCACGTCGGCGCGGGCACGGTGCTGACGGCCGAGCAGCTGACGCTCTGCGAGCAGGCGGGCGGCGCGTACATGATCACGCCGAACGTGGACGCGGCGCTCATCCGCGACTGCGTGAGGCGCGGCCTCGTCGCGATGCCGGGGGCCTTCACGCCGAGCGAGGCCGTGGCGGCCCACGCGGCGGGGGCGGACTTCGTGAAACTCTTCCCGGCCTCTTCGCTCGGCCCCGCCTACGTGAAGGCGCTCGCCGCGCCGCTCGCGCACATCCCGTTCCTCGCCGTCGGCGGCATCTCGGCCGCGAACGCGCCCGCCTTCCTGGAGGCGGGGTGCGTGGGCGTCGGGGTCGGGGGCAACCTCACGAACCGCGAGTGGATCGCCGCCGGCGCGTGGGGGCGGATCCGGGAGGCGGCCCGCGCGCTGGCGGCGAGCGTGCGGGCCCTCCCGTGCGCGTGCCTGGCCGCCTGCGCCCTCGCGCTCGGCGCGCCGGCCGCCGAGGCCGCGCCGCGCCGGCCGGTCCTGATCGTCAACGAGGACAACGACCACTACTTCAAGCTCGACCGCTCCCTCATGACCGTCGAGGCGCTGGAGCGGTACATCGACGGCTACGCCCAGGGCCACGTCACGCACTTCTTCATGTGCCCGAGCGGGCAGCGCCCGAGCTACGACTCGCGGGTGTGGGAGCCGATCTGGGCGGGCTGCGCGCCGGAATACTACCGCAACGCGGAGGGCACGAACTGGACGGAGAACGCGAAGCTCCTCCACGACCGGGGCATCGACCCGTATGCCGTGTGGATCCGCCGCTGCCGCGAGAAGGGCATTTCGCCGTGGATCTCGCCGCGCATGAACGACACGCACTTCGTCCACATCACGAACTACTTCCGCAACACGACGTTCTGGCGCACGCGCCGCGACCTCTGGCGCAAGCCGGACTGGAAGCCGGGCGAGCACGGCAACCTGCCCGCCTTCGACTTCTCGAAGCAGGAGGCGCGCACCTGGATCCTCTCGCTCGTGAAGGAGCAGATCGACCGCTGGGACGTCGACGGCGTGGAGCTCGACTGGATGCGCATGTGGGAGCATCTCACGCCCGGGAAGGAGCGCGCGCAGGCGCACCACCTCACGGAGATGGTGCGCACGGTGCGCGGCTGGACGGACGAGGCCGCGCGCCGGCGCGGGCATCCCGTGCGGCTCGGCGTGCGCGTGCCGTCCGACCCCGAGTCGGCGCGTGCCTTCGGGATGGACGCCGTCGCCTGGGCGAAGGCGGGCCTCGTCGACCAGATCGTCGCGAGCTGCTTCTGGTGCAGCGGCTACTTCGCGACGCCCCTCGCGCGCTGGCGTGCGCTCCTGGGCCCCGAGACGGCCGCGCGCGTCCCCGTCTACCCCGGGACCGACGCGGGGTACGGCTGCATGCGCGGCGGTCCGCGCGCCATGCCCTACGAGGGCTACTGCGGCTGGGCGGACGCCCAGTGGGCGAACGGCGCGCCCGGCCTCTACCTCTTCAACCTCCCCTACCAGGGCGAGGCCCTGCGCGCGCGCATCTGCGGGAAGGGGCTCGCGCCGGACGTCGTCAGGAAGGCCGCGCGCTTCTACCCCGCCACCTACGACGACGTCGTGCCCCCGGGCGCCCCCGACCACCGGCAGCTGCCGCTCGCCCTCTCCGCCGGCGGCGAGATCGAGCTGGCGGCGGGCGAGCCGCCGCGCGACGGCAC
>ERZ1026780.1402-NODE-1402-length-15840-cov-5.346088_pt1 | contig 15840 bp, 16 predicted proteins | sample MGYA00380126_ERZ1026780 | MGnify/ENA primary metagenome ERZ1026780 (study PRJEB33269, sample SAMEA4719762) | human gut metagenome | biome: human-associated habitat; feature: organic feature; material: feces | place: Cameroon | collected 2013-10 ... | reverse complement strand
CCCGTTCCCCTCCCCCGCTGCGGGGGAGGGGCCGCCTATCTTAATCTCTGCTTATCCAAATCTTAACCTTGGCAGCGTGCTTTCTGCTGCTTATTCCTCATGCTGATAGCCTGCCGTCTTTTTGCCCTTGACTGCTGCATCGTACATTCCGTTGGCCGCCAGCGCCACGATGACCGCGTTCAGCAGGCACAGGGTCACCCCCTGCACCGTCACCGGCTGCCCGCCAAAGATCTCCGCCCCGATCAGCAGCACCACGGCGATAACATAGGCCACCAGCTGGCTGTTCCACTTGCCCAGCGGCGTCCCTTTCAAAAACTGCGTGATGAGGGTCACCATCATCACCGCGCCGGCATAGCCGCCCAGCGCCTCCCAGGTTACAAATTCACTCATGCTCATGCTCCTTTCTCCAGCTCCTCTATGCGGCGGCAGGCAGCGGCATAGTCCCGCTCGTGCTCCGCAAATTTTTTCTCTAATTCATATTGCCGTTCTATCACGGAATTGTGTTGGTTCACCTTCTTTTCCAGCTGCTCCAGCCGGTAGGCAATAAGGGCGGTGGCCCGGCGGTTGGCAAAATAGGTGCCGCTCAGGCTGCCCACCAGCGCCAGCCCCGCCACTATGATCTCCTGATCCATATTCACACCTCCCGGTCTATCTTATGCGCCCAGCACAAAGGCCGGTGCAATTCCCAGGTCGGCATTCGGGGCCTCATAGTAGGCGGTGCCGTCCTTGTTTACATGGCAAAAGCCAGCCCACCCCGCCGCCGGGCTGCGGCACCAATCCCGGGCCGTGGCGGTGGTGCGGTTGTGGCGCATTTTGGCCGGACTGCCGCCGGCGGCATAGTAGGCATACTGCTGCTGGAAGCTCTGCTCCCCCTCATTGGCCATGGTGCGGGCCCCGTAGTACTCCCACTCCGAGAGCAGGAACAGCCATTCCTGGGTGGCGGTCACCGCGGCGGCCTCCATGGAGTTGCCGGTGTTATCGGTGTATTTGGTGCAGGGCTTCATCACCGTCCGCAGCTCCTCCGGCAGCAGGGCCAGCAGCGTCCCCTCCTTGGGGGAAAGCACATTGGTGCTGTCGCTGCCCAGGATCTCCTGCCGCATATGGCTGCCCTGCCAGCCGCCTTCACTGGTGGCGGTGGTGTTCATGGTAAAGGCCCCGGCCAGGTCACTAAAGCTGCCATGGCGCTTATCCACCAGGGCCACCGGGGTCTCCCCCAGGCGCGCCAGCTGGAGGTGGATGCGGCCGCTGCCCTCCAGGGCGGCATTGTGGTCAAAGCCCAGAATGATGGCCCCAATGGCCAGATCGGTGACGGTAAGCAGGCCGGCCGTGCCGCTGATGGTCAGCTCCTTCACATCCCCCGGTGACCACAGCCGGGCAGCTATCCCGGCCGCTGCCGCCGCGGCGATCTCGGCCCAGGAATTTTCCGCCAGGGTGGTGGAATAAAGCGGCAGGGAAAGGCTTCTCTGACCCGGTACCGCCAGCGTGCCAAAGCCCTTTTTGGCCCCCAGCGCAGCGGTAAAAATCCAGCTGCCGCGGCGGGGCAGCTTCATGGCACAAAGGCCGTTGGCATCGGCGGTGGCGGTCAGGGTAAGGCTGCCCAGGGCAGCGGTAACGGCAGCCCCAGCCCCGGTGGTGACCGTCACCGGGTAGCGGGGCCTCCCCAGCCAGATGGGGCTGGCATAAACGGTGCTCATGCGGCAGCCCCCTTTCGGTTTTTCGTGTTGTGTTCCATCGGTTTCCTCTCTCTCCGGCACTGTGGCCGGGCTGTTTGATTTTTGCCGGGGCGGACGGCTCCCCCCTGCCGCAGCAGGCCGTTCCCCCGGCCGGAACTGCGCCAAAAGCCATGCTGACAAAATCGTCCCTGGCAGCAGTCGCTGCCCTTTGGATTTTTGGTCTGGCGCTTCATCGGTTTTCTCTCCCCGGCTTTGTGGCCGGGTTGTTTGATTTTTGCCGGGGCGGACGGCTCCCCCCCTGCCGCGGCAGGCCGTTCCCCCGGCGGGGACGGTTCCAAAAGCTCATGTTCATGTGGATTGAAAGCACTTGACAAGGGCGATTTTTTGCGGTATGATAGAGACATAAACCGCTTGAACAAGGCAAAAGTAGAACAAAGCAAAGCGTTTTGGGAAAAGGCCCCACTTTCCATTGTAGCTCATGTTTTGTGTGATTTCAAGTGTTTTCTCAGGATTTGTGAGTTTTTGTAGATTTAGCCAAAATGAGGAGAGAAAATATGGATATTATGCTGCAAAGAATTCTATCCCTGATCCCGGACCGGCATGGGGCGGATGCGGAATTTGCCCGGTCGCTGGGCTACAAAAGCGGTAATGTGGTGGCCGACTGGCGGGCCGGACGGAGCGGCTCCTACCGGGGAAAGCTGCGGGAGATCGCCGAAAAATACAATGTGACGGTGGACTGGCTGTGCGGCAATTCCCCGCAAATAGAAAAGCCCGCCCTCCCGGCGGAGGACGGACTGGATGGGGGGAGCCTGGGGGCGCTGCTGGCCCGGCTGACCCCGGCGGAAAAGCAGCGGGTACGGGACTTTGCGGCGGGGCTGCTGGCCGCCCGGAATGGGTGACCGGCGGCGGTTTTCTTCTCGGTTTCTCTCCTGGGATAAGGGGCTGCCGGCTGCTTTCCACAGCTTCATTGTAGCAGATGGAAAGTCCCATAATCCGGACTGAAAACTCGTGTGCGCGCGTATATATACATGCATGTAGCGCGCGGGTACGGGCGGGTGCGCGCGGGTGCGCGCGAGGAAAATGTAAAAAGTTTTGGCGCCGGCCTTTTTCAAAAGGCCGGTCGCTCGCCGCAGCGAGCGAAATACCATTCATACATCAACTCAAAAATATCAGCCAGATATTTTTGAGGAAAGCATCCCACACAGACTGGCCCCATGGCTTTCCGGAGGGCGCTCTGCCGGGGGTGAATGGACAAAACGACCCGGTGTGGTCGTTTTGGACAGAGGGGCTGCTCTGCAAAAGAGAGCGGCCCCTCTGTTTTGATTTAATCAGATTTTCCTTTCACCAAACAGGTGAAAATAGCTTATTTCGCATTTAAGCTGGCACAGACTGATCCTTTGCGCAGGCTTTGTGCTCCCCCAGTGCACCAAAAAGAAAAAGACGGCCGGTAATATCTGGACAAGCCTGCGCCTTCGGAGGGAAAGATAGTGTGAAAGAAAACCGTCAGGGTTGTCTTTCGCGTTTCATCAGGGCACAGGCTGGACCTTTGCGCAGGCTTTGTGCTCCCCCAGTGCACCAAAAAGAAAAAGACGGCCGGTAATATCTGGACAAGCCTGCGCCTTCGGAGGGAAAGATAGTGTGAAAGAAAACCGTCAGGGTTGTCTTTCGCGTTTCATCAGGGCACAGGCTGGACCTTTGCGCAGGCTTTGTGCTCCCCAGTGCACCAAAAAGAAAAAGACGCCCAAAGGCGTCTTTTTCTTTTTGGTGCGGAAGATGGGACTTGAACCCACACGTCATGGACACACGCACCTCAAACGTGCCTGTCTGCCGATTCCAGCACTTCCGCATAGCGCTTTATTATTATACCATCTTATTCCCTGTTGTCAAGACGGTTTCTCGTCAAACTCCATCAAAAATAAGGATAAAATTTAGGGGGCAAAGGGGGTTGACATTCTGGAATCATTACGAGGTGTTTTAGGGCCTTGCCTGCCGGAGGCACGGTTTTCCACACCCATTTAGTGGAATATTGCCCCCAAAAGCCCTTGATCGTCACAATTTTGACACAAATTTGGGCTTTTCCACCCCGCGAATGTGGAAAACCCGGTGGAAAGTGTGAAATACTTTCCGTATAGCGGCCTTTACAAATCGGGGCGCGGTGTTGCATTTTTGCCCCAAAAACGATATACTGAAAAACGAAAAATCACCCCGCAAGGAGGCCGCCATGCCCACACTTACCGATCCCGCTGTCATCAAGGAGCTGCTGCAGCGCCATGGGTTTTCCTTTTCCCGCGCGCTGGGGCAGAATTTTATCATCAACCCCGGCGTATGCCCCAAAATGGCGGAGCTGGGCGGTGCCGCCCCCGGCGTAGGGGTGCTGGAGATCGGGCCGGGCTTTGGCGTGCTGACGGCGGAGCTGTGCCGCCGGGCGGAAAAGGTGGTGGCGATAGAGCTGGACGACCGGCTGCCGCCCATCCTGGCGGAGACGCTGGCGGAATTTAAGAATGTGACCATAGTGCAGGGGGACGCAATGGCGCTGGATCTGCCGGCGCTCATTGAGGAGCACTTTGCCGGGATGCCGGTGGTGGTGTGCGCCAACCTGCCCTACTATATCACCTCGCCCATCATCATGCGGCTGCTGGAGGAGCCATTGCCCATACGCTCGCTGACGGTGATGGTGCAAAAGGAGGCCGCGGTGCGCATTACGGCGGCGCCGGGCACCCGGGAGTGCGGGGCCATCAGCGCGGCGGTGTGGTATTACAGCACGCCAAAGATGCTGTTCCCGGTCTCACGGGGGTCTTTTCTGCCGGCCCCGGCGGTGGATAGCGCGGTGATCCGGCTGGACCTGCCGCAGGAGCTGCCAGAGGATCTGCCGCCGCGGGAGGACTTCTTTGCGGTGGTGCGGGCCGGGTTTGGCCAGCGGCGCAAAACGATGCTCAATTCCCTTTCCGCCGGGCTGCGGTGGGAGAAAGACGCCACCCGCGCGCTGCTGGCGGCCGCCGGACTGCCGGAAAACGCCCGGGCGGAGCAGGTAACGCTGGAGCAGTGGAAGGCGCTGGCGCGGGCGTACTCTTCTTGGAAGAAAAGCGGGTAAAAGACCTATTTAATCGCCTGGCGGTGGGGCGGGGCCTTTTTGCAAGGCTTGGTGAGCACCGCTGCCGCGGGGGCCAGTTTGTAGTCGCCTAAAGGCGGCGCGGAGTCACCAGAGGGTAACGGCCGGTACGCCTCGCCGGCGGGAGCCTACTTTTCTATAAAGAAAAGTACCCTCCCGCCGGGTAGGCGTACCGGCTTTGCACCCTGCAAAATCTCCGCCCCGCCGCCAGGCGACCACAATCTTGGCCTAAAAATACTTTTGCCTACTTTTCTTCATAGAAAAGTAGGGCCCCGGCGGCGAGCCGTACAGGCTGTCACCCTGCGGTGACTCTGCGACGCCGACAGGCGAAAAGAAATTTGGCCTTATTTTGTGCTAACAATCCCTCCGTCACGGCTGCGCCGTGCCACCTCCCTTTACACAAGGGAGGCTTTTAGCTGGTGCGACGCTGATAGGCGACTACAAACTGGACCCCGCAGGGCCATCAACCCCTCAGTCAGCCATGCGGCTGACAGCTCCCCTTACACAGGGGAGGCTTTTAGCTGGTGCGGTGCCACAGCCCTTACACAGGGGAGCCTATGGGTTGGGGCGAGATGGGTTTGGCCGGGAAAAGAAAAAGCTCCCCGTGTGGGGAGCTTTTTTATGTACGCTTATTCTTCCTGCGGTTCCCCCTTGGGGTGGTTCACCAGGTAGGAGAGAGTCAGCAGGCTATCGCCCAGGTGGACATTTACCGAAGGATATTCCTCATACTTCAGCTTAAAATCGTAGCTGGAAAAATTCCAAAACGATCGGATACCGGATTCCACCAGCGTTTCCGCCATCTGCTCGGCGGCATCCCGGGGGATGCACACCACCGCCATATGCGGGTCGTGCTGACGGCAAAATTCCGGCAGGGTGGCAATATCCTGCACCGTCAGGCCATTGGGAAGCACCTGGCCGATCTTCTCCGGAGATTTATCGAAGGCCCCGATCAGCTCAAAGCCACGGTCCCGGAACAGGTCGTCCTCCCGGATGAGGCTCTGGCCGCGGGTGCCGCAGCCGATGAGAATGGCCGGGATCTTCTTTTCGACACCCAGGATGGCGCCGATCTCTTTATACAATAGCTCCACATTGTAGCCATAGCCCTGCTGACCAAAGCCACCGAAGCAGTTTAGGTCCTGACGGATCTGACTGGCGGTGACCTTCATCTGCGCGGCCAGCTCCTTGGAGGAGATACGGGTCACGCCGCTGTGCAGCAGCATCCCCAAATAGCGGTAGTACCGCGGCAGGCGCCGGATCACCGAAATGGAAACCGTTTTTTCGTTCATGCTCGCTCACCTCGTATTATCCTGCGGCACGGTGGGGCATACGCGGGGTGCCGCTTTACCTATATGATACCGCTTTTTCGGCCGTTCGTCAACTTTTTATCTAATTTTGGGGAGGTTCCTGCTTATGCACAATTGCAAACATTTCGTGAAAATTTCTCACTTTCGTTTCTTTTTGCGGTGGGATTTGTTATAATGAAAATAGAAATATCCGCTCCGGGGCGGAGCGCTATGCAAAAATAACATAAAGGAGCGTTGACCCAGTTGGTGACTACCCGCAAGCCACAAAAACTGCATCCTACCGTGCTGGTATTGGTGACCGACCAGCTCAGCTGCGACCGTTTGATTCTGGCCGGGAGAGCCCTAGCCGATGAACACCAGTGCGTACTGGAGGTACAGAATATCGCGCGGTTTGGCAATGCGCCGGACCCCGCCGCTATAGAGCACCTGTACCGCACCAGCCTGGATGCCGGCGCCCGTATGACCGTGCATTACAGCGAAGACCCTGAACGCAGCCTGGTGCAGCTGCTGGCGGAGAGCCTGCCCCGCTATGTGGTGACCGGTATGCCCGGCGGCGGCAGCGACCTGCTGCCCCGGCTGTGGACCCGCTTTGAGTACCTGACCTTTTACACCGTGGACCCTGCCGGCGATGCGCAGGAGGTGACCGCGGTGGACCGCGCGCTGGTGTAAGCGCAATAAAACCGAGGAGGACAAAAGAGGTATGGAGAAGAGAACCTTTACCCTGGATTCCAGCGATGGCAAAAGCAAGCTTTCGGGCTTTTTATTCCTGCCGGAGGGACACCCCCGCGCTGTGGTGCAGATCTGCCACGGCATGTGCGAGTACATCCTGCGGTACGAGGAGCTGGCCCAGCACCTGACCGATGCCGGTTACGCCGTCTGCGGCATTGACCACCTGGGGCATGGCTCCACCGCCCGGCTGAACAATGAGATGCTGGGCTACTTTGGCGAAAAAGGCGCCTGGAACAACCTGGTGGAGGATCAGGAGATCGAGCGAAAGGCTGTCAGTGCCCACTTTGCCGGGCTGCCCTACTTCCTGCTGGGACACAGCATGGGCTCCTTTGTGGCGCGGCTGTACGCCGCCCGCTACGGTAAGAACCTCCAGGCGCTGCTCATCAGCGGCACCGCCGGAAAGAACCCCGCCGCCGGTCCCGGCAAGGCGCTGGTCGCCCTGGTTTCGCTGTTCGGCGGCAAGAAGGGGACCTCCAAGCTGCTGTATATGCTGACCACCGGCAATAACAACAAGCAGACCGAGCAGAAGACCCTGGTGGACTGGATCTGCCACGATGAGGAGGTCTGCCGCAAGTATATCAAGGACCCCTGGTGCAGCTTTATCTTTACCAATAGCGGCTACGGCGAGCTGCTGGAGCTGGTGGACCGCTGCAACCGTCCCGAATGGTATGCCGCCATCCCCAAGGACCTGCCCGTGTGGCTGTACGCCGGGGATGAGGACGCCGTAGGCAATAACGGCAAGGGCGTCACCGAGGTGTACGAGGGCCTGAAGGCCCAGGGACTAAAGGATGTCACCATCACCCTGTACCACGGCGCCCGGCATGAGGTACACAATGAGGCACTGAAGGAGGAGCTGTTCCGGGATATCATTGACTACCTGGACAGCCACATGCCCAAGGCTGAATGACCCACTGAAAAGCACCAATCCCCGTCTTTTGGCGGGGATTTTTTGTTTCATGAAACAATTTACCTTCACTTGACAAGCGCTCATACGCTTTTCGACGGTGAAAATCAGCGCTGACGGTGTCATCGAACCTTGAAATACGCAAGTATTCCTGCGGTTCTCTTCCTTGTCATCATCTGATTTTCCCTCGCCGAAAAGTCTTTCGGTGTTTTTGCGTAGCAGAAATGTTGTCCGAGGAAGTGAGAAGCAGCAGGCAGGCAGGCTGACGCCTGCCAATGCGACGCACAATGTCGGACGGCATTTATGCCCGCAAAAACCGCATGTGCTCTTGTCAAGCGAAGGGATTGCCCTATTTTAGCTTTCGGAATACACAAAAGGCGGCACAGCCACCAGTACTGCGCCGCCTTTTGCGGGATGATCTATCGGAAAAGTGTGTGGTATGTATGGGTTACGCCTCTACCTTGTTTTTCTCCGCATGCATGATGGGCAGCCACTCGGTAAACGCAATGATAAGCGAAACAAAGATACAGATAGGGCTGAGCACGATGCAGTTGATAAATTCCTTACGAGCTTCGATGTACGCCTGGGTATGCATAATGATATCCTCCTCATAAACCTCTCGGGGTTTTGGTTTGGTACCATTATACGGCTGTCCAACGCTAATTTTTCGGAAAAAAACTCTCCCACATAAATCTTAGCGAATAATTTATCTTTCTGTCCCGGCACAGCATGGTATAATGGGTTGGAACATTATAAATGGATAGGAGGTGAACGGCATGATCCCCAAAAAAGAATGGGCGCGGGACACCCTGCGGATGCTGCTTCTATTGGGGGCAGCGGTGGCCGTATGCAGCGTGCTTTCCCGCGTGCACGATGACAACAACCCCTTTGCCGTTCTCATCTTTGTGCTGGCTGTCGCCATAGTGGCACTGGTCACCAACGGCTATGTGTGGGGTGTTCTGGCCTCGGTCATCGGGGTGTTCTGCGTCAATTACATGTTCACCTACCCCTTTTGGAGCTTTGATATGAGCATCACGGGTTACCCGCTCACCTTCGTGGTCATGCTGGTGGTCTCGGTGGTCATCAGCACCCTTACCACTCGGGTAAAGCAAACCGAACGCCTGCGGTATGAGATCGAAAGCGAAAAGCTGCGGGCAGATCTTTTGCGGGCTCTCTCCCATGATCTGCGTACACCGCTCGCCTCCATTGAGGGTGCCGACAGCCTGCTGCTGGAGCAGCCCGACCTGAGCGAAGCGGAGTGCCGTACCCTGCTGGAGCAGATCCGTCAGGAGACCCGGTGGCTGACCCGCATCACCGAAAATATGCTCTCGGTCACCCGTATGGCCGGGGAACAGGTAAGCCTGCACCGCACCGATGAGGTGGTGGAGGAGATTGTGGACAGCGCCGTGATGAAGCTGCGGCGCAGCCGCCATGCCCTGCCGGTCACGGTCATCCGCCCGCAGGAGATCCTGACCGCCCCGATGGATGCCACCCTGATGGAGCAGGTCATTCTGAACCTTTTGGAAAACGCGGTGAACCACGCCGAGGGCGCTACCCGCATCCGGGTGGAGATCGCCGGGCAGGGGGATACCGTGATGATCGCTGTGGAGGATGACGGCGCGGGTTTCCCTCCAGAGCTGCTCCCCCAGCTTTTTGACCGCAAGCTGCTGCCGCAGCCGCGCTCCTGCGCCGATGGCCGCCGGGGACTGGGACTGGGGCTCACGCTATGCAGCGCCATCATAAAAGCACACGGCGGCCGCATGACCGCCGAAAACCGCCCCGAGGGTGGAGCGCGGGTATGCCTGTGGCTGCCTGCCGGAACCGAAGATGAGGAGGAAACCGAAGGATGAAACACTGTGATAAGATCATGATCGTAGAGGATGACGCCGGCATCCGGCACTACCTGCAAAGCACCTTGAGCAACGCGGGCTATGATACCGTCGCCGTGGGGGATGGCCGCTCGGCGCTGGCGTTGGCAGCCTCCCACTGTCCCGATTGCGTCCTGCTGGACCTGGGCCTGCCCGATATGGATGGCATTGGCATCATTCAAAGCATCCGCAAATGGAGCAGTGTTCCCATCATTGTCATTTCTGCCCGCATGACCGAGGACGACAAGGCCGGCGCGCTGGATCTTGGCGCGGATGATTACCTTACCAAGCCCTTTGGCACCGTGGAGCTGCTGGCGCGCATGCGCACGGCGCTGCGCCACACCCGCAAGGCCTGCGGCGGCGAGGAGCTGCGGGAGGGCCAGTACATCGTGGGGGATCTTGTCATCGACTACAATAAGCACCGGGCCTACCTGGAGGGTGAGGACGCCGGCCTGACCCCCAGCGAGTTCAAGATCCTGGCGCTGCTGGGCCGCTATGCCGGGCGGGTGCTTACCTACCAGCAGATGCTGCGGGAGCTGTGGGGCCCCGCGGCCAATCCCCGGGATAACAAGCTGCTGCGGGTCCATATGGCCAATCTCCGCCGCAAGCTGGAAAAAAACCCCGAAGAGCCCCGGTACCTCTTTACCGAGGTGGGCGTGGGCTACCGCCTGGCGGAGGGGGAAGGCACTGAATCGCTGGAGCCGGGTGCCGCCGAGGAAACCGAAGAATAAAAAAATTCCCCTGTCCGCCCGTGTGGGTTTGGACAGGGGTTTTCCTATGTTTTCGCATGTATCACAGCGGCGGGAAGAATTCGTTCTCCCGCCGTTTGGTATAGGTCTGCTCCAGCATGGCACGATGGGAGCAAAACGCCGCATCGGCGAAATATTTGGCCCCGGCGGGGCATTCCCGCACGCAGGCCTGGCACTTGATGCAGATGCCGCCGCATTCCTCCGGGGTCTCCTTTGGGATGGACCCCATGGGGCACAGGGAGGCGCACAGCCCGCACCGGGTGCATTTTTCGGGATCGGTCACCGGCTTTGCCTTCAAAAAGCGCGCCGGTTCCCCATCCAGCCCCAGCGGGGTGTAGTAGGGCCCAATGGGCTCCCGGCCGGGCACTATTACCGGGGCGGGGTGTTCCCGTTCCCGCAGTACCTGTGCCGCATGCCGGGCAAAGTCCTCTGCCTCGGTCCTATCCGCGGCATCCGGCCGGCCATAGGCCAGCGCCGGGGCAAAGGCATGCTCCGCCACCAGGGCCGCGGCCCCCGCCGGGCAAAAGCCGTTCCCGGTCAGCACCTCACACAGCTCCTTCAGGGCGTCATCATAGCCGCGGTTGCCATACAGCACCACCGCCACAGCCGCTGCGCCCCCGCCGGTAAAGTGCCCCTGCAAAAAGGGCAGCAGCACATTGGGCAGCCGCCCCGCGTAGGTCGGGCTCCCCCAGAATATCAGGTCCCTTTCGCCAAAGGCATAGTCCCACTCCCGTGCCGGGGGCAGGGTGTAGTCCAGCTCCCGCACCGGCAGGGCCAGCGCTTCCCCGGCCGCTTCGGCCATCTGCCGCAGCACCCGCCGGGTACTGCCGCAGGCGCTAAAGTACACCGCCCACACGCTTTCAAAACGCATAAATTTCCCTCACTCGGCAAAAAGCGCTGTGTCCATCTCCCGCAGGTCGGGGGCGATCAGCGGGGTAAATTCCATCCTTTCCAGGATATCCCGCCGCAGGTCCACCCCAGGAGCGATCTCGCACAGCAGCAGGCCCTCGGGCGTCAGGCGGAACACCGCGCGCTCGGTGATATACAGCACCTGTTGGCCGCCCTTTTGGTTGGAGTATTCTCCCGAAAAGGTGATGTGCCCCACCGCCTGCCGGAACTTGCAGATGCCGCCGTCCTTTATGATACGCAGCCGGCCGCCTTCCAGCCGGATCTCGCTTTCCCCGGCGGTAAAGCTGCCCATAAAGCACACCTTTTTGGCGCACTGGGTAATATTGATGAAACCGCCGGGCCCGGGGATCTTCTCCCCAAAGCGACTGACATTCACATTGCCCTCCCGGTCAAATTCCGCCCCGCCCAGGCACGCCACATCAATGCCGCCGCCATCGTACAGGTCAAAGATATCCGGCTGCTTTACCATGGCATCGGCATTGTAGGCGGCGCCGGTCAGCAGGCCGCCCTGCGGCGCCCCGCCTATCGTCCCGGATTCAATGCTGAGCGTCACCCGCTCCAGCCGCTTCTGCTCGGTCAGCACATTGGTGATGAGGGTAGGCACCCCGATGCCGAAATTGACAAAGTCGCCATCGGCGATCTCTGCGGCCGCCCGCCGGGCCATCACCTTTTTGATGCTCAGCGGGATGGGCGAAAGCTCCTCCAGCGGGATGCGTACCCCGCCGGTAAAGGCCTCCACCCAGCGCTCCTCGGTGACAAACTGCTGCCGGGAGTTTTCCTCCCGCCCTACCACGATGTAATCCACCAGGCAGCCCGGCACCACCACATCCTTGGCGTTCATGGTGTGGGCAGGAACCAGTTGATCCACCTGGGCCAGCACCAGTCCGCCGCTGTTATGGGCGGCGGCGGCCATCTCGTACTGCTCCAGCAGGAAGGCCTCCTTTTCCATGCTGATGTTCCCATCGGCATCGGCAGTGCTGCCCTTGATGATGCAGGCATCCAGCGGGAACGCCGGGAAAAAGAGCTGCTCCTGCCCGGCCAGCTCCACCAGCTGCACCACTTCCTCGCCGCTTTCCCAGGCCTTTTGGTTCATGCGGCAGCCATCCCGCCGCGGGTCCACAAAGGTCCTGAGCCCCACGGAGGTCAGTACCCCCGGCTTTTTCCCGGCGATGGCCCGCATCATGTGGGACATGACCCCCTGCGGAGCCATAAACAGCGCAAAATCCCCTGCGCTGATGTGGGGGTAAATGGCATTGGCCAGGCTGAGATTGCTGCACAAAAGCCGGGAGAGCATCCCCCGGTGCGCAAAATGATTGATGCCCCGGCGGCGGCCATCGCCGCCCAAGCCCGCCACATTCACCAGCCGCAGGTCACGGGGGTGGCCCTCCCGCAGGAAGCGCTCCTCCATCTCGCACAGGATATCCTCCGCCAGCGAAAAGCCGATAAAGCCATCCACCGCCACCGTCATGCCGTCCCCAATCAGGGCGGCAGCCTCGGCGGCCGCGATCACCTTTGCCATGCTCTCTCCCCTCTCATTCCCCGGTAAATATCCGGGGCCGTTTTTCCAGGAAGGCCGTCATCCCCTCTTTGCGGTCCCGGCTTTCGCCGCATTCGCCAAAGAGGCTCCGTTCCCACTCCAGCGCTTCCTCCAGCAGCATTTCCCGTCCGCCGTTGATGCTCCGCTTGGCGCGGGTCACGGCGTAGGGGCTGTTTTGGGCGATCTCCTCCGCCAGGTTCAGCGTTTCCTCCAGCAGGCTGCCGGCAGTAAAGACCCCATTTACCAGGCCCCACTCCCGGGCCGTTTCGGCAGTAATTTTCCGCCCGGTAAAGATCATCTCCTTGGCCCGTGTTTCCCCAATGAGCCGGGGCAGCCGCTGGGTGCCGCCCGCCCCGCATATGGTGCCCAGGGTCACCTCCGGCACCGCAAAGCCCGCCCCCAGGGAGGCCAGCCGCAGGTCGCACGCCAGGGCCAGCTCGCAGCCGCCGCCCAGCGCCATGCCGTTCACCGCGGCCAGCACCGGCATCGGCAGCTCCTCCAGGTGGGTGTTCAGGCGGCTTCCCAGCAGCGCCCAGTCATACAGCTCCCGGCCATCCATGGCCGCCATTTCCCGTATATCCGCCCCGGCGCAGAAGAATCTCCCCTCCCCGGTAAGCACCAGGGCCCGGGGGGCGCGGCGGCGCACCTCATCCAGCAGGGCTTCCAGCTCCGCCATGGTGCGGCGGTTCAGCACAAAGGGCTTACCCTCCCCTGTCATCGTCAGCAGGGCCAGCTCCGGGCTTGGCATGGTCAGTATCGTTTTCATGGGTTTTCTCCTTCTTCTATCAGCCCAGCCAGATGCAGATGGGCAGCGCGATGAGGAAGGTACACAGCACCGGGATCACCGCGCAGGTCACAAAGTTATACTTATAGCTGGCCTTGTGGGTGGTGTGGCAGATGCCGAACACCGAAACGATGGAGCCGTTCCACGGCATGGAATCCAAGCCGCCGGAGCCGAGCGAGCACAGCCGGTGGATAAATTCCAGGCTGTACCCCTGCCCCGCGTAGCTCAGGAAGATATCCTTCAGCGAGGTATACATCAGCGTCAGCCCGCCGGAGGAGGAGCCGAGGATGCAGGCGAAAATATTGCTGCCCACGGCGGCCACCACATAGGGGTTCGCGGTGGAAGCCTCCAGCAGCTCCACCGCCCAGGCATAGAAAGGGGTGATCTTCGCCACCGCACCAAAGCCCACAATGGTAGCCGTGTTGATGATGACCGTCACGGAGCTGCCCGCCGCCTGGTTCATGGTGGAGAGCATCTCTCCCCACGGGATGCTGCGCCAGAAAAGCCCCAGCGACAGCACAATGCCGATGAGCAGGCAGGCCACAATGCCGATCTCCGTCACATTAAAAAGCACGATAACAGCCGTCAGCGGGATAAAGCTGACCACGGTGCCGGGAGTGGGCCCCTCATGCTGGCGCACACCGCCCTCCGGTGGGGTAAAGTGCTCACCCCGTCCCTTTGCCTTCTTTGCCTGGCGGTTCATGTACCACACAATCAGCACCGCCATGACGACCGAAGCCGCCAAGCCGGGGATCAGCCCGGCGTAGGAGGGGGTGCCCAGGCTCTGCATCGAAACGATGTTGCAGATCTGCGGAGAAAAGGGCCCGGTCATCGCAAAGGTCCACATGCCGCCGCACACAATACCCGGCAGCAGGTAGGTGGGCAGGTCCGCCTCCTCAAAGAGCTTGAGCGCGATGGGATAGATGGCGAAGATGATGACAAAGCTGTTGATGCCGCCGTAGCTCAGCAGCGCCGCCGAAATCAAGCACGCCACCATGCAGTTTTTGGCGCCGAACCACCGCACCACCGTTTCGCCGATCTTCGCCGCCGCCCCGCTGATCTGGTACAGGCTGCCCAGGATGTTCCCCAGCAGGAAGATCATAAAGTAGGAAACAAAGAAGGAGCCGACGCCCTGTACATAGGTGCCGGTCACCGAATCCAGCACCGGCAGCCCGCTCATCACTGTTACCAGCAGCGCCGCCAGCGGCCCTACTATAATGGGCGAGACCCGCCGGAAGATGAGTACGGTCATGCCGCACAGTGCCAGCAGGATGCCCAGCCCGCTTAATATCACTTCATTCATGGAGGTGTACTCCTCTCTTTTCGGTCATTTTTTCCGCTTCTCTATGTGCAGAAAAGGAGGACAATGGGGCTGGCATTGTCCTCCTCTCCGCGAAGGGGAACATGAAAATGAAGAGAAAATCAATCAGAACTTCGCGTGGAAGCGCTCCTCGTATACCTTGATGAGCCCCTCCCGGAAATCGGGATGCGCGATCTTGATGAGCTCTCTGGCGCGCTCGCGCAGGGTCTTGCCCTTCAGCTGGGCAATGCCGTACTCGGTCACCACATAGTTCACATCGTAGCGGCTGGTGGTCACGGCCGCGCCCTCATCAATCAAGGGAACGATCTTGGAGATGGTGCCCTTGGCGGCGGTGCTGGGCATGGCCATAATGGTACGGCCGCCCCGGCTCATATTGGCGCCGCGGACAAAGTCCACCTGGCCGCCCACGCCGCTGATCTGCCGCAGACCCACGCAGGTGGAAACCACCTGGCCCATCAGGTCCACCTGCACGCAGGAATTGATGGAAACAAGGTTATCGTTCTGGCAGATGACACGGGGATCATTGACATAGTCCACCGGCATCATGGCCACCTCGGGGTTGTTATCCACATAGTCATACAGGCGGCGGGTGCCCATCAGGAAGGTCGCCACGCTCTTGCCTTTATGAATATTTTTCTTCGCGTTGGTGATGACGCCGGCCTCTACCAGCTCTACCACGCCGTCGCTGAACATCTCGGAATGGATACCCAGGTCCTTCTTGTCCTTCAGGAACAGGAGCACCGCGTCGGGAATGGCGCCGATGCCCAGCTGCAGGCAGTCGCCGTCCTTCACCAGGGAGGCGATGTTCTCGCCGATAGCACGCTCTACCTCGCCGATATGGGGCGGGGCCAGCTCGATGAGGTCGGTCTCGGCCTCCACGATGTAGTCCAGCTTGCTTACATGGATAAAGCTGTCGCCCATGGTGCGGGGCATCTTGGGGTTGATCTGAGCGA
>ERZ1026780.1399-NODE-1399-length-15869-cov-8.523207_pt1 | contig 15869 bp, 14 predicted proteins | sample MGYA00380126_ERZ1026780 | MGnify/ENA primary metagenome ERZ1026780 (study PRJEB33269, sample SAMEA4719762) | human gut metagenome | biome: human-associated habitat; feature: organic feature; material: feces | place: Cameroon | collected 2013-10 ... | reverse complement strand
GCTTGGGAACGAGTGGATGCGACTACACTGGTCGCATTGAGTTTGACAAGAAACCTCTCGTTGTTGCTCAGTAATGCGTCACTGAACAGCGGGGTGTAGAAACTCCGACGGTTGGCAAAGGGGCTCCGCTACCGCTGCGCCTGGCGCTCCGCGCTTCTCAACCACACCAACGGACATTGAACTTTTTTCATTTTCGCCCTTTGCATCCTATATGGCATATGCTATATTATCCGCATGCAAAACACAAGTTCGAAGAAGGACGGCGAGGAACGCGTCTTGATGGACGCCCTGAGTTCGTACGGCCCGGTGGCAAAGGGAAGCCTTTCGCAGGTGCGCATGAAGTGCGCCAGGAGCGGGTGCGGGGCGTGCAAGTCCGGCAGGGGGCATCCCGCGTGGATATTCGCGTATCGCGTCGACGGGAGGCGCAAGTGCCTGTACGTCCGCAAGGTGGACGTGCCGAAGGTCAAGGCCGCAATAGAGCGCGGCAGACGCGTGGAAGCCCTGCTCCTTGAAGAAGGCGTGCGCCTGATCGAGTCGCTTCGCGCGGAGGCCGATGCGCACTGAACGACAGTCCATCGGCTGCATCTGCCCCAAGCACATGGAGGCGCTTGGGAAGATTGCCGCGCAGGGGGACGAGATCGTCCGCCTCAGGGCGCGGATATCGCGCCTTGAGGCGCGGCTGAAGGTCGAGGTGCGCAACGCGAGGGAGGCTCCGTTCGGGGAGAACACGCCCTCGTCGAAGCTGAACTTCAAGAAGGACTCGGACGAGGCCGCTCGCGTCCGGCAGGGAGGCGCGAAGCCGGGCCACGATGGGCACGGGCGCAAGCGCGTCGCCCCGGAGGAGGCCGACGAGACGCGGGAGGCTCCCGCGCCGTCGGCATGCCCCGACTGCGGGAGGCCGCTCCTGCGCGTCGCGCCGGAGAGCCGCGAAGTCCGCGACATCCCGCCGCCGAGGCTCCGCACCGTCCGCTGGACGGTGGGGCGCGGATTCTGCCCGCACTGCCGCAAGGCGTTCTCCGGCACGGTGACGGGAGTCCTGCCCCGCTTCGCGGCGACGAACCGGGCAATCGCGCAGAACGCGGCGGACCGCTACCTGCACCGCATGACGGTAGGCACGATATCGCGCCGCACCGGCATGAACGCGAGCACGATCATCAAGGAGGACGAGGCTCTGGCGGACATCCTGGGGCCATGCGTCCACAGGCTTCGCAGGGAATATCTCGAGGCGGACACGAAGCATGCGGACGAGACGGGGTGGCCGTGCAACGGAGCCCACGGACAGTACGCATACGGTTTCTTCGCGGAGGACGTCGCGCTGTACCGGTTCAGGAAGACAAGAAAAGGCGAGGTGGCCGCAGGCGTGTTCGGAGCGAGGGAACCGCACGGCGTCCTCGTGACCGACAGGTACACGGGCTACGACAGGCCGTGGAGCGGGGACGGGCAGTACTGCTACGCGCACATCCTCAGGAAGCTTCTGCAGCTGCTGAAGAAGGAGCCGGACAACAAGGAGTACCAAGCGTTCGTGCCGCCGATGGCCGAACAGCTCCGCGCCGCGATGGCCCTCCGGTCAAAAGACCTCCCGCCCGAGGGATTCGCCCGCGAGGCCGAGGCCATCAAGTCGAAGATAGTCGGACTGGCGAACAGAAGCGCGAAAGACCCTGCGCTTCAGAACGTGCAGAACATCTTCAGGGAACATGCGGACAGGATGTACCACTGGGCGAGGGGACCGGACATCCCAGCCGACAACAACCGCGCCGAACGCGGCGTAAGGGGGCTTGTCATAGCCCGAAAGACGAGCTTCGGGGGCCAGTCCGAGGGGGCCCTCCGGGTACGCGAGGTCAACCAGTCGGTCATCGAGACGCTGGCTCTGCGGCACGCAGATCCTGCCGGGAAACTCGCCAGGGCGCTCGACATCTACGCGGCAACGGGGAACAAGTCGGACGTGCGCGAATTCCTCTTCCCGAAGAGTCGAACTGGACGGTTGGATCGCGCGGAGCGCCAGGCGCAGCGGTAGCGGAGCCCCTTTGCCAACCGTCGGAGTTTCTACACCCCGCTGTTCAGTGACGCATTACGTTGCTCAAGAGGTCATGATTGATTAAAGAGGTCTAAAATGGTATAATGGCGGCGTTTAAGGAGATATTATATGCAAACGACGATGAGTGTTAATGAAGCCAAGGCGAATTTTTCGGGGATGCTCTCCGAGGTCGAGTTGGGGCTTGTCTCTTTTACGATTATGCGATACGGGCGCCCTATTGCCCGCATCGTCCCTATTGAGCAGACGCGTAAAATCCGGCCGATTTCAGACTATGGGCAGAAGATTGCTGTCAAAGGGGATATCTTCGCCGATGACTCTGATCTTTGGGAGAATGCGTAATGAGGTATTTGCTTGATACGTGTGCGCTTATCTGGCTTGGAATGGGCGGCGGAGATTTGAGCGCTGATGCCAAGCGACGCATTACCGTAGCTTCCTCGCTTCACTACTCATCTATTTCCGTCTGGGAGATTGCCCGATTGCAGAAGGAAGGGAAAGTCGTTATCCCTGTTGATGCAGAGGAGTTTCTTGCTGACTTGACGGAACTTTATGGGCTCTCGGCAATTCCGCCCAATGACGATATTATGCTGCGCGCTGCGAATCTTCCGGATTTCCATAAGGATCCAGCCGATAGAATAATAATAGCAACAGCACTCATCAGAGGTATGCCCATAGTGACTGGGGATGGCAAATTCTCGCAATATGGCGTTAAGACTATTTGCTGACATGGATCAGTAGCTGGAACATGAGACATATGAAGAAAAAACTGATAACACAAAGTGACGATTTGATCGCCCAGGGAGTGGCGAAGAAGCTGATTCGTATTGGCGATGACGGGAAGCGGATTGAGTATCTTCGGCATGGAATTTCGCGCGACTGGACGAAGCCGGAGGCGATTATCGAGGCCAAGGCTTACTTGACGCTTGTCTTGCAGTATGAATATCCTGATGATCGCATTCGGCTGTTTGCGCCGGTTACGGTTGGATCGTCTTTGCGCGAAGCGGATATTGAGGTGTTTGCCGATGCCAAGCATGAGACGCCGATCATCATCGTCGAGTGTAAGAAGGTGGAGGTGACCGAGGCTGAATTTCGTCAGGCGGTCGAACAGGCGTTCAGCTATGCGGTGTCGGAAGGGGCGCGTTATGTCTGGACAACATCCGGAATCAAGAACGAGTATTACGAAGTCCCCGACAAGAAGCCCAAGGCGCGGAAGACGGTCGCGGACATCCCGCGTTTTGGGTCGATGTACATTTCGGAGTACCGCTATGGCGTCAATGGTGGCATCGGGAAGCAAGGACAGAAGACCTTTGCGCTGAAGCAAGTGACGGAAGATGAACTGACCCATCGTTTTGCCCAGGCGCATCAGGCGCTGTGGGGCGGCGGCGAGCTGAATCCGTCCGACGCATTTGACGAGTTTGACAAGTTGATCTTCTGCAAGATTTGGGACGAGCGCAAAGAAGATCGCGAAGACGGCGATCCTTATGCGTTTCAGGTGATTACCGAAGATACTCCGGAACAGACGAACGCGGCACTTTTGAAGCGACTAAAAGACCTCTATGCCGAGGGACGCAAGCAGGCCCCCGAAGTGTTCAAGGACGATATACGGCTTTCTCCGGCAAAGGTTCGTACTGTTGTTTCTTATCTTGAGGACGTCAACCTGACCGAGACGGATCTCGATTCGAAGGGGCGCGCATTTGAGACGTTCATGACGTCCTTCTTCCGCGGCAACTTCGGGCAGTTCTTCACGCCTCGGGCGGTGGTGAAGTTCATTGTTGATGTCCTGCCGATAGCGAGCAACTGGCGCGTCCTTGACACGTCCTGCGGGTCGGGCGGATTTCTCCTGCATGCGCTCGACAAGGTGCGCAAGGCGGCGGAGAAGAAATACGGCGCAACGACGATCGGTTGTTACAAGAGCTGGCATGGGTTCGCGCAGGAGCGGCTTTTTGGAATTGAGATCAATGAACAGATTGCGCGAACGGCGAAGATGAATATGATCATTCATGACGACGGTCATACGAACGTCGTGGCGGCTGATGGACTCCAACCGATTGGGGATATCGCGGCAAAGAGCGGGAACAGGGGCTTCAAGGACGAGAGCTTTGACTGCATCATCACCAATCCGCCGTTCGGTTCCACCATCAAGCAGACGGAGCATGCCTACTTGGGATTGTATGGGCTTGCGGAGCGCGGAGTGGACTGGCTTAATCCGAAGTCTAAGGCGGCTCAGCGTCCGGGTGTGTCGTCCGAAATACTGTTCATCGAACAGTGCTGGCACTTTCTCGTCGAAGGTGGTTATCTTGCAATCGTCATTCCGGATGGGATTCTTACCAATGCCTCCCTCCAGTACGTCCGCGACTGGATGATGGAGAAGTTCCGCGTCTTGGCGGTGGTGTCGCTTCCGCAGATCACGTTCATGAGCACGGGCGCGGGCGTGAAGAGTTCGGTGCTGTTCCTCCGCAAGCGCACGAAGCGCGAAACGGAGAAACTGCGGGCGGACAAGGAATCCCTTCAACGCAAGATCGCGGAGAGGGGACAGCTCGTTGAGCGCCTTGCCGAGATTGACAAGACCCGCAAGGTGGAGCTGGCGAAGCTCGACAAGAGGACGGAGTTTGCCGCGCTCAAGCCGAAGGAGCGCAAGGAAATTCCCGAATACAAGGCGGCGGCGGATCAGATTGCTGCGGTTGCGGAGAAGTCCGTCGCCGAGTTGCGCGACAAGCTTGATTCCGAATACAAGTCCGCAGCGGCGGAGGCCTTCCCGGACGAGGACATCTTCATGGCCATTGCCGATGACATTGGCTTTGATGCGACTGGCAAGCCGACCAAGGTCAACGAGCTGGACGAGATCGGCGCGGAGTTGGCGAAATTCATTTCTAAGGAGCGGGGCGATGAGTAAGTACGAGATTCTGGAGTTACCGCTAAAGTTTGATCTTGAGAACAAGACGATTCTCAAGCAGGCCAGTCTCGCTCATCGTCAGTTGGCTGAGCTGAAGGGTGTCGCCCGCACGATTCCGAACGAGAACATTCTTATCAGCACGCTGACACTTCAAGAGGCCAAGGATTCGTCCGAGGTCGAGAGCATTGTCACGACGCAAGACGATCTTTATCGGTATGAGATCAAGGCGGAGAATTTTGAGAAGTCGCCGGCATCCAAGGAGGTGCTCAAATATCGTGAGGCGATTCGCACTGGCTTTGAAAAGCTTAGAAAGGGTCTGCTGCTTACTTCCAATCTGATTCAGGAAGTGCAGTCCGTTCTTATTGGAAATACGGCGGGGTTCCGCAAGGTGCCGGGTACGGAGCTGCGGGACAACTTCGGGAATGTGATTTACCAGCCGCCGCAGGACGGGAACGATGTTGTTCGGTACATGAGCAACCTCGAGGAGTTCGTCAATCGTCCGGAAATGGCGGATTGGGATCCTCTCGTCAAATTGGCGGTCATCCATCACCAGTTCGAAAGCATCCATCCGTTTTATGATGGTAACGGACGAACAGGACGAATCGTCTGTATTTTGTTTCTGGTTGTGAACGGCCTGTTGGACTTGCCGATTTTGTATTTAAGCCGTTATATCACCCAGAACAAGACAGAGTATTACCGTCTGCTGCAGGTGGTGAGAGACAGCAATGGTGCCGCCGCGGATTGGCAGGCGTGGGTCATGTTCATGCTGAAAAGTATCGAGGTGACGGCGGCGCACACGATTACGATTGTCAATGGCATCAATCGGCTGATGGCGGAGTATAAGGCCGTCCTACGACCAGAATTCGGTAAGAGCTATCGGCATGAATTGCTCAACCACCTGTTTTACCACCCCTATACCAAAATTGACCATACAACCGAAGCCTTGGGCGTGACAAGGATGACGGCATCGGCATATTTAGATAAAATCGTCAAACTTGGGTTATTAAGCAAGTTTAAGGTTGGCCGTGTAAATTATTACATAAACGAAAAACTTGTAGATTTGCTGGTTAATCACGAAAAACTTGCAGATAGTAAGTGATATGTATAGTGAAATGCCATTTTTTATACAGATCGCGTCGGATGTGCATAGCAAAACGGCTTTTGCTATACATATTCCAACTGTCATGCAAAGTAAAACACCATTTCCTTTACATGAGACGAGCGACATGTATAATAAAACGCAGATTTCTTTGCATGATAATGGAGACTTGCTGTGAGTGTTACCTTTAGAATCAAAGCATCGGAAGCTCAGGGCAGGCGACTGGATCCTGAGTATCATCATGCATTGAGGCGGACGCGAATCAGATCGACTTATCCGTCGGCAAAGTTGTTGTCGTTGTCCTATTTCCGCACGGGTGGGACGCCGTCTACTGCCCATCCAGAATATTGGAACGGATCGATTCCGTGGGTGTCGGCAAAGGATTTCAAGGCATTTCGGTTTGAGGATTCGGAAGATCATGTTACCGAATTGGCGCTTGCCGAGTCCACGACTTGCTATGTGAATCGTCCGGCAGTACTCATGGTCAGCCGGAGTGGGATTTTGCAACACACATTGCCGGTAATGGTCACGCACAAGCCGACGACGATCAATCAAGACATCAAGGCGTTCTTTCCTGATGATCGCGTGAGTGTGGATTATCTGGGCGCATTCTTCGATGTCTTTGGCTCGCGGTTGCTGCCGCTGGTGTGCAAGAGCGGTGCGACGGTTCAAAGTCTCAATACCGAGCAGTTGATGGATTTGTCCATCCCCCTGCCGCCCTTGCCGGAGCAGCGGAAGATCGTTGCCGAGCTTGATGTGGCATACGCGGCAAAACGCGCGGCGGACGAAAAGGCGACAAAGCTACTCGCCTCCATCGACGACATGGTGCTGAACGAGCTCGGCATTGCCAAGCTTCCCAATCCCGATACATCGCTTTCCTCTCGCATCTTCACCGTACCCGCGAAGGAAGTTCTAAATGGCAGGTTGGATTCGTATTCATACAGTCCATTTTTTGCAGATAATCTAAAGCGGATTCGCACGAATGGATATTGGCGACTTGGAGAGTTGGTTACGCTGTCGCATCGTCAATGGGATCAAAAGGAGTGGAAGGGGAATGCCAGCGGGGATTTCCCATACATTGAAATTGGGGCTATATCCGTTGACGATGGCGAGATTGGCGTCGTTGAAAGGGTGCCGATAGCTGATGCGCCAAGCCGTGCCAAGATGATGGTTGTCGCCGGCGATCTGTTGGTGTCTCTCACTCGCCCAACACGGCGAGCGATAGCATTTGCGACCGACGAAGCGATTGCTTCTACTGGCTTTGCGGTAATTCATGGCTTTTCGGATGAGGTGATGCCGGAATATCTTTCCGTGATTTTGCGATCTGGATTGTGTACGTATCAATTCGACCAGCGATCAACAGGTGGAAACTATCCAGCCATTACGGAAGAGCAATTACTGCGGTGTGAGATACCAATTGCGGCAAAAGAAGTTCAAATGCGCATCGCATCCACGGCATCATCCATCCGTGCTGAAGCCCGCAAGCTGAAAGCCGATGCAACCGCCGCGCTGGACGCGGCGAAGAGGAAGATTGAAGCAATGATAATCGAACGCGACTGACATGGAGAAGAAAATGGAAAAGAAAGAGAAATTGAGGAGCCTAATCGAAAAGGCGGATGAACTTATTGATCGTTATGTTGATTCCTCGGATCCAGATTTTTGCGCATGGAAAGATCAGACAGAACGATTCCTTGTGAAGTGTTTTGGGAGCGGAAGTTTAGAGGCAAAGAAGTTTGAGGAGTTCTCGTTTTCTTTGTGCGCCTTTTCTTCGAGTACGCCAGATTCTGCCTGGAATGATGCGTGTGTCGGCGATTTGAGACGGGTTAAGGCGATATTGCTTGGATATTTTGAGGAGATGAATGAAGGATCCACATCAGATAAGAAACATAGCCCTGTAGACAAACGCAGTGTCTTCGTTGTTCATGGGCATGATGCTGCGTTGAAATTAGATGTTGCACGCTTAATGGAGAAGGTTGGCATTCGGGCGGTCATATTAAGCGAGCAACCTAATTGTGGGTCGACAATCATTGAAAAGATTGAAAAGAATAGCAAGGTCGGTGCGGCGATTTGCCTTTTTACTGCCGATGATGAATGCAAGGATGGTGCGAAACGTGCACGGCAAAATGTTGTTCTAGAAACAGGATATTTTTGGGGCAAGCTTGGCCGTGACAGGGTAGTGATCTTGGCCGAAAAAGGTGTTGAGTTGCCGTCTGATATGCAAGGTGTTGTTTATGCCGATACAGCAAATTGGCAATTCTCAGTCTGCATGGAATTGAGGCAGATGGGATATGATGTTGATTTAAATCGTTTAGCATGAAAGGTAAATTCAATGGATGCTGAAATAATAGAAGGCGCTTCACAGATGGCGACAGAAGTCGTAAAAGATGTTTATCAGGACGTGGCGCATCCTGGGTTGCAAAGTGCGGGAGAGGTGCTGGGGCTCGTTCCTCGGGCTGTAAATGCAGCTCTGGTCCCCTTGCGAGAATGGATTGAAAAGCGTGAATACAGATTGGCGAGTACGAAAAAGTTGCTCGAAAAGAAGCTTGAAAAAGTTGCGCCGGAGGAGATTGTTGCGCCAGAGATACATATTGCAGTTCCTGCGCTTCAGGCAATTGGATACTCGATGGATAACGAAGAAATTCGGGATATGTATGCGAATCTGCTTGCTTCGTCGATGCAGAAGAGGGTCAAGAATGAGGTTTTGCCTGCCTATACAGAATTTATTAAGCAGCTGTCCCCGGACGAGGCGAGAATTCTGCGTTATATTTATTCAATCCAAGTCTATGTCCCGGTTGTAACTTTGCGATCAGAGAATAAGAAAGGTGAGGGTATAGATGTTGTTACATATTTTACATTGCTCTATAGGCAGGTTCCTGATTTGGAAATGAAAGATCCAAATAAAACGGCAATATTTGTGGACAATCTCACGAGATTGCAATTGCTGAAAATATATGACGGCAATTCTTTAACTGATGAAAGCAAGTATCATGATATGGAGAATGATTCAGCACTAACAAAAATTAAGACCACATATGTTCAGAGGGAAGGCTTCTCATGGAAGTATAGGAAAACTTTCATTGGAATCACGACTTTGGGGCGCGCTTTTTGTCGCGTCTGTATCACTCCTAACATGTAGTTATTTACAATAGGTTGAATGACTTATGACAGAGGTTGTTGCATCATTGATTGGCGCAATAGTTGGCAGCGTGATAACTCTTATGTATGCGCATTGGCATGAGAAAACTGCGCGGGAAACTGAGAGGCGTATTTTACGAAGTTCACTGCTGGAAGAGTGTCTACTGCAAATTAAAGTTTTGGAAGCGTTACGTAGTCAGTATGCGCAGCCTAAAAGTGTACATCCTGCTAGGGTTTCGTCTGATTTATTTCAACATGCGTTAAACCGTCATGTTGGCGAACTCGGAGATACGGAGCTCATTCGGATGTTGTCGCAGGTTGTTTTACATGCAAGGGCATTGAACACGGCTCTTGATCGGTATGAACCTGCGCTCCTTGAAGCAATGGATGATCGGCGCCGATTGCCGAATATAGAGCATTCACGAATAGCCATCTGCAACAATATTAAATTATGCAAGCAAGTGATTGAAACGTTAAAGGCACATGTTCAATCGTGAAGAAAGTGTTCGAATGTGAATGTTTTCAATGGCATCTAACCGATCGAGGAAGACTGCGAGCTAGAATGACCCAAGAGCAGGAGTGAATGACACATGAAAGGCAACGAAACGAGGTTGGTAGAGTTCATGGACGGATCGAAGAAGCGGTTCGTCATCCCGGTCTATCAGCGGAACTATGACTGGAAGCAGGAGAACTGCAAGCAGTTGTTCGATGACCTGGTGAAGGTCGAGAAGGGCGGACGGCGGACGCACTTTTTCGGCAGTATCGTTTCCGTTTACCAACCGAGCGGACGGACGACGGAGTTCCTGGTGGTGGACGGACAGCAGCGTTTGACCACGGTTTCGCTGTTGCTTCTGGCGATTTACAATTTGTTGAAGGCGGGTAAGCTGAATTCAGCGGATTCGAATCTGGCGCAGCGGATTTATGAGGAGTATCTGGTCGACAAGTTTCAGCCGGAAGAGACACGCATCAAATTAAAGCCAGTTCAAAATGACCGCGAGGCGTTTTCGAAGCTCTTTGGCGAAGAGGCCGAAAGGATCGTCGATTCGCATATTACAAAGAATTACGATTATTTTGTGCAGCGGATTCTGGCGAATGAGATTACGGTTGACGAGATTGTCGAGGCTATTGAAAAGCTGCAGATAATCAATATCGAGCTTTCGGGCGATGACAATCCGCAGCTGATCTTTGAGAGTATCAATTCTACAGGTGTAGATTTGACAGAAGGTGACAAGATCCGCAACTATGTTCTGATGGACTTGTCCGCAAGTGTGCAGGAGCGGTATTTCACGACTTATTGGAAGCCGATTGAACAACTTGTTCGTCGGCCCGAAGGTGGCGACGGGGTCGGCTTATTCGTACGAGATTTTCTGTCCGCCGAACAGGGCGAGATTCCGAATTTGAATCGCGTCTATCCCGAATTCAAGTTGTTTGCCGAGCAACATGCAGATCGTGAAGAATTGCTCAAGAAGATACTTGCTGCGGCAAGGTGTTATCAGATGTTGTTGGATCCGTCGAAGATTGAGGATGCGACTCTGGCAAATGTCATGGCGAACATCAATCGACAGGAGTGTACGCCCTCTTATCCATTCGTGCTTCGTGTTTTCAAGATGTATGCCGAAGGTGTCTTGCCTGTTGAACAGGTGCAGCGCATATTGCGGATGATTGATGCGTATGTCTTGCGCCGTTTGATTTGCGACCTGCCGACGAACTCGCTGAACAAGGTTTTCGTCGAGTTGCATCGAGGCGTTTCGGCGCATGATGCAAATGTCCCTTATGACGAGCGGGTCGCGTATGTGTTGATGACTCGATCGGGCAAGGCGCGGTTCCCAGATGATACGGAGTTCGCTCAGGCGTTGGTTGAAAAACGTGTGTATGAGATGCGGACGAAAAACCGCGCGTATTTCTTCTCGCGCTTGGAAAATGGTACGAGCCGGACGGCGGCCGTCAGCGGGGTTGAGGACGTGGTTTATGACAAGATTCGCAACGGGGACTATACCGTCGAGCATGTCATGCCGCAAAAGCTGACGGAGGAATGGCGCATGGCGCTTGGAGAAGATTGGGCAAGGATTCATGAGACATGGCTGCATCGATTGGGGAACTTGACCCTGACGGCCTACAACTCGGAAATGAGCAACAAGAGCTTCGTCAGCAAGGCTGGGCGCTCACTTGCCGATTTGAAAGCGGATGCGTTTGGTTTCTCGTCAGAGGCGCATCATCTTTTCCTGAACGAGTTTATCGCGCGGCAGGAGACGTGGACAGAAGTGGAAATCACCAACCGGGCGAAAGATCTTGCTGATCGCGCACAATGCATTTGGCGGTATCCGACGACGACATACAACCCGCCGCAACCAGAAGTGTTTGCGTATGGGATAGTTGCCCATCGTCCGGGGTTCTTCACGAACTCGAAGCCTGTTGCGTTTCGATTCCGTGATGTCGAGTATCGGACGGACTCTTGGACAACAATTGTACGACAGGTTTTAACATTGTTGGCAAAGGAATCCACGGAAAAGCTGCATGCAGCAGCGGCTAAGTCGAGCACAATTCGCCTTGCAGTTAATAAGACGGACACGCTGGTGATGGAAGAGTTTGCCCCCGATACATTCGCATGTTGCCACGGCAGCGTTTGGGAGAAATGCAATGTTATGAAACAGGCATTGTCTGAATATTCAGGTCTTGATATTGAAGTCGTATTCAACACTCCTATTGAGGACGAAGAGGACGAATAACTACTGGCGCGGAACACGCGGCGGAATATCATCATTGGACGGGCGGATCGCGTCTTTTGCAGATACTCCGAGCTTTCGGTGAATACATGCGAGAACCGGCTGATCAAACGGGCGTTGCTGTTTGCTGAGCAGATTGTCGGTAGAATGCTGGATCAGGGACAGAGAAGCGCGGTCATGCTTCAGGGACGGCTCAACGGCTGTCTTGCTGCGTTTGCAGAGGTCGATGATCGGGTTGAGCTGTGGGAAGTGCGTCGCTGCAAGCGGAATAAGCTCTACCGGGAATATGAGAAGGCCGTAAAGTTGGCGAAGATGATCATTCGGCGATATGACAACAGCATTGACCGAGCATCTGCGGAAGAGCATGCGATCCCAGCGTTTTGGATTGACATGTCCTTGCTCTATGAGCACTATGTCTTGGGCGCGATGCGAAAGGCGTATGGGTCAAAAATCGTCTATCAGGCGAACGTGACAATGGGCAAGCCGGATTTCCTGTATGTTGACGCGGAGTGTCCGTTGATATTGGATACAAAGTACAAACCCAGATATGGCACCGGAACATTTGATAAGGATGACATTCGACAGCTTGCGGGTTATGCGCGGGATCGTAAGGTCTTGAAGAGGCTTGGGATCCCAAAAACTGAAGAGCAGGATTTGGCAGCCGTGCCTTGTGTCATTATCTATCCAGAGGTGCGGGGCATTGGTGCCAAATTTGATGGAGCGCATTCGCCGATTGATCAGGTGATGTTGAAAGTTGCACCGATAGGGGAGCTTGTTGGGTTTTATCGCATGGGTTTCTCGTTGCCAGTTCTAAAATTCAACCGCCAAATTTAGGATTGCATTTCTTAAAAACATAATAAAACAGGATTGTATAAAACAGGATTGTTATTCCGTTTTATTGTGTGAAGTTCTGAGGCGCGTCCTGTGCTGGCTGTCAATAACTATTATATTTCTTAAAAATATCGTCAGTTATCTTGTTTCGTCTGAGAAAATGAGAATCTTGTGCGGAAAATTCTAAAGGGCAATCAAAGCAGTGTTTCAGCGTCTATCCATTCGGGCCATCCATGCAAACAGCCACAGGAAAGCAAACTATGGCCAAATGCGAATGACGAATGCGATTAAGGATTCTGTGGCTACTATCGAGCTGTAGTTACCACCGCATGTTGCAAAAAGCGATGGCAACTGACGAAAGTTATACATCCCGCGCCCTACCATTTGTCTCGCGTGCGCGCGCGCGATGTGGTATAATCCTCTTTTCACGATTTTTGAGGGAAAGACATGTCCGAAGAACAGCCGAATGTGAACGAGAACACGCCGAACGAGACGTCGCCGAAGCCTTCGCAGGCGGGGAGCTACGACGCCGCCAACATCCAGGTGCTGGAGGGGATGGAGGCGGTGCGCAAGCGCCCCGCCATGTACATCGGCGACACGGGCGAGCGCGGCTACCACCATCTCGTGTACGAGGTGGTGGACAACTCGATCGACGAGGCGCTGGCGGGCTACTGCACGCTCATCGACGTACAGATCAACCCGGACGGCTCGCTGAGCGTGACGGACAACGGGCGCGGCATTCCCGTGGACATGCACCCGACGCAGCACCGCCCCGCCATCGAGGTCGTGCTGACCGTCCTCCACGCGGGCGGCAAGTTCGACGGCTCGAACTACAAGGTCTCGGGCGGCCTCCACGGCGTGGGCGTCTCGTGCGTGAACGCGCTCTCCGACTGGATGAAGGTGGAGGTGAAGCGCAACGGCAAGATCCACCACATCGAGTTCTCGCGCGGCCACGTCACGAAGCCGCTCGCGGTCGTGGGCGAATGCGGCGACGAGACGGGCACGAAGGTGACGTTCTTCCCCGACCACTCGATCTTCACCTGCCACGCCTTCAAGTGGGAGATCCTCTGCAACCGCCTGCGCGAGCTCGCCTTCCTCAACAGGGGCGTGAAGATCCACTTCAAGGACAACGAGGGCGAGGGCCACCACGAGGAGACGTTCCACTACGAGGGCGGCATCGACGAGTTCGTCACGTACCTGAACACGAACAAGACGGCGATCTCCCCCGTCATGCACTTCGAGGGGCAGAAGGAGGTCACGCGCCTCGACGGCACCTACACGATCATGGCCGAGGTGGCGATGCAGTACACCGACACCTACTCCACGGTCGAGCAGACGTACTGCAACAACATCCACACGGTGGAGGGCGGCACGCACCTGACGGGCTTCCGCCGCGCGCTCACCTCCACGATCAACAAGTACGGCGTCGACAACAAGCTCATCAAGGAGAAGGAAAAGCTCTCCGGCGACGACATGCGCGAGGGCCTGACCGTGGTCGTGAGCGTGAAGGTGCCCCAGCCGCAGTTCGAGGGCCAGACGAAGACGAAGCTCGGCAACGGCGAGGTGGATGGCATCGTGGCGGGCATCGTCGGCGACAAGCTGCTCACCTACTTCGAGGAGAACCCCGCCGTCGCGAAGGCGATCATCGAGAAGACGCTGCTCGCCTACCGCGCCCGCGAGGCGGCGCGCCAGGCCCGCGAGAACACGCGCCGCAAGGGCGTGATGGACGGCCTTTCCCTGCCGGGCAAGCTGCGCGACTGCTCCAGCCGCGACGCCTCCAAGACCGAACTCTTCCTCGTGGAGGGCGATTCCGCCGGCGGTTCCGCCCAGACCGGACGCGACCGTTCGATCCAGGCGATCCTGCCCCTGCGCGGCAAGGTGCTGAACGTCGAGAAGGCGCGCGTCGACCGCATGCTCGCGAACAACGAGATCCGCACGCTCATCACGGCCATCGGCTGCGGCTTCGCGGAGGAATGGGACATCTCGAAGGCCCGCTACCACAAGATCGTCATCATGACCGATGCCGACGTGGACGGTGCCCACATCCGCACGCTCCTGCTGACGTTCTTCTACCGCAAGATGCCCGAACTCATCGAGCGCGGCTACGTCTACCTCGCCCAGCCGCCGCTCTACAAGGTGGAGCGCAAGAAGAAGAGCGAGTACGTGCTGACGGACGGCGAGATGAACGCGCGCATCCTCTTCCTCGGCCTCGACGACATGACCGTGCGGCGCGCGAACGGCGAGGCGCTCGACAAGGAGGCGGCGCGCAGGCTGCTGGAACTCCTGGCCGAGATCAAGGCGACGGTGGGGACCATTGCGCGGCGCGGCCTCTCCGCGAAGGAGCTGCTGGACCGCCGTGACGCGGACGGCTTCGTGCCGCGCTACGTGATCGTGCGCGGCTCCGGCGATGCGGCGGCGTTCGAGTACCTGAAGGACGAACCCGCGTTCAAGGCGCGCGTCGCGGAACTCCAGCAGGAGATGTCGACGACGCTCGACCTCGCCGCCACCCAGGTGGAGATGTTCCATCCGACGGACCAGATGGCGTTCCGCTGGCTGGAGGTCTACCGCGCCTCCCTCCTGCGCAAGCAAATGGCCTCGCTGCAGGGCATGGGCTTCACCGTGGACGACTACCTTGGCGAGACGGGCAAGGTCGCGACGCTGGAGGAGGACGGAACGGCGCAGGACGTGGCGAACCTCCCGGACTTGCTCGCGGCCATCGACGCACGCGGCCGCAAGGGCATGAGCATCTATCGTTTCAAGGGCCTCGGCGAAATGGACGCCAAGGAACTCTACGCGACGACGATGGATCCCGCGAAGCGCCACATGAAGCGCGTGCAGCTCGCGGACGCCGTCAAGGCCGACCAGATCTTCTCGCTCCTCATGGGCGACGAGGTGGAGCCCCGCCGCAAGTTCATCGAGGACAACGCGCTCAACGTGAGCAACCTGGACTTCTGAGTCTGGTTGTCGCAACGGCGGTTGCGGCAACCGTGGTTGCCTTTAGGGGAAACGGAAGGGATGCGCACGTGAAATGGTTTCTCTATAACGGTCTCTTCGCCGTCGCGTACCTCGCGATGCTGCCGTCGTTCCTGCTGCGGATGAAGCGGCGCGGCGGCTACCGCGCGCGCATGGGCGACCGCTTCGGCCGCTACCCCGCCG
>ERZ1026780.1397-NODE-1397-length-15916-cov-6.380115_pt1 | contig 15916 bp, 14 predicted proteins | sample MGYA00380126_ERZ1026780 | MGnify/ENA primary metagenome ERZ1026780 (study PRJEB33269, sample SAMEA4719762) | human gut metagenome | biome: human-associated habitat; feature: organic feature; material: feces | place: Cameroon | collected 2013-10 ... | reverse complement strand
GGCGCGGCGCGTTGGGCGACGGGGGTGGGAGCCGCCACAAGGCCGATCTGGTAGGGGCCGATCTTCACCCGGTCCCCTTCGGCAAGGCACAGCGCGGATTCGAGACGCTGCCCGTTCGACCAGGTGCCGCCCCGGCTCCCCGCGTCGGACAGGACGAAGACGCCGCTGCGGCCCGTCAACCGCGCATGGACGCGCGAGACCTCGTTGGCCGGCAGCCGCACGTCGCAGCCCTCCTGCCGTCCAAGCGTCCACGCGAAGTCCGACGCCGGCAGTTCAACCCGCGCGAACGGCGTTCCGTTCTGTGTCACCTCCAGGACCATGTCAGATGCCTCACGGCGTGAACCAGTTGAGCCAGTACAGCGCGCCGCTCCATTTTTTGCGGGATTCAAGGCGGTCGCGGTTGGGGATCTCGACCTCGGTCGGAAGGTCCTTCGTGTCCTCGTAGGCGAGGCGCGTATTCTGCGCCTCCGGCTCGTCGCCGCGCACGATTTTCACGCTCACGAGCATCATGAGCTTGACGTTCTCAAGGGAATCGCTTTCCTGGGAGACGAACCAGTTCATGATCGGGATGTGGCGCAGGACGGGAAATCCGGCCGGCGGCATCGTCGACTCGACCATCTTCTTGTAACCGGCCAAGACGACCGTCTTTCCGATCGGGCAGACGATGGAGGGGTTGTATTCGGTCTCCTGGACGTCGTAGCCTTCCTCGTATCCACCTTCCTCCAGGGGAATCGGCGTCTTCTGCGTAATTAGGAGATCGACATCGGCCTGTTCCGCATTCAGGAGAACGGCACTTTTCTTCCTGATCGTAAAGCCATAGGGGATGTCCTCGAAATTCGACGTCGGCACGCCTTCGGCCGTCGCACTCTTCATCTTGATCTTCATCGTACCGCCGATCTTGAGTTCCCGTTCCACGGGATCGTTGTTCTTGAAGAAGACGTGTCCACCGACGGTGTGGCGTGAAATCTCATTCTTCTTGAGGAACTTCAAGGTGCTGTTCAGATCGGCGCCAACCGAGAAGGCGTCGTGCTGGGACTTGCCCTTGCACAGATCGACGAGTCCCTTGAAGACGCCGTTGAACGTCAGGGCCTCGCCTGCAAGACCGGCCTCGGAACCATACGAAGAACCGTCCGTCTCCTTGTAGCCCACGAGCACGACGTCCATGCGCATCTGGGCGGAATCGACCGACACGTTCATGCGGCACGTCGTCTTCCAGGATTCGTCGGACGGAACGTTCTTCCCGTCCTCCACGCGCAGCCAGGCGGCCTGGGCCGCGACGATTCGCTCAAGCTTCTCCTTTTCCTCCGGCGAGTAGACGACGCCGTTGATGAGCAGCAGGTTGCCTTCGTATTTGACGTACAGCTTGCCGGCCTTGGCCTCCTCCAGTTTGTCCGTGATCTGGAACTGCGCCTCCTTCAGCTGGGTGCGGAAATCCTTCAGGGTGTCCGCCTGGACGCGGAAGTGCGTCTGGTCCTTGACGAGGCTGCGAAAGTCAGGGTGCGCAAGCGTCTTCTTCAGGAGCCGCCATCCCTCCGGGTCGTTGATCTCGCCCTTGACGATCAGCGATTCACCGACCTTCGTGACGTCCACGCCCCCCACGTCCTCCAGTTCCGTTTGGAGATTCCGCATGGTCGCGAGCAGATCCCCGCCGACCGTCACCTCATACGTCTCCTTGAGCCCACCGGGGACAAAGAGCGCCAGGGCCGCCGTTCCCTCGGCGAGTCCCGTCACGCGCGCAGGGCCTCCCCCCGGCGGAATGCTTACTTCAAGGATGCCCTTCTGCGGTTCGACGAGGAACTTCGTCGCCTTGAACCCCGGATCGACGGGCAGTGACTTTCCCTTGCCGACCGTGAGACGCTGCCCGGCGGCCTCTACGTCGGCTGCTACGCAGAAACCAAGGCAGAACGCCAACGCCAACTTGAAGATCTTCATGATTTCATGTCTCCTTATTTCGCCTTGTTGGAGGGTTGATCGGGAACCTGGACCTTCGGGCATCCCTGAAGCATGTCCACGAACGCCTGGCTATCGAACTGGCCGTTGTCCTTGCGGCTGGTCGCCTTGCCGTCATGCGGACGGCGCAGCACGACAAACAGACGAGCCTGGTTCTGCGCGGCGATCGCGACAAGCGCCTGCTGCGGCGGCAGTGACAGAAGAACCGATCCGTCCGACGACATGCTCATGATCCGCACCTGCGGAAAGAGGACCGTCGTCACCGTCCGCTTGACCGTTTCAGGCTTCGCGCGGGCATCGGCGGAGGTCGATTTCACCTCTTCCTGGATCTCAAACATGCCGACAACCGCGATTTCGTCGCCCGGCTTGAGATGCTTGGCGAACTGCCGCGCATTCTCGAAGGAAACCGGAACCGCCCACTCGCCCTCGCCGACGGAGTCCCCGATGCTGCTCTGGCGACCGAAATCGTTCCAGAGGATGTAGTCCCCTGCGGCGATGTCCCGGACAAGCGTCTGCCCCAGTATGGAGGCGTCCTGATCGCCCAAGATATGTTGTTTGGGAACATAGGCGGACGGGACAACGGCCCTTCGGAAATTCTCGGACGACATCACGTTTCCGCGTTTGAGGTTGCCGTTTGCAACCAGCACGGCAATCTCCTTGCCATACTGCCGTGTGCCGTTCTTCGAAAGCGCCCGGCTGACGGCGAAGACGGCCGCCAAACCAAGAACGACCGCGACAATCAAGGGTATCATGTTTTTCATCTTTTCGTTTCCTTCTTCTCAAAAAAGCGAATCAGTCCCATCCCGCGACTTCCCGGATCAGGGCCGCACAGCGCCGCTGCGTCGCCGCATCGCCCGGGTTGCCGTCCAGTTCCGGCGCCAAAGCGGCAAACAGGCGGCGGAGCCGTTTCGTGTTGGGGTCGTGCAGGGATTCCTTCGACTCGGAACAGTCCCGCGCATAGTCGACGCCGGACTTGACCGCGAGAAGGACCTCCCGCGCCAGCGTTTCCGCAGTCCCCGAGGATACGGAGGCCGCCAATCCCCGCGCCGTCGCCTCAAAGCCGTCCGGGACGCCATGCCGGTCCAACCGACGGACAACGCGCATGAACCGCCGGACCGTCTCGCCGTCGCACGACGCGGCGAGCTCCCCCGCCGCCGAGAGCACCGCCTTCTTCTCCGCCCGTGCCGTGGAATGGACAAACCAGGACGCCGTAGCCAGAAGCAGAACCGTCATCCCCGACAGCAGAACAACCGCCCCGGATCGCCGACGCGGGGATCGGACTTCCATACGGCGCTTCCGGTCTCCATGTTCTTCCCCCGTCTCACACACCTCCAGCGACGTCGGCAACGGATCGTCCTGAAGGGCCCGAAGTGGGGGCGGCAGGTCTCCGACGTCGATCAGCACGACCGTGATGTTGTCAAGGCCCCCGCCACGCTTCGCCGCCTCGACCATCTCATCGACGGCGTTCTCGGTCGAGTGGACTGACGACAGGATGTCGGTCAGGGCGGTATCCGGAACCATGCGGGAGAGGCCGTCGCTGCACAGGAAAATGCGATCCCCCGTCTGTACGTCGAACGCATTCCGCTCAAGGTCCACGGTCTCCTGCGCGCCAACCGCCCTGACGATGACACCCCGCAGCTTCTTGTCGACTTCGCGTTCGTCCGCAACCCCCATCAGCTCCGCAACCGAGTGGTCGCGCGTCACGCGCAGGAGCGTGCCGTTCCGATAACGGTACAGACGGCTGTCTCCGGCATGAAGGGCGATGGCCGTATCGGGGGCCGTCGCGTCGAAGACAACCCCGACAAACGTCGACCCGCACGCCTTGAGCCCATGTTCCGCAGTATGGCGGACGATGGATGCCGAAGCGCGGTTGAGCGCGGCGGAGATTCCCATCGACAGGACGGCTGCGGGATGCCCGCAACCTGGAGCGGCGTGCAGCTGCCCGCAGAATTCCGACAGGGCGGCAACCGTCTCGGCGGAGGCAAACTCGCCGTCATCGCCTCCGCCCATGCCATCGGCCACACAAAACACCCCCGCTTCGGGGAAGCCCCCGAAGGCATCCTCGTTGTTTACCCTCACAAGGCCAAGATCGCTCCGGGCCGCATGATGGAGATGTTCAAAGGGATGCATGGCGAGACGTCCTCAATCAAATGCGTTATTTTTCCAAGACGGCACCGAGCCGACGCGGCAGATCGGCAAACGCCCGGGCAAGAAGCCGACGCCCGTACTGCGCCGTCAACCAGGACGGCGCGGCGCCCGTTTCGCGACCGAGCTCGATGTCCGAAAGCGCAACCGCCACGGGTGCGGCCAGAGCCCTCCCCTCCGCATCCGTGACGGCGAGCGCAAATGAAACGGTTCCACGATACACAAAGCCCCCATCGTCGGCAACGGCGCGCACGGAGAACGATGTGACGGTCGGCACAAGGCGACGTGTGCCTTCCCGTCCCGGCACGCAGGAGATCCCCGCCTCGGAAAGCACCGTTTCAAGACAGGCGTTGAAATCGTCCGCCAACCCCTTCGGCGGATTGGACAGGCGCAGTTCGACCGGCAGGAGAACGGTCCCCGCCGGCGCGGGCCTCAGAACCTTCGCCATCTCACCCCGGATGAGCGGCAGGAGCGCCCCCAGGCTCTCCGCCGTCACGCTCCCCGTGCGCGACGCCTCGATCTCCGCCGTCGAAGCGTCAAAGACCTTGAACGTCATCACATATGTCCCGCCGATGCGGCCGACGGAGGCGGCAAGCAGCTTCGAGACCGTCGCGAGCTTGCCGACGCGCGCCTTTTCGCGGCAGGTCGGGTCGGTCAGGTAGGAAGACGTCGTGACGGCGACCTCCTCCATCTGACGCGCCACGTCCGCCCGGGAAATCACCCTGTACGCGCCGCCTTCCACCGCGCTCTCCAGATACCCCCACAGCATGACGGCCTCGTTCTCGGTCACGCCATCCCGGAAATCCGGGCGGAGAATGGCCAGCGCGGGACGCCCCACACCCACATCGGCGGAACGGACGGGCCGAATGCTGCCGCCAGTTGAATCGGATGTGGAAACCGAGGCCGCCGCAACCGTCTCCTCATCCCGTGGCTCGAAGGAGTCAACCAACGCCTCTGCGGCTTCCTCAACCGCCGAAATCATGAGCGAATGGAAGATGTTGTTGTCGAACTGCGACGCGCTGATCGGACGCTGCTCGTCGCATGAGCCCGATACGGACTTCGCCCACGCGATATCGCCCGTTACCCGGTTCCGAAGGGTTAGAATGACATCGAGCGTCCATTTCGTCGTCTTTGTCTCAACGCCGTAGGTCGTGCCCTTGAACGTGTTTTCACGCGACCGCAGAAAGGAGATCACCGGTTCAAGCACATGCGTTGCCGATTTCTCGTCCTCGGTCACCACAAAGGGGTGTCCGGGCCGGGCAAGCCGGGCAACCAAATAGGACTTGCCCAACGCCACGGAACGGGCATCCGCGTCCTGCTGGCGCTTTTCCGGCAGGACGAAGGAATCGGCCGTCTTGAAGGCATGAACAGAGATCCGGGGACGGGATTTTCCCCCGTCTTTCGGTTGCGTGTCGCGTGCGCCCGCCACGCCCGCAACAACCAATGCGACCAAAAGCAATCCGTTGCGTATCCTGTTCATGCCCTCTGCTCCGTCCTACCGGTTATTCGTCTTGATAGGCGTTCCCGTCACGCGCGTCGTCATGATCTGGACCCAGAAGAGGTTGAGCATCTGGTAGTCGACGGCCATGCTGATCAGCCCGTCGGCACCCGCCGCCTTGTCAAGCGCGCTCCGAAGGGCACGACGCTGCGGAGATCCCGGCAATCCGACGCTGTAGCCGAGAACGAACAACTGCGAGTCGGAACCCTCGACCTCGTCGCCGACAACGGTGTACTTGCCCTGTTCAACGGGAAGCGACGCATCCGAGAAGTTCTGCGGCACCGTCGAGCATCCGGTCACGACCGCCGCGACGACGGCCAGGGCGGCAAAGCCCATGAGTTTCTTCATTTCAGTTTCTCCTTTTTTGTTTCGTGTTCGTCAGAGTCAAATCAATACACCACGCGGAACGTGCAGTAGGCCAACGAGTCGCGCTGATCGGTCTTGAAATCGTCAAAGCGGACATTGGCCTTCACGGCCTCGCCGCCGCTCTGCTGCACGCCGGCGCGCTTGTCCATTTCCTGCATCACGTATTCCTTGAGCGCGTCGGCGGCCTTCTCGGCGGGCTTCCCCATCAGACCGAAGTCCACGGCGCACGTCCCCGACTTGGTTGCGGCATCGTAGTTCAGCACCATCTCGGAGCGCGCAAACGCCGAGAACGACACATGCCACTCCCGTGTCTTCCCATTGTAGGAACTGGAGTCGTAGATGACGCGTACGCGCGTCGCCTCGACGCCCAGCTGGTTTTCCGCCCTCCGTTCAAGCTGCGCCCGCAGCCAATTCGCGGCCCGTCCTTCGTCCCAGTCGTTGCAGGACAGGACGCAGGTACCCTGGATCACGCCCGCCGCGTTCTTGGGACGACTGTCAAACTGGCGGAACGCCGGCTTCTTGATGGTTGCCGCATCCGGCGAGATGCCTTCCAGGCGCGCAATCAGCGTGCAGTCCTTCGACAGGTCCTTGAGAAACGCCGCCGCGACCTCCTGGATGCACCTGTACACGGAATCGGGAATCAGTTCACCGCCATCCCACGGCATCTCCGCCTTGCCACGATAGACCTTCTCATGGCAAACCACGTCCTTGGCGACATCCTTGATCGTGATGCGCATCGTGGCCTCGCTCTTGACCCGTCCGTCCTGGCGCGTCAGAATGATGCCGAGGATGTCGACGGAAACACGAATGGCCGGTTGTTGGTCGCCGACCAGAGGGTGGAAGTGTTCCGACACGGCCCGCGTGAACTGCCGACGCACGAGCGCGGACACGGGAACGGATGCCACCAGTTCCGACGTTCCCCACAGCATGCGCTTGGTGATGAACACGTTCTCGACGTGATCCGAGATCACGAACTGCGCGGGGACCTCCTCGATGCGGCGCAATTCCGGGAACACGAAGGAGGAAAACTCGCCAGCGCGTTCCGGCTCCTTCAACTGGCGCCTGTTGTCGAACGAAAAGCTCGTCCCTTCCCAGGTAAAGCCCTCCGGCTTCACGCTTTCACAACCGCAGAACAGCGCCACCACGGACAGGCCCGCGAGGATCGGTGCGTTCATCTTCATTTTTGGACACTCCTTTTCTTCATCGTGCGTCATACTTGGGAACGACAACCGAATCGCTCCAGAAGACTGTTCCCGAGGCGGCATCGAGCATCTCCAGGTTCAGGAAATGGTGGTAGACCCTGCGGCGCCCATCATCGGTCCGCTCGCGCCGCAGTTCGCCGGTCAGGACAAAATCGGCCGAAGTGTACGATCCGATGCCCTGAAGGGCCGCAGCGTCCTCTCCGGCATTGGTTCCGGCGATCAGGGCGTCCGTCATCTGCCTGCGACGCATCGGATCAATCATCAGGAATTTCCCGGTCTTGCGGATGGCTGTGAGGAGGTCGCGGTACAGTTGGCCCGTCGCGGAGGAATCGGACCGTCCGTCCCCCGTATTGTTTTCAATCGGGCTGATTGAAATCGTCGGCAGCGAACGCCCCGCGTCAAGCGCGCGTTTCCGCGCCCTGTCGTAGTTCTGCGTGAACAGCGGGTCAGTCAGAAGCCGTTCGACGGATGCGACCACCGTTCGCCGCTTCTGTGCATACTCCATCCGCGACGCCCTGCCGTAGACATCCTCCTCTGGGTCGAGATATCCTAACCTAGGACCGGTTGCGCATCCAGACAGGGCGGCAAGTACCGTGGCAAGCAAGACCTTCTTCATTTGGAAACCTCCCTCTATCTTCCATCAACCCGCTCAGCGGACTTCCGAAGAATCTTCTCGGTCGACTCCACCCGTTCGTCACCCTGTTCCGGCCTTAGCCCCAGTTCAGGTGCCTGGCTGCCAGTTCCCCAATTCGATTCCGTGAGGACCTGGGGCATGCCCGCGATGCGCGTGTGTGAACTCGCAAGGTACTTGGCATACCCCTTGGCGCGTTCGGTCCGGCAGAAGTCATCCGTCGCCCCGCTCTTCGCCGCACGGTCGAGAAGTTCGGCGAAATAGGCATCGTCCTTACGGCGGCGACGCCCTTCCTCGGTTGGCTGTAGGGAAATCATATAGGTCGAGTTCGCCATGAAATTCGCCTGGACCTTGTAAGGCAAGGCAAAGGGATAGGAAACGGTCAGATTGTGGATGCCCGGCGAAACAGGAACCTGAAGCGGCGCCTCGCCCACGGTTCCCGCCGTGCCGTAGGACACGCCGTCGATCGCGACATCGGCGCCGGCATAGTTGCAGCCAAACGCCACCATGACCTTTTGCGCAGACGTCTTCCACTCGACCTTTGCGACCTGCGGCAGGAACTGCTGCGCCGCGCTCCTGCAGATCTGCGACATCAGCTGGGCATAGACGGCCCCTGCGTTCTGCGCGAATTCCGCCGTTGTGTACTTGCGCGACAACGCCGTCACCTCGATCCCCCCCGTTCCACCACCCGAGGGGACGCGCTTGGCCTGCAGGGTCATGGTGACGCTGAGCTGTTTCACCAGTGCGGGAGAGCCGATCGTGATTTCCGAAATGTCATCGATGGACGCCGTAATCAAGGCCCCCGCGCCCAGATGTTCGGCCAGGCGCGTGGCGGACGAAAGCGGCATCGTCTCGCCCTTCACGCCGCGATTGAGGTTTTCGCCCACCACGTCGTTTGGGTCGATGACCTCGAAGGTTTCACCGCTCAACGCGACGGAAAGGCGCGTCGCAAGGTTCGGCAGTTTGATAAGGCATTCCGCCCCCGTGTGGTTCTGCACGACAAGGAGGGCCTTCACCGGTTCGGCGCCGCCAGTCAGCATCGTAAGGATCGTCCCCACGAGAATGAGTCGCTTCTTCATGTTATGACCTCGTTTTTACGGATTCGACCGACGAACGGACAAACGGAAATCCTCAGTATCCTTCAGGGGCGAAACGGCCTCGAATACCGTTTCATCATGTCCGTGGATGACGACGGGACGCCACGGCATCATCGCATGGGTCTGCACAAGTCCCTGGGCGTTCTTCCATTCGAATCGGTACTGACAGCGGAAATCAGAGTTGTTCAGATTCCTGATCGTCGCCTGGACATGCAGAAACCCCTCCGGCGTCCTTTCACATGCGTCCCGTACGATTTCAAGATTCAGGGCAAAGGAGGGATCATGGATCTCGACCCGGCCCTTTTCCACGGCGACGCCGCTGGTTCGGGACGAAAGACAGCCCCCCAGTAGGCAACATCCAAAAACACAGGCAAACGGCAGGACTTTCATGCGCGGCTTTCCTTAGAATGCAAAGTTGAACACAGGTAGGACGGGAACCGCCGAATCGCGGTTGATGTTGAATGCGCCAATCTGAAGCCCCTCAAGCCGGGTGGACATGTTGACGATCCCCACCTGTACGCCCGTCCCCCGCTCCGCCATGTTGAAACCGCCGACCTGTAGGCCGTCAAGGCGGCCAGATCTGTTGACAAGCCCCGTCTGCAGACCGTTGAACAGTCCCTCCGTCCAGTTCCAGACAAACGAAATCTGGCAACCGTTCATGTCCCGTCCGGAATGATTGCAGACACCTGCAAGATGGAAAGCCCCCGGCGAGGATCCCGTTCGATTGAAAATTCCGGAAATGCCAAGCCCCGTCATTTCATCATCCGAAATGCCGCCAATCACGCCCAAGTCAAAAATGGATACACGGCGATGGGCCCCGACAAGGAGATTCAACCGGAACAAGGCGACATCAAGGGTTCTGTCGGGGGTCTCAGCCGAAGGTATGAGCGAAAGGGCAAGCGGCTGCGCGCCGACAAAGGCAGACGACTCAAGTGGCTGTATTGGACGTACGACAACGGGATTCTCCGCCGTCTTGTTCGCCCCCTCCGCAGCATATGTCCTGACCTGGACATTCTGCGCCTGAAGGCGAACGAGCGAAACCGCCACAATCGCCGCAACAAGTACATTCATTCGCATATCCGTGACCTTCTCCTTCCAATTACCCCTGTACCCAAATCCATGTACCGGCATTCGTGCCCCTCGCACACATGCCAGTCACATGTTTCCTCGCCCCTCCCGCCCAGGAGTGCCTACACGCGGGGCGAACGTTGTTATTGTATCACATTGTTATACGCGATTGCAAGGACGAGTCTTCAATTCTTGGTGTAAAATCCAAGACCATGTTCGAAAAGAAAGGTTCAGCCACGCCGGTTCGGCTCACCGAGGACGAAAAGAACCAACTGGCCCGCATCGCAAGCGATACGGGCCTCACGTCGTCTACCCTGATCCGGCTCCTGATCAGCTCTCTTGTGGCGCACTACCGGGAAAATGGAAACACGATCACCCTCCCCCTCCAGTGGACGCGCCTCATCGCCGAGCAGAAGGTGCCCGCACCCAAGGCCAAACGCAGTTCCGCCCCGGGACCGCGCTGAACGTCTCAGCGTTGTCCCGGAGCGGAACAATCCGTCCGGCGTTTCGGCGCGCACGCGGCACGCGAAACCCTGATGCGCCTACCTGCGCGGCGTCACGACGACCGTCTCGATGCCGAGCGCGCGGCCGAGCTTCTCGATTTCGGCGGCGTGGTGGCCGATGCCGAGCGCGAAGTGGTGGGTCGGGCCTTCCATCGTCCAGTTGCGCAGGAACGTCCGCACGTCCGGCAGAAACTTCCCGTGCGTGTTCGTGTTCCCCGTCGGCGGAATCGGCCCGGCGAGGGACTCGCCCTCGGCGACGATGAACTTGAACGTGCCGTCGGCCTTGAGGCCGAGGGACATCATCGTGATCGGCCCCTCCTTGATGTTGAACTCCACGCCCGCGCCCTTCCCGGGCTTGCCGTGGTACTTCTTGAGGGAGCGCAGGACCGGCTTCTTCGCGGCGATGTTCAGGTGGTGCGGCCCGTCGTGGCCGACAAGCACCGTGTCGCGCTCGAAGTCGATCGGGTGGAACTCGGCGAAGCTGCCGCCGATGTCGAGGCGGTCGAAGATCATCATCGCCACGCAGTTCTTGAGATCGAACTCCCCGCACATCGGAAAGCCGGCGGCGGTGAGGAGGGAGTTGCCGACGATGAAGTTCGTCACGAGTTCGCGCGTCAAGGAGCCTTCCTCGCCCTCGTAGTAGTAGGCGAAGCCGTCGAGCGCGCGCTTGTCGATGAACGCCTCCAGCGCCACGGCGGCCTTCGCGGCGACGTCGAGGTCGTGGGCGGTCAGCTTCTCGGTCCAGGGGTCGGAGACGGGGTCGGGCGTGTCGAAGAAGCCGAGGATGCGCGCCTTCATCGCCTCGACCGCCGCCGCGTCGGGGTTCCGGTAGAACGGCAGGATCTCGTCCGGCTCGCAGAGCGCAACGTGGCAGCCGAACGTGCGCGAGACGGCCGTGGGGTCGACCTGCATGTCGTACATCGCCTCCAGCACGTGGCCCATGAGGCCGATGCGCGCGCGGCGGAGGTCGTGGAGGATGTGCGCGACGGCGCACCACTGGCGGATCTCCTCGTCCGCCTTCGCGTCGCCCGTGCGCAGACCGATGACGACGTCCGCGACCGGGCGCCCGTAGCGGATCGCGACGCCTGTGAACTCGGGCACGCTGCAGAGGTCGTCGTTGTAGAGCTGCTTGTAGATCGTCGCGCGTTCGTAGTCGAGGCGCGCGTCGGGCTGGAGGGCGACGAGGACGATCGGCACGTTCAGCTCGCGCACGAACGGCGCGAAGGTGGAACTTGTCGCGTAGGTCACCATGTCCACGAAGAGGAGGTCGAGGTCGGCCGCCTTCATCGCCGGGATGAGCGCGTGCGCCTTCTGCGGGTTGTCGCTCATGCCGAAGCGCGTCACCTTCACCTGGTGGGCCGCGAGCTTCTCCGCGAAGACGCCCTCCTTCTTCACCATGTCCTCCAGCAGGCCGGGGCACTGCTTCCAGTACGTGTCGAGCCCCACGCTCACTACGCCCACGTTCGCCGTGAGCGGCTTGCGCCGCGCCACGCGCGGTCCCTCGGCGAACGCCGCAAACGCCACGGCGCACAGCGCCGCCCACACCACCATCCGTCTTGTCATCATCGTGTTTCCTCTCCTTGCGTGATTCGTGCTTTGTTTCTCAATTCAGCCACATTGCCACCGAATGGACTTCGCCCTCCAGCCTCCGGCCGGTTAACACGGAGCGCGCGGAGGCACGAAGACACGGAGTGCCTTTGAGTTGTCCGACGCGCTTCTCAACGACTGTCCTTTCGATCTCCCCGTATTGCCGTTTCACCGTATTGCTGTTCGACGTGCGGAAGACATTCTTCGGGAACGGCATCTTCCTCTCGAAGTACGTTCCGCAGCGCTGCGGCGTCTTCAGCCGCAAGCCTTCTCCGCCGCTCCTCTCTTGTCTCATTGACAACACGGTCAATTCCCTCCTTGAGCGTTGGACGTCCGAAATTGATGACAAGCCCGACCCTAAGCCCAAGCATCTTCAGATAGGTTCTGCACTGGGCGCGGAACACCTCGTCTCTCGCCGTCTTCGACACCGCCTTGCATTCGACAATCACCTTGTCCTCAACGAGAAGGTCGAGTTTCTTGGGGTTCTCGTCTCCTATCTCGAAGACATGTCCCTTGTAGACGACCGGTACCGGTCGTTGTCGAATAACCTTAAGGCCGTTCCGCTTTAGTTCCCATTCAAGGGCGGCCTCGTAGGCACTTTCCTTGAGGCCCGGTCCACCATACTCCTTGTGAACCTCTATGGCAAGTCCAATGATCCTGTCAGTCAATTCGTTCTCTGGAAGATTCTCAAGCATGACGGCATCACCAATCTCCGTGTCCCCGAGCCTCCGCGCGCTCCGTGTTGACCGGCCGGAGGCCACAGCTTCTTGTGGAGCGAACGCATCTCTTCTCGCCAATTTCCTCTCTCCTCTCCGTGTCTACCGCAGCACGCGGACGGGGCCGAGGAGGCCGGACGGCTGGAGCGGGTCGTTCGGGCAATACCCCGAGTAGGGCGTCGGGTCGAGCTTCCAGGGGTTCTTCGGATCCCCCTGGCGCGGACGCGCCCAGCAGCGCACGTTGCTCCGCGTCAGGCGCGCCGCCTCGGGGCGGCCGCACTCGCCGATCAGGAGGTTGTGCCAGTTGTTCACGTAGCGGACCGCGATCTCGTTCTTCCCCGCACGGAACGCCTCCCGCACGGCGACCGTCCAGGGCGCGCACCACACGACGCCGCAGTCCACGCCGTTCACCGTGACGGCGGCCAGGCCGCTCGGCAGGGCGCCCAGGTCGAGCGTGGTGGCCCGTTCGGCCTCCTCCGCCGTCAGCTCCACCTGCGTGCGGTAGGTGGCGGACCCGGCGAAATGGCGCAGATCGGCGCGCGTCGTCCAGTCGGCCAGCGTCTCGAACGTCGTCGGGGCGGGCGGCGGCGCAGCGAGCCGGTGGTAGGCGAAGGAGACGTGCCAGGGCGCCGTGAGCGTCCTGAGCGGCACGGCGGGCGCCGCCTCGGGGCGCGTACCGGCGGAGGAGGCGGGACGGAAGAGGACGAAGCGGGAACCGCCCTTCGGAAGATCGAGCGCCACGTCCGTGCGGCCGTCGGCGCGCACCGTCGCCCGCGCCGCCGTGCGCGTGCCGTCCACGGCGTTCCACTCCTCCACCACGCGCCCGGCGACCGGCGCACGGAACGTCATTGTCCCCGCGCCCTCGCCGGTGACGAAGTAGATGTCCGTCGCGCCCGCGCGGCGGTGGACCGTCTCGAACGGCCCCGCGTAGTCCGGCGGCACGCGCGCCGCGACCTGCGCGGCCTCGGCGGCCGAATAGACGGGGAGGCCCGCCTTCCGCCAGCCCTCCACCTTCTTCACCACGGCGGGGTTCAGCGGCTCGTCCGGGAACTCGGGATCCCACACGAGCGCGCCGTAGGAGATGCCGGAGGGCAGCACGAGCTTCCCGTCCCGCAGGGCAAGGCGCTCCAGCACCGCCGCGTCGTTCACGAGGTCGTAGGTGTAGCCGGCGGGCAGCTTCGCCTTCGAGGCGTCATAGGGCTTCTCGCGGTAGAGACCCCAGTGCTGGTAGGGGCGGTCGCCCGCGTAGACGGCGAAGTCCTCCACGGGCTGCCCCTGCTGGAGCAGCCACTGGCAGCGGCCGAGGTAGCCGACGAACGCCTCGGCCTCGCGGTGCCACGTCACGTTGCGGTTGATGTGCGAGCCGGCGAAGTATTCCGCGCCGGGCACGCCGAATGCGTCGGGCGAGCAGGTGAACGTGTGCCAGACGAGGTGGTTGACGCCCGCCGCGAAGGCGCGGTCGCCCGCGTACTTGAGGTGGGCGGGATCGACGGACCAGTGGCGGATCATGTGCGTGAACGCCTCGGCGGACGCACGTGGGCGGCCGTAGAGGTGGGCGGCGGCGACGGCGGCGCGCACGTGGTAGCGCGCGCGGTAGCCCTCGCCCTTCCCGTCGGGCCAGAACTCGCCCTGGGGGATGTCGTTCACGCCGAGGAAGGCGAGCTGGTCGGCCTCGCGGAAGACGGCGGGCGTGCGCTGCCAGGGTCCGCCCGACTCGGAGACGAGGCCCATGCCGTGGGCGTGGGCGAGGCGCGCGAGCGTGCCGTAGAAGTTCTCGCGGAACATGTCGTTGCGCGCGCGGCGGTAGGCGCGCAGGAAGGTCTCGTGCGCGGCGGCGTCCGCCTTGCGGAAGCCGGCGAGGAGGGGCAGTTCGGGGCGCACGTCGAAGCCGGTGAAGCGGCGGAACTGGTTCTCGAAGTCGCCCGTCCAGGTGGGCATCGTGCCCTCCCAGCTGACGGAGTAGAGGTGCGTGAGCGTGCGGTCGGCACCCACGAGCCCGGGCAGCTGCGCGATGAGCGTGCCGTGGAAGCGGCCGAAGTGGCCCTCGATCGCGCGCGCGTCGAGAACGTCCACGTCGTATTCGTGGTCCGGCAGCACGGCCCAGCCGAAGCGCACGAGGAGGCGCTTCGCGCCCGGCGTACCCGGCGCGGCAAGCGTGCGGGGCTCTGCCGCCGCCGCGCCGTCGAGGCGCTTGCCGCTCGTCGCCTCCATCGTGTAGACACCGTCGCCGCCGTTGCGCCAGACGCCGTCCGCGGGCAGATCGTCGCCCGTGTAGAAGACCTCCTGCGCGTCGATGTCGTGGTAGAAGGCGAGGTCGGGCTTCTCGAACGCCGTCTGCGGCGTCCCGGCGGGGTAGTAGCGGTAGACGAGGCGCTTGGGCGCGTCGACGCCCACGGGCCAGGGACCGTTCATCTTGCCGCCGGACGTACTCATGTTCATCGCGAAGGAGAGCCCCAGGCGCGCGGCCTCGCGGATCGCGAAGACGGCGCACTCCTGCCATTCGGGGCTCATCACCTCCATCTTCGGCTTCGGGTTGACGACGTGCCGCTCGTCGTCCCAGTAGCCGCGCGAGTCGAACATCAAAAGGCCACCGAAGCCAAGGCGCTTCATCGCCTCCAGGTCGGCCGTGATCGTCGGCTTGTCCACATGCCCGTTCACCCACCACCAGTAGCACCACGGACGGCTGGACATCGGCACATCCGTCCAGCCCGCCACAAGCGGATCCCCGTTCGCCGCACACGCCTGTACGAGCGCCATGCAGACCGCCAGCGCAGCCACGACCATTCGGTTTGCGTTCACCCTTCAACCTCCTCTGCAAAGACTGGTGGACCCGCCGGGACTTGAACCCAGGACCAAGGGATTATGAGTCCCCCGCTCTGACCGACTGAGCTACGGGTCCGAAAGCAATCGAACCGAATTATAGCATACCCCCAACCATCGGACAAGGAGAAGCGTGCCACAGAAGAAACGCTTATATTTTTCCGCCTCATAATCTCATTACGTCCAATCCCGTCTTCTGCTATCATGCCCGCATGTCCAAGAAAGTCTTTCCATCCGTCCCCGCCAACCGCACCGCCCTGCCGCCCCCCTCCGGCGCGGATGTCCCGCGCCCCGGCGGCTCCGCCGCACGTTCCCCCGCCGGGGAGCTGGCGG
>ERZ1026780.1394-NODE-1394-length-15940-cov-5.032924_pt1 | contig 15940 bp, 11 predicted proteins | sample MGYA00380126_ERZ1026780 | MGnify/ENA primary metagenome ERZ1026780 (study PRJEB33269, sample SAMEA4719762) | human gut metagenome | biome: human-associated habitat; feature: organic feature; material: feces | place: Cameroon | collected 2013-10 ... | reverse complement strand
CTCGTCGGCAGCGTCAGATGTGTATAAGAGACAGATAATATGCAGTTGATGTTTCAATTTCTGACCCTCGCAGGGGCAGTAACACTTTTCCTTTTCGGCCTGGGACTTCTTAGTGTGGGCTTGCAGAAAGTGGCGGGTGACGGACTACGTTCCTTCCTTGCATCCATGACTTCCAATGCTTTCAAGAGACTCGTGACAGGTATCGGCGTAACAGCCGCGATACAGTCCTCTACTGCCACCACGATTATGGTCGTCAGTTTCGTCAATGCCGGTCTCCTTACATTGGCCCAAGCGATAGGCGTCATAATGGGAGCGAATATCGGTACGACCGTAACCTCCTGGATAATGGCCATTTTCGGCTTCTCCTATGACATTTCCACCATTTCTTTTCCGCTGATTGCGATAGGCTTCGTGATGATGCTGAACAAGAAGAACAAGAGAGTCAAGGACCTCGGTGAAATCATCATCGGATTCGCTCTTTTCTTCGTCGGCTTCGCGAAACTCAAGGAAACGTCCGGCATATTGCTCGACAACATTGACCTGAGCGGCCTGCAGGCACTTACGAATCTGCATCTCGGACCGGTTAACGCGTCGGTGCTTCTGTTCCTGCTCATAGGTACGGTGATGACCATCTGTTTCCAGTCTTCCGCTGCCACGATGGCCATAATAATGCTGCTCATCACTACGGGCGTCATTCCGTTCAAACTTGCTGCGGCTATGATTCTCGGCGAAAACATCGGTACCACCATCGCTGCCAATGTAGCTGCATCCGTGGGAAATACCACGTCAAAGCGGGCCGCCATGGCGCATACGGTGTTCAATGTGTTCGGTGTAGTGTGGGTGCTTTGCGTGTTCCCGTGGTTCCTGAAACTTATCGGCTTCATCATCAGTTCCTGCGGATGGCCGGATCCTAATACAGCCGACCTCACTGACGCTGCCAATGCGGATGCCATCAAATCTTCGCTGCTGTACAGTGTCACGACGATGCATACCTTGTTCAACATCACCAATACGATGATATTGATATGGTTCATCCCTCAGATAGAGAAGATAGTTTCGTGGATTATTCCTCAGAAAGCGGAAAAAGAGGTGTTCAGGCTCAAATACATCCAGGGCGGTCCTCTTTCTACTGCGGAGCTGTCCCTCGATGAGGCAGAGCAGGAAATCGTGCATTTCTCTGAAATCTGCTACAACGGCTTCGGCTACATGCGCCAGGCGATAAACGAGAAGGACCCTGTCAAGTTCGGGGAATTGAGAGAGAAGCTCATCAAATATGAGGCTATTACCGACAGAATCGAATATGAAATAGCGGATTATCTCAATGAAGTGTCCAAAGGTGAGATTTCCTCTTCTTCAGCAGTCCGCATAAACGGAATGTACAAGATTATCGGGGAACTGGAGAGCATAGGGGACTCTGGAGACGCTATCGGCCGCATATTGGCCAGGAGAAATGAGCACGGACTGTCTTTCGACGAGCAGCAGCTCAAGCGGCTCGGCAGAATGTGCGACTTGCTTGATGACGCATTCAAGGCGATGACGAACAACCTGAAGGCTCCATATACAAGCCTCAAGGACATCACCAATGCTCAGGATGCGGAGTACAATATCAATGAATGCCGCAATACATTGAGAGAAGAGCACATCATCAATATCGAGGAGAATTCATCCTACAATTATCAGGTGGGCGTGTTCTACATGGACATTGTCGCTGAACTCGAGAAGATGGGTGACTTCATGATCAATGTCTCTGAGGCAAAAATAGCGGAAAATGGTTAGAATGAGATACATAGCTGCCGTGGTGACGGTCTTGTGCGCATTGTCCTGCGGTAATGGGAACAATGCCAAGAAGGCTCCGCAGCAGCCCTCTTCCGTACCGTTTCCGGAACTCAAGGTGCCGGGGATGATAACCGAGCCTGAAGAGAGGATGTCCTACATAATGAGCCATTTCTGGGACGGACTTTTCTCTAAATCATTGACCGGTCTATGCGATTCTGCGCATGTGCAGGGGATAAGCGTGGATGACGTGGAGAAGCAGTTCGGAATTTACGCGGCGCTTCTGTGGAACGCTCCGACGGATGAGGCGCTCAAGTCTGTTTCCTCCCTGTTCAATGCTGCAGAGGCTTGTGAAAGACGTGACACTTCGTCGAATGTGTTCGAAGTCATCACCAAGTTCGTGAACAAATATCTCTATGATCCTAATTCTCCTCTGAGGAATGAGGAGTTCTATCTTCCTTATGTCCAAGGACTTGCGAAGTCAGATATGGTGGACGAGAACATGCGTCCGGCCTACGGCTATGATGCGTCCATGTGCGCCCTGAACCGTATAGGGACCAAGGCCGCGGATTTCTCGTTCAAGAGCCTCAATGGAAAAGTAAGGACGCTTTACAGTGTCAATGCGGACTACACCCTGCTTTTCTTCTCCAACCCTGGTTGCCCGAACTGCAAGGAAATCACTCAGATGATAGAGCAGAATCCTGAGATAGCAGAATTGGAGAAGACAGGCAGACTGAAAGTCGTGAACATCTACATTGACCAGGAACTCGACAAGTGGCGGGCGTTCGCAGCGGAATATCCTGAGGAGTGGATAAGCTGCTATGACCATAACTACATCATCCGCATGGACCAGATCTACAATGTCCGCGCTATCCCGTCCCTCTACCTTCTCGACCGCGAGAAACGCGTCATCCTGAAAGATGCTCCGCAGGACAAGGTCTTCGAGAAGCTCGCCGCCCTCGCCATGGCACAATAATCTGACAAGAGCTGGCTGATACTCAATGCTTCCCGTAGGTCTTTACTCTGGAGTCTGATATGACACCATTCCAGTTGAGGCCGAAAGCGAAGTCGTAGGAGTTGTTGTCGGCATCATGGTAGCATTCCATATCGAAAGGAACGTCCTCGCACTGCTCTTCGACGGTCTTCATGTTGGCAGGAAGCTGCAGAGGTAGGAGGCCGGACGGCTCGAAACGGCCGCTGATTATGTCCAAGAGCGCGTTGTTCGATACTCCGAAAGTAAGAAGAAGAGCATCTGCGGCCGGTTCAATCTCGGCAGGGACGAATGGACGGTCACAGGCAACTACCACGATTACCGGTTTGTCTCCCATTGCCGCCTTGGTGTCGAGCACCAGACGCATATCTCCTTCATTTGAAGTGGTTTCCGTGAACCCTTTGTACGAACGGTTGGAAACAGTTTCATTCTGATCTCCGGCAATGCTCTTTTCTCTCGCATAGTCTGCCGTATAAGCCGTATATTGCAGGCTTATAGGCTGATAGTGTCCTTCCTGGTATTCCTCATTAGGAAGAACGTAGCCCCAATGGCCTATCGGGCTTTTTATGTAAACGACAGCGAAGTCTGCATCCTCCGGAGAATCTGCAATTTCGAAGTATTTGCTGAGCAGCTGTTTGCCGATCGGATATTCGTCATAAGGCATTGTCGCCTTCTGCCAATGAGTCAGACCTGCTGCTACGTGACGTATAGGCTGCCAAACCTTTGCTCCGCTCTTCATAGGCAGTGTGTGTCCGTGATTCTTCAGCATGACTATGGACTTGAGCTGGGCCTCATAGCCTGCCGCCACATACTCATGGCATCCCACCACGGCAGCAGCCTTTTGCGGATCGACATATGGATTCTCAAAAACACCTACACGGAATATGTTGGTGAGAAGGCGTACGGCGGACTCTTCGAATCGCTTCCTCGCACTCTCTTTTCCGTACTTTTCTTCCCACAGTTTATATGCCTCCATGCTTATGGCATTGTCAGATGCGCCTCCAAGCTGGTCAACTCCGGCTTCGAAGCATTTGAGTCTTTTCTCGGCAGGGGATTTTGTCTCCATGCCCCATGGAGTTCCACTGTGTTCATAGACTTTATAGTAATCATTGACAATACCCCAGTCGGTGCAGACCACTCCTTCATAGTGATACTTGTTGCGAAGGAGTTCCTGAATGATATAGTGGCTGAATCCGTTGCCGACATTCTCTCCTGAAGGGTCCTGTCCGTAGGAAATCGTGTAATACGGCATCACGGCCGACGCCATCTTCGTCCCGTTGCGGAGATTGAATGCTCCATCGACAAATGGAATGAGATTCTGAGCCAGATTGTTTCCAGGATAGACGGCATATTTTCCTGTGCCGAAATGGGCGTCACGGCCACCTTCTCCAGTTCCTCCTCCCGGCCAGTGCTTGACCATGCAGTTGACTGAATGGGTTCCCCATCCGTCTTTACTTTCCGGAGTTGTCTGGAATGCATCGCAGTATTCACGCACAATGTCGCGGTTCAGTTCAGGACTTTCGCTGAATGTGCCGTAGAACCGTCTCCAGCGGGGGTCAGTAGAAAGATCGGCCTGTGGCGACAGTGCTGTGGTGATACCGAGTGCACGATATTCCGTGGATACTATTTCGCCATGTCTGCGTGCTATCATCGGATCGAAAGTGGCGGCCATTCCTACTTCACGAGGCCAAAGTGAAATCTTGCTTGTCCCGTCAGGATCGAATTCTCCGTCAGGTTCCGGCTGATAGGTGTTTGTATTGGCCTGTCCGTTGGTATAATTCCTCGGGTCGCTGGAGTTGTTCGACGGGATGCCGAACGGCTCTGCCTCACAGAATGCCTGCACTTTATTGGACCATGCTGCTCCAGTTGCGGCATCTGCGATATTTCTTACCAGCATATGTCTGATGTAGTCGTCCTTGAGATAACCTGCTTGCTTAGTCGTAAGTTCTGCCGTCATAGCATCGACCGCGCTGGAATACAGCATCAGTCCGCATATTCGCTCTATCGGCAACTGCGCAGCCAAATCTTCTGCACGTTCGGAGACCGGCCTGCGCCAGTCTTCATATATGTCAAGTTCGCCGTCCTTGTCAAGGTCCTTGAATGCAAATCCGTCGATATTCAGTATGATGACCCCGGAAGTCTCGCTGTAGCCGAGTTCGGGCCCACGCGTTTGTGACACTATAGTATATCCGTCGTGTCGTTCAATACTTATTTCGTTTTTCGCGCATCCAACCGTAAGGACGGCAATTGTTGCCAATGTCAATGCTCTTTTTGTCATATTGTAGTGTGTTATGTGTCAGTTGGTCCGTTTGACTTAGGACAAATGTAAGTATTTTCTAAAACATACTCTTCAGTCCGTTGAACGTGGCATTGTCGAAGTCTGAAATCGGAGAAATCAGTTCAAGGCTCTTCGTATCGCGGAGACTTTCGCGCAGAGCGCTCTCCATAAAACAGAAAGAACGTGAGATCTGTCCTCCGAGAAGCAGGCATTCTATCTGGTACTTTTCAATGATAGGAGATATGGCTTTGCCAATGGTTGTCCCGACCTCCCGGAATGTCGCGAGAGCCAGGTCATCGCCATGAGTGGCGAGAGACGCTATATCCTTGACAGTGGCAGCTCCCGTTCCTCCGAGTCTCTCGAATTCTCTTATAAACCCGCGTTTTGAGGCATAATCTTCCAATATGCCGTCACGATAAGGGATGCCGAATATGCTGACAAGAGGTGAGCCTGTCTCATTCTTGAGTATATGTCCGTCTATGGACATCGCGAATCCCAGACCTGTTCCGAGTGTAACTAACGCTACCCGTGAGTACTCTCGTCCATTTCCGTAGCGCATCTCACCGGAAAGCATGCAGTTCACGTCGTGGGTGAAACGCAATTCTATGCCGGACGGTATTCCGGCCACGTCACGGAAATTCTCTCCATAAACGGCGGCAAACTTGTGCTTCATCAGGAATATGCCCCTTTCGTAATCGAACGGACCCGGAATTGCCACGGCGATTCCGACATTGTCTGTGCGTGCGGGATTATCAATAAAAGCACCGACAGCCTCCGCAAAGGATCCGGAGATCTCTTCGCGGCTGCCATCGGAGTTTATCGGAATTTCCCGTCCGTCGGAGCACTTTATGAAAGTACCGCCGACGTCAAGGAGCAGAATATCCTTCAACATAATTTCTAAAGAACGACATCCTGATAACCATCACGCAACATGGTCTTGTGGACCATCACAGGTTCCTTGCCGAGATTTTCAATCACATATTCTCCCATATCGGCAGGTACGCACACGATGTCGAGGTAGTCCATGTCGTAGAACCTCTCCGGATGTGCCTTGCTGCGCACACGTACGTGGTCGCCATCGACAAGAGCAAGCACATGAAATCTTTCACCCTTTGTATCCTGAGGGCACTCTTTTTCAAAGTCCAGACGTCTCAGACTGAAGTACAGCTGTTGGTTCTCACCGAGAATCAGCTCTTTCCAGCCGTCACCGGCTTCTGCGACACGTGGCTTCTGTACGATGTAGTCAGGACTATTGGGATCGTGAATTACGGACGTGCGGCGGTTCTGTGCTACATTTTCTTCTCCGAGACGGGTGTGGATAGGCCTTTGCTTGCCGTCGAAGTCCAGACGGAGATAGTCATACATCTTGTACGTGTAGGAGCCGATGGTGAGCGAGCCTATTTCGAGAATCACCTGGTTGCGTCCGCTGGAGTGGATTGTTCCTGCCGGAAGCATTACCTGAAGGCCCGGTTTGGACTCCTCGTAGCTGACATATTTCATATAGTCGCATGGTGTATGCTTAGTGTCGGCAGCCTCTATTTCGCGGAAGAACTGAGGAATGTCCGCATCGTCACGGAAGCCGATGAATGTCTTGGCATCGTGTCCGGTTACGCACACATAATAACTCTCGTCCTGTCGGCCGAATTCTCCGTAATGTTCACGGTTGTAGGCTGAGCCTGAGTGACACTGGATGGACATGTTTCCAGTCGAGTGGTAACTGTCATCGTAATTGAATCGGATCGGGAAATATCCGTGGAATTTCTCTACGGCATTCTTGCTCATGAGACTCTCACCCTCGCGGCAGACAAATGAGCAGAAGTTTATGTCAAGTTTTTTGGAACCGGCCTCTACGACTACGCTGACCTCCATTGGTATGAAGTCGAAGACCCACGCTGCGTTGCGCATCTTCTCAGGGAGATTACGGTGTCTCTTCATGTAGGAGCCTCCCCACACGCCTTCAATGTAGCATGGTTTGGCACGGAACGGATATTTCACGAGTTGGGCGCAGATATCGGCGAAGGCCTCGTAAGTCATCATCTGAATGTTTTGAGGATCATCGCTGAGGAACCAGAAATCAGGAACATTGTTCTGAAGGAGTTCGCGCCGGCTGCAGACTGCCATCTCGAAGTCGCAGTAGTAGCAGCGGCGGATAACGCGGTTGATGATGTCAGGACGCTTCTTTCCGATATTTACATACTCTCCGCGGCGTATTCTGAGAATGGATGTCTTCGGTGTAAGGTCAAAGAAACATTTTGTGTCATAGAGGGACCTGAAGCGCGGAATCAATGTTCCGTAACCATAGACTGCGATGACCTTGCCTGCACCTTTCTTGAGTGTGGACACTTTTTCCTCGAACGCCTGTGTTTTCTGTTCGTCAAGCATTCCTTCGTATCCGCCTTTGTAAATCTTTCCGTAGAGCAGTGTAGGGTCGATTTTCTTGTCCCATATGAGCAGCGGATCTATCATTGCGTCGATTTCCTTTCCGCTCTTGAAGCACTCAGCATTGGCATCGACACTCTCGAATTCAATCCCGGCTGCGGCGCATTCACGTGCGAGCAGATTGATGAAAACAGTCCAGTCGGAGGTGGCATATCCGTCGAATGCTATGATTTGGTTTTCTGTGCGTGCCTTTTCGATTACCGGTGCTGCAAACTTCTTCGCCACAGCTGGCGTTCCACCATCCGTGATTGATGAAATTGTCTTTTCTGAAAGTTCCGGACGGTTCACCGGTTTAGGATCATCGAACGGAAACGGGTTGTACATAAAACTCATATATTCCTGTATTTTAATGTGTTAAATCTTGTTTTGAATGGTATGTCCTTATGATTCCGAAATATTAGGAGTGGCGTATGACTATCGTATATCGTAGAATTCGAATCCCATGATTTCGGCGAACTCTCCGAGCTCTTTTCTCCAGTCACCGTCAGTAATGGCATAGTGCTGTGTAACGCCGATTTTCAGAATCCGTTCAAACAGATCTTTGACCGGAACCTCTGGTCGGAATATGCTGTGTGAGTAGGTCGCGAGAATATGGTCTCCAGGAAGAGACTCTGCCATAAAGCAGACCATCTTGTAGTGTCCGTCTTCCTCGAAGATGCCCGTCACTGTCTTCGTACCAGGACTGAAGCGGTACCAGCCGAATGGTGCTCCGGCATATTTGTATTTCGTCTTGGCGAAACGTACATCTTTGGCAATCAATACATTGTCCTGCCATTTAGGGTCGGTGTGGTCGTTGGGGCCCGCATGGCCTCCTGCAAAGGTTCCGAAGTCATCCTCTATGTGGAACGGTTCGATGAAGTTCACATGACCCTTTGAAATCAGTTTCAGGACGTAAGTGGCAAGTCCTGCGCCCATGTCCGCTTCCGGTACGAGCACAGAAAGATTCTCATTGAACCAGTCATGATAGAAGCCTGCGCGGCATCCGCTCACTTTGAAAGTAGATGGATCAATGTCATTATATACCATGACGTCTATGTCCCGCTCTTGCGCCATCTTCTTCAGTGCCAGCGAAGCCCTGACGCAGCCTATGAACTTTTCCTTCTCTACATCATCCATCATCCGGTAGCGTCCAGTGAGGCTGGAAGCGTATTCCATTACTTCCTCATCTGTCAGTGAATCAAGCGTTTCCTTGTAGTCTGATGATGGAAGGTAGTGAATTTCAGGACCGATCTTCGTGAACAGGTCGTAATTGTCAATGTAGGTTGACCACATGGCCTCGTTCATATTTGCCATAAGGCCTACATTTGAGTTCCGGAGTACTGTTCTTGCATAAGCGGCGCGAGAGAAGGATCGTATCTCTTCCGTAATCTGGGGTCTCGTGCCCATAACAATCTTCACCCCTTTTCTGTGGCTGCGCCTGATGGAACCTGAGGCTTCAAGAGATCCGACTAGAGTGCCGCTGCACAGGTATTCCACGAAATCGTCCTCGTCCAATGTCGTTTCGAATGCCATTCTCTCTTTTGCGATGTTTGTGAAGAGAATAGGAATATCGGGACAGTCACGAAGAAACCTTATCCATGCGAAATCCTCGCTCCATGAGAGGAATTCGGCGATTATGAAATCGACCTTTGCATTGTAGTAAGCGTCCATCGCCTTTTCCGCATCTTCCCGTTCATATACGATTCCGGGAAATGTGACATCAAGGAAATCGAGAGTAGAGAGAATATGCTTGGCGACAGCGTCCTTCTTCTGTCCGTATGAACCCTTTTTAGGGCCGGAAATGTTCTTGAAACGGGGAGACGCAATCAGCAGCAGTCCTGCACGGGGCTTCCGTATCTTTTCTGATAAATCCATCTTGATTATTATTTAGTAGCGTTTTTCTGGTGTGGGCATCAGCCCTGTTGTGAGTAGCAAGTTCAGCGGTTTCCCTTGTTCTTGTCGTAGTCTTTCCGATAGAGTTTGAAAGCCACGACCAGCATTATGATTCCGCACACAAGCCAAATTGCGGCGAGTATCGGAAATGTTTCCTGCAGGCTTCCGAGACTGTCCTTCAGAGCTCCGAGAACGACCGGAGCGAGCGCACCGACGGCAAACCCGGTGGTGATCATTGCGCTAGAGCATGAAGCGTGCAGGTGAGGAGGGGTTACGTCATATAGTACGGCGTAGGTGTTCGCGTCGAACACTGCACGGAAGAATCCCCATCCGGCGAAGCATGCGTATAGCGTCCAAAGTGTGGCACTGTGTCCGATTATGAAGAGCGGAACGGCACCGAGAATCAGTCCTAAGGCCTGAAGCACCATCCTGTGTTCAGGTGAACGTGCTGCGAGTCTGTCGGATAGGGAACCTGCCAGGAGCACACCTGCGAATGCCGCCACGTAGGTCCAGAACATTGAGTTGAAACCTGCAGAGGCCTGACTGAGACCACATTCATCCTGGAGATAGGCCGGCATCCATGTCATGTAGCCGGTTATTACGAAGATGAGGCCTGAAAAGCCTAAAGTCAGAAATGTGGCAGTAGGGGTAGTGAACACTGTCCTGAATCCATCCAGTATGCCAGGCTTGTTTTCTTCCCGGCTCTTTATCTCTTCTTCACTGAGCGGCTTGTCTTTAAGTCTGAACGCCATCAGCAGTCCCCAGACTATTCCGGCTGCGCCGAAGAGAATGAAGGAATATTTCCATCCTTCACCCGGATGAAGCATATCGAATTTGTCTGCAATGAACCCGGCGAGCCATCCGGCAAGAATCACCCCTATATAATAGGCTGTCTGATGGATGGACATTGCTCGGGCACGAGTGTCCGTGTGATATTGTCCGAGCAAGGAATAGTTGGCCGGGCCGAAAAACGCCTCCCCACCGCCGGTCGCAATACTACGCGTGATTACGAGCATAATGACACTGTTCGCAATTCCTGTGAACATTGTCGCGGCGCTCCAGAACAGAATGGAGAAGGTCACCACCCATTTGCGGCTGAAACGGTCCCCCATCCATCCTCCGAGCGGTACCATGAATGCGTAGAACAAGTTGAACAGCGTCGCTATGAGGCCTACGGATGTGTCGGTGAGATTCAGTGCTTCGCGTATCGACGGAAGCACGGTGTTGAATACTTGGCGGTCTCCTTGGTTGAGCAGGTAAGCCATCCACAACAGGAGCAGAACCTCCCATTTGACCCATCCTGCTTCTTTCCTTGCAGTGTTTCTTTTCATCAGATGTGGTATTTTGTTTTGTCGTCATACAATGACGGCTTGAATAGTAGTGCAAAGTTACAAAACTTTTTAAAAACACCACACCATACCACACCTAAATTTTCAAGTATTTTTATTGGAAACTATCTCACCTCTTCCATGCGATAGAGGTTGTATCCTTTTATCTGTACCACAATCAGATGTAGCGTTGCCTTTCCGCTAAGATTCTTTACTGCTTTTCCGTAGGCATAGCCTCTGATTTGCTCCTCGGCCTCGAACCACTGCTTCCGTGCTTCTTCCTCTGTCGCATCTGGCTTGAGATATTTCAGTTCGACTATGTAGGCATGTGCTGTCGTGGAGCAGCGGTTGAAGTCCGGCATCATGAAGAAGTCGCAGTATCCGTGGTTTAGTTCAACTTCGGGATTAGTGAGATAATAAGGATTGAGGCTGAAATACGCCGTCATGAATCCCTGGATGTTTCTCTCTCCTTCTATGAGGCTGCGTACTGAGGTGGTGTCGTGGTACTGTTGACAGATGTATTCCATCATCGGACGCCAGTCTCCGTCGAGGGCTGCAGCATCGAATGTTTCATACAGTTTCGACATATTGACTTGAAGTATCTTGTTGTATTCGATAACAAGGTACTCGTAGAACTGTTTGCGGACATTATTGTTCGGGATGCTCAATATAGTGTTCACTCCGCGTGTGCCTCCGATTGTCAGCAGGCCATAGTAGTAGAGCAGGCTCTTGAACATGTCCGGTTCAATCAGTCTGTGTGCAGGGAAAGACGCTTGAACTTCACCGAGAGTGAAACCGTTCTGCGCAACCTCCAGAAGTACGCTCTTGCGGTTTCCGTCCAGTTGGTCGAGACGGATGAGTTTGTCGAGTTTGTTGTAGTCAGTCGCTGTGTTGCGGTCCAGCATTTCTTCCGGGGCCTCCCCGCGGCTGATGTAGTGGCGAAGATAGTAACTGACCATGTCGGTATTGTACATCTTCGGGTCTGTGTTAAGGGACTTCGCAGAAAAGCAGTACCCGTCATACCATGGTTTCATCTCTGCGATCAGCGCGTCCTCATCTGCTTTGAGTGCATCAACACTCTGATAGTACCGGATCATCTCCCTCACCTCTGTCTCGCTGAATCCAAGCATCATGTTGAAATCAGGGTCAAGGGTGAGCGAAGTTGCGATATTATAGCCGCTCGTCACGTCATCCATAGTGACAGGACTTACTCCCATCATGAGAATGCGGTCGAACATTCCCTTATACTGCTTGAAAACGCTCCGGTAGAATCCCTCGGCGTGTGTCATTGCATGATATACTTGTTCGCCCTTGACGTTGAGCACCACGTTTGTGAAATTGTCGTACTCATCGACGATCAGGTAGAGCTTTCGCTTCATCCTCTTGGCATAGAGGTCAATGACGTTCAATTTGCCGACAAAAGTTTTCTGTTTGAGAACTTCTGACAGATACTCAGGCGGATAGAAAGCCTCATATCTTCTCGCGAAGTCCTCAGCAACGGCGCTGCAATAGACATCGAAGTTCTGCGACAAAGTATCTATGTTCCCACCTACCCTGGAAAAGTCCAGATACAGCACCTGGAACTCTCCCATAAGGGGCGTCGGATTTTGTTCTATCCAAAGTCCCGAATACAGACTGCTGAAATTGTCTTTTTCCAGAATGTCGTAATAGTATCTCATCATTGACAGGAAGAGGCTCTTTCCGAAGCGTCTCGGCCTGATGAAAAAAAGGAAGTTTCCGGCAGTCTCCATTTTCGGGAGATACATTGTCTTGTCCGCATAATACTTGTCTTCCCTGCGAACCTGAGCGAAGTCGGAAATCCCGTAAGGTATTAGTCTGTATGATGCCATATCAGTAAATTATTACAACAGAAGACAAAAATACGAAAAATCAGTTATATTGATACGGTCGTTGAAACCAAAGGCTCATGAATGATTGTCTAGAATGATGCACGGCGGGTCATGCGGAAGTCACAGTGGCGTTTGGTCATGGTGTGACTGAGAATCATCTCGCCGGCGAGACGTCCCATCTGTGCGAAATCAGTGGATACTGTGGTAAGACCGTTGAGGATAATCTCGCAGAGGGGAGATTCGTTGTAGGAAATCAGACCAATGTCCTTGCCGACTTCAAGTTTCTTCTCCTTGGCAATTCGGACTAGTTCTATGAGATCCAAGTCGTACTGTCCTGTCAGGAGAAGATAGACCTCGCCTTTTTGCACCGTGTCACGGCTCACCTTGTCCGCGAATCTGACATTTATGCCGTTTTCATCGCAAAAGCGTTCGACCCCTGTGCGGATGGATTTTGAATAGAGGCTTGACGGGAGAGTTATCACATTGATCCGTTTATAATTTTTCAATGTGTTCAGACCTTCGGAAAGCCCCTTGGCAGTGTCGCTCTCCCAGTCCTGATAGACTGCTCCGTAGTTCCCATGAATCTGTTTCATCCAGTTGTCGAGCATGAGCAACTTGCGGTTGGGAATTTTCCTCAGAAGAGAGCAAACCTTCTTCTGTGTCAATGTGTCAAGTGGAAAGTGAGGGGTGATCACATAATAGTCGAAGTTGTCGAGGTTCTCGTTCAGAAAATATTCGAGCATATCGACGTTCTGCTCATGCAGGCATATCGTGATTTCCGCATTGTTGTCCAGTGCCTCCAGCATTGAGTTGAAAAGAATCTGCTTGTATGTGCTGAGTTTGTCGAATATCGCCAATACCTTCAGTTTCTTCGCTCCTCCGTCTGCCCTGACATAGAACCCCTTTCCCTGCTTCGATTCTATCTTTCCCTCGTCCCGGAGTACAATATATGCCTTTTTCGATGTCTCTTTCGAGATCTCGAGAATCTCTGCGAGTTCGTTCATTGACGGGAGGATATCCCCTTCCTTCAAGCCCCCTGTCTCTATCATTGATTCTATCGCGTTGACAATCTGACGATATACGGGAATCAGAGAGTTCTTGTCAATGTGTATGTCCATAATCAGTTAACTTTACTTGAGGTGGTGTGTACAATGCCTGCAAAGTTAAAAAATAAAATGACAATCCGTCCGACAGGCCGACAAATGACCCAGCGGACGGATTTTTATGCTTTTGAATATTGTTGTTTCGGAGAGCTGTCTAATAGTTGCCTGACATTTCGTACTGGTCTGCTGCAAACTTGTTGTCTCCCTCGAAGGTGAATACGCCTCCGGTCTTGTAGCATACGCGGTATTTGTCTTTGTATGGTCCGTCCGGGGCTTCTCCGCTTACGGTGTTGCCCTGTGTGAAGTCGCAGTCACGAACTGTGAGGTTGCCGCCTTTCTGAACCTGGATGAGCCCTTTGCCGGAAACCTTGTTGTTGGAGAAAGTGCAGCGTTCGAATGTGACGTCAGCCTTTGTACCTCCGACTCTTACGACGGCACTGCCAACCTTCTCGTTTTTATCTATTCTGCAGTTGACGAAATATGCTTTCTTGGCATTTCCGACAAGGAGACAGGTCCCTGTATAAATGTCTTTGTCTTTATCTGCTACCTTCTGATATGTATCGGTGAATCCGACTCCGTCGAAAACGGTTTCGATTGTGCCGTCATTGTAGTTGAATAATCTTGCGCTCTCCCCTTCGGCGCATGTCCTTCCTGCGAAATCTGTCTTGCACTTGTTGAGGTCTCTACCAGTTATGTCAGTTCCTTTTGCTGCTGCCGGATATCCGCCATATACTTTGAACTTGGTTCCTGCGGCCAGTGTAATGAGTCCTTCTGGGCTGGATGTGTTGACAGCCGTGCGCAGTACACCTTCGGACACAATGATTATGTGTTCGGTCAATTTTGTTGTCCGCAGATTTCCAAGCAGTTTGGAGAACGACCAAGCTTTTTCCCATGACGAGCCATCTCCAGTTCCGTTTTCAGTGACGAACCTCTTGTTCTGGAACGGAGTGCTGCGGAGTTCTCCGAGATTCTTGATTGCCTTCCTCGGGGCGTCAAGGACATTGCTGGAAATGTTCTCGGCAAGGAGCGTGTTGTCAGCGGAGTAAATCTGCATCGAGAGTCCTGTCGTCTTTGCCGGAAGGATTGCTGCGTAGTATGTGCCAGGACCGCTTACGGAAACTTCCACATTAGGCTGGTAGTCAGGAACATCCTTTGAGGCAGTGTAGGGAGCATCAAGAATGCTCGCAGATATGTTGACCTTGCCGTTGAGCGGAGCTCCGTTGCCGCCGATGAAGACCTTAGCGGCAGTAGTATTCGCGTCAGCCACTTTGAACTTGAGAAGAGCACAGACATTCTTCAGGGCAATGGAGTTTTTCTCTCCGATTTCTCCTACCTCAATCGAGGCGTGCTCGAAATTACCGTCCTGTGCCTTCGGAATAGTGACTGAGAACTTTCCGTCCTCTGTCAGTTCTGTTGGAATGTCGGACGGATAGACTGCCCATTTGAGGGTCTTTCCGGCCTTGACGGTAGCCTTGAATGTCGCTGTTTTTCCACCATCCTTTAGGTCTGCTTCAGAGAGAGCATCCGTGGTGAAGTCTGAGCCGTCTTCGCAGATAAGCTTCAGTTTGTCTCCTTTGGCCCAGTTGACGCTGCCGGTCGTTTCATCAAGAATGGTTTTGGTCGAGATCGCAGCTGTTCCCTCGTTTTCTTGTGCCGCTGCTCCAGTCTCCGTCATAACTGGGTGCGCGGCTGTAAGTGTTATAGTAGTGTATTCCGGAGTGCTGTCGTCCGGCTCCGTCGGTGTTTCCGAGATTTCCTTCGCGCAGGAAACGATCGCGAGTGCTGATGCAAGTATCAGACTGAGGTTTGATAGACGGAATTCTTTAGTTATGGTGTTCATTGTCATATTCAGTTTCTCGTTAATTACCATACAAATGTATCTTCACCCCCCCCCTCAATTGTGTAACAGTCGTTGGCCACGCTATTGTACTGTTCGTTGCTGGCTGCGAAGCCGGCTTCTGGGGAGATTGTCAAGGCTGTCAGTACAGGAGGCTGGTATGAGTAGGTTCCGTGTAGTGCAGCGTCTGTTCGGATAGTTTCACCTTTCATATTTATAGTGTTTATTAATTTCTTCCCTAAGCACCTGGAAACTCAGGTGTGGTGTAGTTAGGCACAAAGGTATGATTTATTTTTAAAAACAAAATAAATTTTGTGATTTTTTTTAACTTTTAGTGTTGATGTTTTGGTAGGGCTGCAAAAAATCCAAATAATTTTGGAGAATTAGAAAAGAAAATTTTATCTTTGCAAAAAAGATAGTACCACACTACACTACACCTGTCTCTTATACACATCTCCGAGCCCACGAG